>Ga0268261_10002251_pt1 | contig 13768 bp, 9 predicted proteins | sample TergutNc150P1_FD_190353 | JGI IMG/M metagenome (GOLD analysis project Ga0268261, IMG submission 190353) | Nasutitermes corniger P1 segment gut microbial community from laboratory colony in Florida, USA - Nc150 P1 (SPAdes) (version 2) | ecosystem: Host-associated > Arthropoda: Insects > Digestive... | reverse complement strand
TTGACAGTGAAGGGATTGTCCATACAGAATTTGTGCCTCAAGGACACACTGTTAATCAGTTTTATTACCGTGAAATTCTTGAAAGACTAAGAAAAAGAGTTGTTCGCGTGCGACCAAGCATTGCTGAAAACTGGATGCTCCATCACGACAACGGCCCTTGTCACATGGCGATCTCTGTGATCGAATGTTTGGCTAAAAAGGGCATTCCTGTCGTTCCACAGCCCCCATACTCCCCTGATCTGAGTCCGTGCGACTTCTTTTTGTTCCCAAAACTAAAGTTTCACCTTAAAGGACGCCATTTTGGGACGGTGGAAAACACCGAAAAAGCTGTAACCAACTAAAAGCGATTCCGGTTAGCGACTACCAGTGTTGCTACGAAGAGTGGAAACAACGTCTCCGGAGGTGTGTAGCCTCCCAAGGGAACTATTTTGAAGGGGACAAACTCGATTTGTAGTTTAAAAGTAAGTACAGAGTTATATTAAATCAGTCTCATTACTTTATTTACAGACCTCGTATAAATAAATAAATAAAGAAAGAAATCACCAACTCATTATAATAATGGAATGTGAAGGAGCTATGTAACGAATCTGCTTCATTTATTCTATTATTCTAATATATATCCAACAAGATGCAAAGTTATACACTTTATTTTATCTGGAAACTGCTCTACATGTTTCAAGCAGTACCACCACCCATCATCAGGAGCACAAACAACTGTATCTACAGCATCTGGTATTTATCACACTGTTACTGCTATATGCCTTCATGACTTTGACAGGGAAAACTTTATCGTTTACTTTGTTTTATCTGTTTGCCCTGTTTACAATTTGTCAAAACCCGTGCCCTTTCAGTGAGTATGTACCATGTGAGTAACGTTTACTGTGTTTATAAAAACATGTATGTGTATGAATTTTAAATATTTGAAGTTGGTACAATTTTGTGTGTCTTACATCTTACTTACTTACTCCATGGAGCAGAGATCTTCTTGAGAAGCTAACTGGTCTGCAGCTAGCCAAGAAATTCCCCGCATTTTATGGAACCCGAAGGTTCATCACCACACTCACAACCGCACGCCACCTGTCCCTATCTTGAGCTAGCTCCAACCAGTCCACACACCCACATCCCGAAGATCCATCCTAATTTTATCCTCCCATCTATGCCTGGGTCTTCCCAGAGGTCTCCTTCCCTCAGGTTTCCCTACCAAAACCCTGTACACACCTCTCCCCTCCCCCATACACACTACATGCCCCGCCCATCTCATTCTTCTTGATTTTATCACCCGCACTATATTGGGTGAGTACAGATTATTCAGCTCCTCATTATGTAATTTTCTGTTGACGTGCCTGCCTGCTGCATGATGCCTCCTCTAGAAACACTCCCCCCCCCAGAGATCCGAGTGGGGGAGTAATTTACCTCCGGATTGTTTTGTCTCCAGAAGAAGCATCTCGCATATGTGTTTCGTAACAAAGGTTTTTTACGGATAGGAGTCGTTAGCACCTCGCCCAACCCCCAAGCTGGAGGACCACCCTGTGTCGGCTGTCCGCAACTGCTTATTCAATACATTTGCAGCTACCCTCCTAACTGGAGGCCGTTCCTCCATCCGCAATCTGAGGATGCGCCATGCCATGTCTTACATCTACAGTGTCATAATATTGCACTGTATATGTGTAATTGTATTAGACTATGTATACTTCTCCCTTTAAATGTTTATGATAATGGCCATTTAAGGGCTGAAACATATCAGTTTCAATGAATAGACTACTGGGGACCTACTAGAATTAGTGGGCTTGTTGGTTTAATTTATAGAATTTCATCACATACACACCCAGGCCTTGTTTTGAACCTATTTTTTATGCCTTTTTGGTTTAAACACCTTTGGCCAATTTACACCATGTCTCATTTTGCATACTCTCAATTACATATGCTCAAACTGAATATTACTTCCTTTATTTCTGTATTAATATCAGTAGGGCAATGACAGTGTAGTACAAATACATGTAAAGTATATGAACCGCTGTCACTGGTACGATCACCCCTAATCTGTACCAATTACTTACTTACTCCATGGGGGAGAGTCAGTCCTTCTTCAGAAGCTAACCTGTTCTCAGCTAGTCAAGAAATTCCCCGAATTTTATGGAACGTGAAGGTTCATTACCACATTCACAGGTGCCTGCCACCTGTCAATCTCCACCAATTACATTCTTTATTTTGGGCACATCACAGCTGGGGCATAAAACAAGGCCTGGGCATCGTAACATGCAATGGTGAAGATTTAGTAGTGATTGGTCTTGTACATGTGTTTCTTGCAGTCTTTCTTACAGCACTTCATTTCAGAGTGGCTTACTGCTCCACCTTCAGAGCTGGTACTCCATCCACACATGTGCCTTATGTTGCTGAGTGCCCTTGGGAGGGACTTGTGTGAATGGACTGCAGGGTCTGAAGATGGGGCAATAATCTGCCATGTGGGATGTATTACTGCAAGTTTCTTCACTTTTTCCCAGTTTGGGAAGAACACTAAGTGAATCGTGGATGGCTTTGCACTGGGGAGGATGTGTGCCAGGTGTGTGGATATAGACCACTTCTGCACCAAAGTGACATGGGTTTAGCGCAAGAGTGGACTCCGTCGAGATAGTGCGCGCAGGGGCCTTCAATTCCAACAAAGCTGCAAAATGAATCTCAGGTACAAACTTCATTACTAATACACTCTTCTCGCACACAATGCATCTTATAACTCAAATTTGTTTATTACTAATATGTTTCATTCTTAACACACAGTGCATCTTTACAACTCATGTTCATCTTTACTATTTCTTTGCACTTTTCCTCATCTTCAAACTCTTTCTCCACACATCTACATCTTCACATGCAGCTTCTAAACTTATGTTCATCTTCATTCAACTTATAATTCTTCTTGTCCATCCATCTTCTGTGTATGTCTTCAGCTTCAATGCTCATATTCGTGCTTTAAATAATACACACTGTTATAAACACATGTACAACAATACGCATTACACATACAGTGCATACACAACTTATAGAAGATGTTGTATAAATTATATAATTTGTATAGATGTAGAAATAACATGCATTGCCCATACATTGTGTACACAAAAGAGGGCCGCTCCAAAAGTAATGCCTCCTATTTATTTCCATGGAAACTACAATAGATACAAAGAGCACAATAACACTGTTTGATAGAGCAAATTCTTAGCTACAAAACACTATTTTTCGACATAGTCACCACCATTGGCTATGCACTTTCGCCAGAGATGAACAAGAGCTTGCATGCCGCACTCGTAAAAATCTGCACCAGCGGAGGTGGCCCACTGTTTCACAGCTCATATGACGGCGTCGTTGCTATGAAAATGCTGTCCACGCAGTCCATCTTTCATCAGCCCGAAGAGATGGAAGTCAGAAGGGGCCAAATCGGGACTATACGGTGGGTGTGGTAAGAGAGTCCACCCTAGATTGGCAATGTGCTCCACGGTCTTCAAACTGATATGGGGCCTGGTGTTGTTATGTTGCTAGAGAAAGGTTGTCTTCTTCTCTGGCCTGACTCTGGAAATTCGAGCCTACAGCTTAGTCAGCGTCGCGATGTAGCGGTCAGAGTTGATGGTTTGTCCCTAGTTCCCTAGTCGTAATCCGCCGATTCGCGCGAATGAGCTGATCAAGACGCTCTTCGTTTCGTGGTGTGACAGCTGTGCATGGCCATCCGGAACATGGCTTGTCTTTCATGCCGCTGTCGCCACTGCTGAAAAGCGCCACCCACCGCCTCACTGTGCTAACATCCACTGTTCGGTCTCCGCAAACGTTCAGCAAGCATCGGTAAATGTCACTGGGTGCAATTTTTTCTGCATGGAGGAATTCAATTACACACCTTTGTTTCATACGCACTTCCATGTCAGACGCCATTTTTTCAGACTGCCCCTCTGCTGTCATCTGTCGCACGGCAACAAAATTTAACAGAATATTGGAGGGAAGGTTCAACCTCTACTGCCATATCAACAACATTCACCTCTGATGTCGTGGGCCAACATAATAAAATAGGAGGCATTAATTTCGGAGCGGCCCTTGTAGAAGATGTAGATTGGTAGATGAATATGATATGTGTAAATTAGAGTTTGTAAATGTGTTACAGGAGAGACATGTGAAGATGTGGGAAATTTAGAAAATGTGTGGAGAAACAGAGTGAAGAAGAGAAAGAGCATGGAGGAGCAGTAAAGATAAACATGAATTATATGTAGAACATTTGCTGTGTATTAGAGTGCAAGAATAATAAAGTTGTACCTGAGATTCATTATGTAGCTTTGTTGCAATTGAAAGCCCCTGCGCGCACTATGTTGGTGGAGTCCACTCTTGCACTAAACCCATGGTGCTTTGGTGCAAACGTGGTCTATGTCCACACACCTGGCACATATCCTCCCCACTGCAAAGCCAACCATGATTCACTGAGTGTTCTCCCCAGACTCGAAAAAAGTGAAGAAATTTGAAGTAATGCACTCCACCATATGGCAAATTATTGTCCCATCACAAGAGCGTGTACCCCACTCTCTCAAGTGCCTTATGTTCCCAAGTCCCACAACAGGGCACTCAACAACATAAGGCACTTGCATTAATGGAGTACCAGCTCTGAAGGTGGGGCAGTAAGCCACTCTGAAATGAAGTGCTGTCAGAAAGACTTCAAGAAACACACATACAAGACCAATCACTACTAAATCTTCACTGTTGCATGTTACAATGCCCAGGCCTTGTTTTATGCTCCAGCTGCAATCCTGAAGAAGTGGGTATAAATCAACTGTCATATGCCCATAACAGAGAATGGAATGGGTACAGCTTAGGGGCAATCATACTAGCAACAGCCTGTACCTATGCCTAACACATACTTGTATTATATTACCGTATTTATTCGAATGCAAGACAAGGTTTATTTCTTAAATTTGGTGTTTAAATTTGTGAGGTTGTCTTCAATTCCCATATGAAATGACAAATCAGATCACTCTGAACCAGACCACACACAGCCAAACAAAGGCCTGCCTCACCAAATTGTGAGATCTGCACTATTCTGAGATATTATGCAGCCTAGAGTGGAAACTCTTACCAATTTTTCAGGACAAGGGTAAAAAAATCAAAAAGAGAGAACACAACATGAGTGAAGTTAACCCTTAGGACTAATGTCATATATATATATATGGAGTGCCTATTCTTGATGTTTCTAGATCACACACGACGACGCAGCACAGTCGGTAGGACTCCTCTGGACGAGTGATCAGCTCGTCGCTCCGGTTCCATTTTCAGGCAAAGAACCTAGTGGACCACTTGGGTTGAGTCATTCTCAATCATTGGACACCACATAAACAAGTGTTAAGATATGTACAGGGTGGGGCAGAAACAATTAGGCGATTAATAACTTGAAAATGAACACTTTAATTGAAAATTAAATCATAACTAGCTAAACAATGGTAAGCAACATGGAAAAGCATTACGTTTTCAAGTCACCTTTTGAAGATACAGGGTTAGGTGTAAGGAGATTGAATGGCGATGAGCAGAACGCTGAAAACTATGCTGAAATGCATGCGCCACTCAGCGCACTTTTTCCGCTGTTCGTACAGTTCTAGGGTGACCAGGAGGTTTCTCGTTGACAATGGATGCAGTAGTCCTGAATTGTGTAACCCAATTCAATATTGTTTGGCGTGTCGGAACCTTTCCATTCCTCCCAATGTCAAAATGTCGTCGAAAAACACGCTGTGTCATTGTTTTTAAAAAAAAGTTTCCACAGCAAACGCTCGATGCTCTTCCGACCAACGCTGCATGATGAATGAAGACTTCAAACTGCTCTACCCAGCAATGTGTGTTTCACTGTGCCACCTACAAAGATGTCGGCATGGCGCTAAACTGAAATCGTCTAATTGTTTCTGCCCCACCGTGTACCTGAGGACAGATCTAGTCGAAGGGTAGTAACAGGAAAATGGCTATTCAAACGTTAAAAATTAACTATAAGGCTCAAAAATAAAACCTGGAAAAATCCACAAATTAAAAACCATCAAAAAAGAGCCATGAACTCAGACTAATCAGACCACATACATGTGCATTAAAATGGAATGGCAGCACATCTCACCAGAAGTGACTGTGAAGGGTTTTAAGAAGTGTTGTATGTCCAGTGCAGTAGGATTGATGATGATCTAGTGTGGAATGATAGTGAAGTTAGGAGTGAGTGTTAGGAAGATGAAGGCACTGACTGTGAAAATGAAGAGAGTAACACTGAATGGTAAAGGAAGACAGAATCTGACATGCTCTGTATATTAAGTGTATTTAATTAATAGTAAAATATTTATTTTAGCATATGTTTTATTTCTGTGGGGTCATATTAGGCTTGGATAAATACATTTACCCTTGGCAGACGTTTTCTTTCGGGGGGTTGTCTTAGATTAGAGTCATCTTGCATTCAGGTAAATACAGTATTATTGCCTCACTGATATTAACAAAGAAATGAAAGGGGTAATATTCAATTTCAGTATATGTAGATTGAGAGTGGGCATATTAAGAAGTCATGTAAATTGGCAACAGGTGATGCCAGCAAGGCATTAAACAAACGGGTGTAAAGCAAGGCCTGGACATATGTGTGATCGCATTTTATAAATTGAACCACAAACACACTGTGTGTGATGTGTCCCCAGTAGTCTGTTTTTTAAAACTAACATGTTTCAGCCCTTACAGGGCCACTATTAAGGAGCCAACTATATCTAAGCTCTGACTGTCATGGCCATGGGTACAGCAACATGCTACTCTATTATACCACTCTCAAGCAGCACAGCCATGCTGACCTACACATCTGTCTTCAACCTTCTGCATAAAAGCCCTGTTCAGACCCACGTTCTTGCGCTTAAGTGCCTTCCACATTTACATCTTCAGTTAAAAATTCCTAAGATCTACACATTCCCAACCTGGTATTTCCCTTTATATGCACCACTCCTTACTCTGCCTTGGGTCACTGTGTCACCCCACTGACTTAAGCAATGTACATCAGATGTTTTGGAGTTTCAAAATATAATGACTCACTAGGCAAATAAACAAGTCAATGACAATTTCTTCATACACTGTTATACCAAAACAGAACTAATCAGCTAACTTCAGGGTCACATTGATCAAAATGCTGAGAACCAAATTTCAAAATGTTCTCACAGCGCTGTTGCTGCACATTCAAGTCTTGTAATATCTGTGCTCTTAAAACAAATTTTCTCAAGATTTCTGCCTTGCATCCAAAATCTAGGGCTTTCTCCTCTGCCCAGAACACCCACACAAGATTTTTCAAGAAAATTCTGTCAACGCTGTACAACATCTAATGCTTTGTCTTATGCGGCCATGGTTACAGCAACATGCGGTTCTGATATATGATCACAACACAGCCATGCTGACCGACACTTGTCAACACTAACCTCGAACTACAGACAAAATAATGGAGCCTTATCAAATGAAAGAACATACATGGGTTTCAGGCCCATGCTGTAATACGATTCTATAGCACATCCCATATGGGATAAACTAACCCGGCCCATTAGGAGTTACGTGCTAGCTGTTTGTGTCGTTTTATATCTTACCTTTACACATGCAGCCTTTATTCAGTAAGTTTCACATCATCCTCTGATGAACTTCTTGTCCGGCTGATGAACTCCAAACGTTGTTCTGAATAGACACCGACAATATTTACAACGATGAGACGCCATTTTACATTTGGAGTAAAAGGCCGCTGCGGTGGTCAGCAACGGAACTACGACTTCTCAGTGGGAAATTTAAACTAATTCGAGACCTAAAGTCACTCCACCCTTCTACCAGGCTTTTAAATAAAAAATAAAAGTTCATATTCGTCGTATACATTTTGATCCATCGTGTATATAGTTCTTCTGTGAGAACCTACCTGGATTCTGTATGGATAGGATAAATGGTATGAAGCAAGCATAACAGGGATACATTCTGGTGTGACTGTAGCTAATATATCAGGAAAGTATGGAGAAATGTATATGGCCAGCATAACATCCACCTATCTAGGCACAGATCATTTAGTATCTAGGCGTCTACAACAAAGAGGTATGGAGGCACCAAAGTAGCAGGGGTAATGGCAGGTAAGGAAGCATACATTTGGCCAATATAACAGACAGGTTCAGAGGTGTTAATATAGCCAACATAACAGGAGTATATGGGGCCAAGTATAGCCAGTTTAAAAGGAATTTATGGATGAGTTTGTACAGCCACAATAAAAGGCATGGACAAAGGTGTCTATGTAGCCAGTATATAATGAAGGCATTGATGTTTTTTTAGTGAAAATGAAATGGTGAAAGATTCTAATTTTCAAATATAAAGACGATTACAGAATATACTTCACTGATTGTTTATTGTTTTTACAAAATGTAACACAACATGACAGACTGTTGTACGCAGTAATGAGAGGCCAGTTCTAGCGACAAAGAAAGCATAACACAATATTGTAAATATGCATTACATAGAGTAAGGACTCTCAAAATTCTCTGTATATGTTGCAAACATAAGTGTATCTGATTTGGTGCCACAGCATCTGATATGTTCCAACAGAAAGCAGATCTTCACATAAACATACCAATGTTTTCAAAACATGAATTTATCATACATTTACACTACTGTTATTTAAGGCAAGACCTATCTCTTCTGCAGTGTTGCATGACATAGTTTAGAAGTTGATTACTGCCAATTAGAGACATCCTATCAGTCCCATCTTCAAGACAAAGCAGTCCAAAAATAATGCACGTTTGAACCTTCAAGATGGAACCAAGAGGTGTCTTGAATTGCTGGTAATCAAGTTTCAGCCTACGCTCTGCAACATCACAGAAGACAGAAGGTCTCAGCTACACCGCAGCAGAAGCTCAAAAGTTCATACCATCACTTAATTATGTAAAATTATAGTATAAACATAGCGTATGTACTACGGCAGAAGGCGGATTGTGTGTACCCAGGTACCAAGCCTTAGAGGACCCTGTCCAGCCTTCAGGCAGATTTTACTGTGAGTATTAAAATTTTGTGGTTCATTTCTTTTTCATTTCTACATCATTTCATTTATTTAATTACTACGTCCACACAGTTTTGTCATCTGCTGTTCTACTTACATTACATATCTAATAGTACTGATTAAATAAAACATCTTAATATTGACAAATAACTGTAAGAGCTCCAATATGCCAAAATATAAAATTTAGACCTCAAATATTTCACTGAGTTTAAAAATACTTTGTTGTTCATAATGTTATGTATCTTAATAAAAACAGTAATTGTAATGATTCAAACAGTAGTAACACAAAAACTGTTTCACCCTCAAAGGCCTGAGTTTCTCTTAAGCAATATTTAAAAATTCAGTGTCTGCCTCACAGAAAACAATGCATAGCCATTACATGGAACAAATAATTGAACCTGTTCAGGGAAATAATCGTTGTTTATTCTGAGAATTGCACTAAATACATAAATATATCCTGTAGGTAAAGTGCAGGGTTTTATGTTAAGGCAAGTGGTACATATAGTTACCACTGTCGTTTGAAGCCCTAGGAACATTAAAATAATTCAAAACATGATGCTGTGGCAATAATTGAAAAGCTGAAGAAAACTCACTGTGCATATTTAGTTCTGCATTTACATCACAAATGTAAATTACTGCTGATCCTTCATGTCGGTACATAATGTTCTTTGATGTGTTTTCACATGAACTGTAATTTAGAAAACTATGGTCTTCTGACATGTGGTGCCTTGGTTCCCTGATGTCCATATACACAAGATGATGGCAGCAGGTTCCTCCAAAATGTTGGTACCTATCTACGAAATTACAGGGAATCACACTGTAGAAGACCATAATCTTTGCACTCACTCACCACTGTAGGAATATGAACACAAATAACAGATAATTTGTCTCTGATGAGAACTGCTCTAACCAAAGCACACTGTGTGACAAAATTCATTAATTCAAATGTATGTTAGACATCCACGTAGAGGATACTGCCTTACCATTGCATTATGCAGCCTACCTAGATATTCTTAGTTGTATTGTATGATGCTGTAAGAATCTCAGACTGCATAGTGCTGATAGTAAGATGGCTGCTGAATGTAAAGGTATGGAAAAAAACAGTCATGGCCTAGCCAAGGTACTATCCCAGCATTTACCTGGCAGAGAGGGGTGAGGAAAACCCCCCAAACTTTAAATCAGGACAGCCGGTATCTTGCCCAAAATTTGAATTTGGGACCTTCTACTACACCAACACACTTGGCTACTGCGTGGAATAAATGGTTGTTAACTTAATTATACTGTGTCCTGTATAAGCACTAGAGAAGAAATAACTTTCCAAAGCTGCATACATAAGGCCATGCACACCAAAAAATATGGAAAACTGTTCCATATTCCCTAACCACAGAAATCAGATTATACTGATTTATTATGCATCTGTAGGAATGTAACAAATCTAATATAATAAGCAAAGTTTAAACAACCTACATCACACTTGGCAGCCTACTAGTCTGTCCACCCTGGAAAGGGTTAATTTTGGTTATGATTATGAAGAATGGGAACATATTGGAATAAATACACAAAGTGTGGACAGCAATGTGTACAGACATACAGGACTCAGCACTGTTGAGTGTACAGTGCTGAGAATTACAATCAATAACATATACCAGAACTTAAAGTTAGGAAAACAAAGAAATGTTCATCCCACATCAAATGAATATGTCTCACAAATGTTAAAACAAGGTGGAATTGTAAATGTCTTCACCAAACTACACAAATAATTTAGAAAGTGCTACATGAATATTCCATACAATTGGCAAAAATTGTGCGTATTGTTACCATTCAAACCCTGTTGAAGTTTTACGTGTACCTTCCATGACACATGATTATGGTACAAATACCAGACATGTGGTTTAGTATAATGAACTGAAATTTTTTAATACCAGTAGAGAAACAGTGTGTTTAGAAAGTCACTCTGAGATTTTGGGTCTGCATTTTCTAACTCCTGCAAATATTACAAGAAATCTGACATATTTCGGATTTCTTGGGTACTGGAAGTTGTAATGGTACAGCTAGTATTTCAAACAGCAAACCATGTTTTGGAAACTGTATCTTATACCGTTATCAATTGGAAAGGTGTGGAGATACCACCTCAGTTGTGAGTGACAGCAAGGACTATTTTAGACTGCAGATGTCTTTGTTTTTCCTGTCAGACCCAACTCAACAAGCATCTCTACAAAAATTTACCTGAGGACAGAAGTAGATCTAGTACCAAAACACTACAGTCTATTATGAATACTAAGAACTATTTTAGACTGCAGATGTCTTTGCTCTTCCTGTCAGACCCAACTCAACAAGCATCTCTACAAAAATTTACCTGAGGACAGAAGTAGATCTAGTACCGAAACACTATGGTCTATTATGAATACTAAATAACTGGCAAAATTGAGAAACACAGTAGACCTACAAGAAGTTAACAATCATCAGAACCCTTTGAATTTACTGAAAGGTAAGTAAAGTCAATATTTTTATCAATAAATTTCCACACACGGTCCTTCGGCAATATAACAGTTGTCTTGCCTAAACTGTTTTTTCCAGCACAAGCCTTGATACTGCTGAAACAGCTAAATGATCAACTGCTGGAAAACATCAAAGTTGATCACCAGATCACTGAACCCACACACAGCATGTTTGACATAATACAGTAAAAATTTCAAGAAGTGTATAATCTGTTGATCTTGGAAGAAAAACAAAAGCCTCCTCTCCCCACCCAGTGTCCAAAGAAAACCTGTTCTTCTGGACACAATATTACAATACAGACAACAACAATTGTAATGACAGCTTATACAGCACCTTGCTTTTGAGTCAGATATTCTGTGGTACAAATGAATATGTCAATGTTAACCAAAACATTATACTCCTCACTTATAATGAAAATTGTTTACAATAACACAAAATATTCAGTCCCTTTCATGATATTTTAACTGAATACAATTTACTTGAAGTATGGAGTGACTTTCTGGACACTGCAAGTGCATTTGACTTGCTTAGCTTACTAAATTAGTATACATATGGTCAGCAGCCTAGTTTACAGACAACTTAGACCAACGGAAGAGACCACTTGGAAGACACGTGATTTCAGGCTTCTGCTGTGGTGTAAAATGAGATGTGCGCTCTTTTGGAATTTTGGGATTTTATGCAGCATAGAATGGTAGTTTCTTACTGAAGTTTTTGGACATTCTATTGGTCCCAAAACACTGATAAGAAACTACCATTCTATGCTGCATAAAATCCCAAAAGAGTACAGATCTCACTTGGAAAATGTTATAGTAAATGTAGAGATAATATTAGAATAGATATTGAGGAAACAGCATGTGAAAGATGTGGACCGGACTTAACTGGTTCAGGAGAGTTAAATGACAGACTTTTGAGAACACGGGACAGAAGAGATTAAAGGTGTGAGCATTAAAAGACACTCACATCACAGCCATCTTTGATCTACATCATATCACTTCACTAATATTTAGCTCTCAAGCAGACCCACTTTGAGAACATGACAAAAATACCTTTGAATTCCATAACAAGCAAGAAATTTCTTGACAAGATGAGTAATTATCATCTGGGTAATTCACCGGTGTCTGAATTTTATATGCCAACGTTTCGGAACACTCTGTCTGTTCCATCTTCATAGGCAGATAGGCATGAAGGATGACTAGTTTTGAAAACGTTGGATTATTTGTACGGGAAAAGTTTGGCTCAAAAATAACCTGAGCCAATAGGAAGGAGGGTGACATGGTCACCCTCCTTCCTATTGGCTCAGGCTATTTTTGAGCCAAATTTTTCCGATACAAATAATCCAACATTTTCAAACCTATTCATCCTTCACACCTATCTGCCTATGAAGATGGAAGAGACAGAGTGTTCCGAAACATCGGGATATAAATTCAGACACCGGTGAATTACCCAGAAGAAAGCATACAACATTCAGAACACGGCCAAAGTTTGAAATCAAGAGTAATTATCAATTTTTTAGAAGGACTCTGTACCAGAGAGGGTCCAAGTATGTCAGAGTGACAGATATTGCCAAGAATTTAAGTTGCTCAGTGGAAAGTATTGCAACTGTAAATTCAGAACATACTAAATACAACACTGGTTTAATAAAATAAACCTGGACAGAAATTTTAAATACTGCAAATGGCAGTAGCTTATTCAGAGCCAGAAAAGATCCTGCTTGTACTTACACACAGTTTCAACAAAAAAGAGACTCCAATATGCTTCTCCAGCTCTCATTTGAGAGAATATAATCCATGCCTTATTTCAGCTATTGCTTCAAGCACTTGTCTCTATATGGATTTCCAAGTGGTCATTTCTATCACTTTCCTAAAAGGGTTTCATATACAATTCAAGTTACCAATCCAAGCTACATGTCCAGTATGATTATAAACATACAAATTCTAGACATCCGTGTAAAAGTATTAATAATCTGTGTGCACAGAGCAGTGAATATTAGCTCTCTAGATCACTCAGAAATCAAGATGGTTACTTAACTCTTTAAACCCCGAATTAAATCCCATCTGCTATTTGCTGGCATTATTAGGAGCTCACTGTTTTCTCCACGTTAGCAGGATAAGGGTTAAATCATTAACCTTTAGGCGACTAATGTCATATATATATGGAGCACCCATTCTTGATGTTTCTAGATCACACACAACGACGCAGCACAGTCGGTAGGACTCCTCTGGACGAGTGATCAGC
>Ga0268261_10002250_pt1 | contig 13772 bp, 8 predicted proteins | sample TergutNc150P1_FD_190353 | JGI IMG/M metagenome (GOLD analysis project Ga0268261, IMG submission 190353) | Nasutitermes corniger P1 segment gut microbial community from laboratory colony in Florida, USA - Nc150 P1 (SPAdes) (version 2) | ecosystem: Host-associated > Arthropoda: Insects > Digestive... | reverse complement strand
GCGACGAGCTGATCACTCGTCCAGAGGAGTCCTACCGACTGTGCTGCGTCGTTGTGTGTGATCTAGAAACATCAAGAATGGGTGCTCCATATATATATGACATTAGTCGCCTAAGGGTTAAGACTATCCAATTGTGCACCAGTTGGTAATAAAACTTTGATAATTATCAAGATGCACGGTACGTACATAAAAAAAAGTACATGAAAATTACATTTTTATATTTGCTAAATTATGTTTATTCCTCCAGGTACAAACATTTATATTACTCTCTTTTAACCATGGCACCTTGGTACGTACACAGTATTAAGACAATAATGCCAAGTAAACACTATTCAAAATTCCCAGCCACAGTATACTGGAAATGCTACCCTCACCTGTTGTAAGACTGTTGTGAGTTGTTCAGTGCGGTCTGAAGGGTGCGCAGTTCTTCCTGGAGTCTGGCTGCAGCCTGGCTATGTTCATCACGACTTTCTTTTAGCAGCTGCTGAAAACGGCCAATAGTCTCCTCCTTCTGTTTCACAATAATTTGCAGACTCTCAATAGTTGCCTGAAAAGATTTCTTACAGTAAATAGATTAGAAGAAGGCAAAGTTACTTAAGCAAGAATGTCACATGCAAAAGACAGATAATGAAGATAAACATGTGTTACTTTAACCCTTAGTTTACCGACTGGATACAAAATGTACACAGGCATGGTCTTTTCTTGAACAGTTCTCGCCAGTATAGAGTAACAAACTTGTCAATTATTTTATATGTTCTTTGAAGTCCACTGGCACAAAATAATCTGTATTCAGTGAGTATATATTTTTTTTCATATGCTACGTTTTTTCAAATCGAACTGCATCATTTTATACCTATGTTAGTGAAAAAAATCTTGAATACGTGTACTGACAAAACTTATTACATAAATTGTCTAACACATAAGAATTGTAAAAGTGTCACCACTAGCTGCTCTACAGGACAGCTGACTGACTAATGAGCTCAGATTTTGCAGTCACGTATTGGTAGCTCTCACTGCTTTAGTTGTAACTCATGATTCCACTGCCACTCCTCAGTTTAGTATAGCCTGAATTATCAGAAGGCTGTACTTGCTTGCCTGTGAACAGTATGGATCCTTATAACGCAAGAAAAGATGCGATAGAGAAAATGCTGCTTGAGGAATTTGAAGCCCAGTTACATTACAGTTGCATATGTGACAGTGAAACTGACAGAAGTGACACAAATGACAATGCATATGTGTCAAGTGAACATCCTGATCAACAAAATGAGACCATGTGTCCACATATGTAACTGACTCTGATGGAGGGAACATGACTGCATTGGATGATAGTGATACTGATAGTGAAAGAGGGTGATAGTGATACTGATAGTGAAAGAGGGTGATAGTGATACTGATAGTGAAAGATGGTGATAGTGATACTGATAGTGAAAGATGGTGATAGTGATACTGATAGTGAAAGATGGTGATAGTGATACTGATAGTGAAAGAGGGTGATAGTGATACTGATAGTGAAAGAGGGTGATAGTGATACTGATAGTGAAAGAGGGTGATAGTGATACTGATAGTGAAAGAGGGTGATAGTGATACTGATAGTGAAAGACGGTGATAGTGATACTTATAGTGAAAGAGGATGATAGTGATACTGACAGTGAAAGAGGGTGATAGTGATACCGATAGTGAAAGAGGGTTAAGAAGCAAAAAATGTACAAATTTTGAATAAACTATCCCCTCTTGTGAGTTGCCGCAGGAAACACAATATAGTTATAGGTAAGCTAGGAATGGCTGCTTATATTGAAAAAATTTTCAAGTTTAGCTGAGTCCCTGAAACTCTGCACTACCGATGACATACTGAATGAAATATGTCATCATACTAATGCTGAGGGCAGTTCCTGAATGAAATATGTCATCATACTAATGCTGAGGGCAGTTCCTGAATTCCAAATTTGTGGAAGGAAATCAGTTCAGAAGAGCTTTTTGCTTTGTTCTTTGTGTTTCTGGCATTCTGAAGACAATAAAGGAACCAGTAACAACTCTGTGGACAATAAACGCTGCCTTTGCCAAACTGATTTTTCATTCAACAATGGCAAGGGATCAGTTCTTTCAAATTCTACATTCTCTTTGATGACAAAACTACAAGAAATCAATGGAGATCAACAGATAAATTGGCTCCAATCAAAGATGTATTTGAAAGTCTAATCAGCAGATTTCAAATGGCATACACATCAAATGAACGTATAACTACCGATGAACAGTTAGTGGTGTTTAGAGGTAAATATGCATTCTACGTGTTTATAAAGTCAAAACCAGAAAAGTATGGGATCAAATTATGGGTTGCTGAAGATGCAAAAAATTTTTGTCTGCAACATGCAAGTATACACTGGCAAGAGTGATGGAGAAGAAGCAGGGCCTTTGAGTTGTAAAAGACATGGTCCGTCACCTGCATGGAACCAGAAGAGGTGTTACTGATAATTTCTTTACATGTTGTGAATTGGCAAATTCACTTTTGACCAAGAATATGACAGTGGTTGGCACACTACGGAAGAATAAGCCTAAAATTCCAGCATTATTTCTCAGTGGAAAAACAAAGAGATGTCCATTCTTCTATGTTAGGTTTTACCAACGATCTAACACTGGTACCTTATGTACTAGCAAGAAACAAAACTCATCATCCTTTCATCACAGCATCACGATGACATGTGCATGGGAGGGGAAAAAGATCACAAACCTGAAATCATCATGCACTACAATGCCACTAAAAGTGGGGTTGACATTCTAGACAAGCTTGTGAGAGAACACACTTGTATGAGATCAACAAGGCGTTGGCCTTTGAAACTATTCCTCAGCTTGATTGATGTTGCTTGCGTAAATGCATGTGTGGTGTAGATGATGACATATCCTAATTCGCAACAAAAGAAAAATAATCCAAGATGCCTGTATCTGCTTTCTCTGGGAGAAGAAATGGTAAAACCACATATAAGAAGATGGGCTGATAGTGAAAGCATCAACAGATATATTCGCAGGGCCACAAGGGCAATGGGTGTTGCTTGCAAACAACCAGCTTCAATTACGAATGTGAAGAAAGATGGAGGCAGACAGCATGGATGGTGCTCTATTTGTCGAACAGCAAAGGACAGAAAAACAGACTGGATGTGCTGCCAGTGCTCAGAATGAGTGTGAAAGGACCACTCTATCAAGACAATTCAAATAACATGCAACAGATGCAAGTTACAATCACACTAGAGACAAATTTCATTCACATTTATACTCAAAACTATATTTTCTTTCCTCAAACATTTTATGTATTTCACTCCACACAGTTGCATTACAAATGAAAAATCTGAATAAAAGTAATGCTTTGTCTTCAATTGAGTTTATAAATCAAACCTTGAAAATAAAATGTTCAGCAAATAATTTAAAAACTATGGGTATGACATGTACCCAGTATAGTAAAAGTAGGAAGTTTTTTTGCTGCATAATCCAAGGGTTAAAATATTTGGGAATACTGTAAGACACATACCAAGTACAATCTTGTATGCAGTTGTCTGTATAACATGTCAAACAAATAATGATCTGGGGAATACAAGAGTACTATCAGAAAAAAAGAGAGAGGTTAGTGGATCGAAAACCAAATGAAAGAAGTGTAGCAGCGTATGTGTGCATGTGTTTTGGACAGGTAAAACATAAAGTTGCTGTATGGCATAAAGAGCACATTAAAAGTGATCATTCTGGTCTCTAAAATGTACTAGTGAATGGCCTAACATGCCATATGCAAGCCTCAGTGTTTTACATGGTAGCAAATTTTAAATGCCCACACCATGCCACATCATGCTAAGAAACTCACATGTCAAGAGATAAAACTGGCATTTAAATCCATATCCTAAGGGCAAATGTCGTTAGGTACAAAGAAACTAACTCTCAGGCAACAGAATCTGAAGATTTATATGGCTAAGAAACATGGTTGAGAGGATGTACGACAATGGGTAAGGATATGTTACTGAACAGTCAAGCAACTGTTAGGTTTTCAACAAAGAATGTGATCCATTCAGTTTAAAAGGTATGAAACTGAAACACTAAATCTGTTTACCTTGAGAGCTAACTTCTCTGTCAAATCTTCCTCCACTTTCTTGTCATCAGTCAGCTGCTCTACAGCTTTCTGGTCTTCAGCAGTTGCCTTGACCCTCATCTCAGCCAACATTTTGTCTTTGGATAAAAGAAGCCTGTTCTTTTCTTCAATTTCCATTGTCTGCGATGCAACTTTCCCTCTCAACTGGGCTAGCTCTGCCTCATATTTGATTAGACTCTGTGACTGACTGCTGACCAGACTCATAGCCTGGAAAAGAAACTCGTCTCTAAAAAAAAATAATGCTTGCCTTCTATCATAAGTACACACGAAAAAGAGCAGAAGATTTTACAACAAACAGCTATTAAAGGTATGCTAACTCAGTAGTGCAGTGTCCACTTTTGTGGAAAAGCATGATAGCTTATCTCTATGTAGTATCACTGCTTAGTGCAGACTGTTTTTCCATGAAGTTCAGTACCTTAGTGCAGTGTTCAGTTCACTGAATATGCAGGCAGGAACACAAACTGTCATGCAAGGGCTCTAAAAGGGTGTACGGAACCCAAAAATCAGACAGCAATAGATATATAAAAAAGGATGTGAAAGGACATGCGCACCCCCCCAAACCCCCCTCAATGCATGCACACACGTGTGCCCATGCCCCCCCCACACACATATTTGGCAAGCTGCTCAGCACAACTTCACTGAAGTTCTCTGTCTTGCTTCAGTTTTGTTGGCTAGCAGCTGAACAGTAAATTGTGTTATTGACAACATGATTTTTTACAAGGGGTTTATGTATTGGACAATTTGTCTAGTGCTGAAATCCCACATGCACTACATGAAAATCCTCTGTATTCGTCACACTGGTTTTTAAGTGCACGCAGTTAAGAACGTGAATTGTGAGACCACTGTTCTTTGAAGGAGCACATGGGATGAGAAACATTTTCAGCATCTGCTGTAATTACACATTGTTTGTGATATTCTATATCTTTGAAAAATAGAAATAAAATAAAATAAATTATTTATAATAATGGGTTGTGTTGTACATGGCACACCTATATATATATATATATATATATATATATATATATATATACACACACATACATACAAGTATGGATCACAAGTAACTAATGACAGAGTGAGAAGTAAGATGTTTGTAATTCTGTTCAGAAGTGAGCGTTTTAAAATTTATATTCTGCGACCCTCTTTCTCTTCCTCTTCCCATTTGTCCTCTTCTTCTCTGGTACTACAGCTCTATGGAGGCCTTCCCACCTCAGCTCTGTTCCTCCATTGGTTCCTGTCTGGTTCTTGGTCTTTTAGGCTTTAATCCCAAGAATTTCTATTCCTCCAAACACTATCACAGGCTGTGCTGAGATACATGAATAAATGAAACATACTTACATTGTGTAATGAAAGTACATTCCACATTCCCAGCCTATACCCTAACATCTACTAGGTCTCCTAAGTTGGTACCTTGTGTCTAACGCAGTTGGAGGATTCTCAACACAAAGTTTTCCATGAGGATGGGGTCATCAGCCCAATCATACAACCCCCAACCTGGAGCATCCAGGTACTTCTCTTTGTCTGGAAGCTCAATCAAAACCTATCTGGTCCTCTGTGGATGTACCAATGAAGGGAATCAGGAAAACTAGTGGCACTAAATGTACTACATAATTGATGTAAAAAAATTAAAAAAAAAATAAGGGTTCCCAAGCACAATTCATTAGGCCTAACTGTCTACTGTGTACATGTCTAGAAGTTACAGGCCCGGTTGCAGCCCAGAGGGGGGTAGAGGTATAGCCCTACTCTTCCAAGACCTCAGCGCTAGAAGGGGGTGAGTGGTCAGCAGCACGCACCGGCCGCACTTTACCCCCGGGAAAGTCCCGGTACCCATTGTACAGGGGGCTGGGTGAGCCCCAGGGCCGGTCTGGACGGGCAAATCTCGCTACACCGAGATTCGATCCCCGGACCGTCCAGCCCGTAGTCAGTCACTATACCGACTGAGCTACCCGGCCCACATACATGTCTAGACCTATACATCAATACATAATATTACTGCTACTTTATATGAAACCTTTGATGAATCTAATATGTACATATTCTTTATTTAATCAACCAGATATGATCTCAGTGTTTTGCATCACTGTCATGTTTGTAACTGTTGACTTATATACTGTCTTTCAACCAGATGTAGGGAAATGTTTAGGGTCTGCCTCTTTACAAAATTTCACATGCCCAGCAGAAATGGCTAACAGTTAAAACCATTAACCTGAAAGCTAAAAAGATTTTTGCAGAGTGGCCATCTTGTCATTTAAAATTCTACAGAAACATACCCATCTAAGACTTCCTAACGCACACCATTTCAGGACACTACAGTACACAGTACTAGTGTTGTTGCCACCTTACAAGTTCATGTGTCTGCCTTCCTTTTATTACTGACTGTAGGATATTATAAGGTAACAGCTTAGAGCCCAATAAAGGTTCAATAAGAAACTTTGACAATCCCTGTCTCTTGTTAAAATATCCATATACAGCTCTTCAACTGATCTCTTGGTATGCATTATTCTGCTAAAGGGATACTCTGAAATCAAAATTTCACTGAACTGATGCCATAAATTTCAAAAGTTCTGAACAGACAGCTTTACAGATGTCACTTGCAAACAATTATCCTGCAGTGCTGATTACAGCATACATACCTCTGACTACATTATAACTTAGTAAGTACAGTTTCACTGAATATTCATGTCATAAATTATAAAAGATCTTAAGAGACAGCTGGATGGATGTTATTGACAAACCATGACATTACTATGTAAACCAAAGTCTAGCTACCTCACGACTGCTTCATAAGGACAGATTTTTTTTGGGAATCACTGACATCTAGCATAAGCATCATCAACTGTAAGGATAAGCTGGTGTGACTTACCAACTTCCATACAAAATTTCATGAAAATTGGTTAATAAGTTCAGAAGTTGAAATGTGGATAAATGCATATACACAAGCTCATACGTGAACACATACACACACATGGATGCATCCATAAACATGTATGTGCATGCACTCACCCTCCACTCCCAATCCCCTCAAAACAAACACATATATACAGCATGTAGATCTAAATAAGCCTGTTTTCTTTACATTTTTTTAAAAGAAACAACTATGCCGGAATGAATGCTGCAATTCTGAAATGACTGAAAATAATGTAACTAAACACCTGTCTAAGTTGCTGCACTATAGAGTTGGTGAGTTCTGTGTCAGGTTTGGCAGGTTCTGGGGCTACCTCTTGTTTCTGGATCCCATCTGTTACTTTCTGTTGATTCTCAAAGTCTGCCAGTTGCTTGAACAGCTCACCCTACAAGTACAACTCAAATTACCATGCCACATATATATAGGTTGTCAAGTATGCATCACCACAAGGTGCACGTTACACTAGTATTTGTTACAGCAATGTACAATGCTGAAAACAGCAAGAAATAGCAGGCAGATCTTCCTTTCCTCCATGGAACTGCCAGACCAGCCAAGATATTTGTTACAACAACACACTACATGTTTACTTGCCACTGAAAATAAATATCAGCCCAGCAATTGCACTCACTGCAGCACTTCAGCTTAGACATCACAGAGATGTTCAAAATGTTTCCTTTGAAGTGCTTTCCACTAATCCACACAAGTGGAAACTGCAAGATGAATGGTTCTCAGCAAGACACCCAAAAGCCTCTATGGAAGATGATGATGGCCATTTGGGATACACATAGCATTTTCCTTACTCTCTTTCTGGACCATGGAACAGCAGAAAAAGAAAACACTTCTGCAATAAACACAAGTTGAAAGTTAAGGTATGCCAGTGGGGGCCAATGCTGAGACCTTTTTTTCTTATCAATGAGAATCAAACAGGTAAAGTATTTCAGCGACAAATGTCTCAGTTTACCTGGCAATTACACTGAGAAAAGAACGGTATGTTTGTTCTTCATTGTTCTGTTAGACATCTATGTGGAAGTCCAGACTGTCATACCATCTGATGTCACTTCCCAAAAACCCGCACAGACATTCACATACATTCATCAGTAAGCACTACAATACTTAAAACGGGCAGCTGTAATAAATTTTACCAGCTGTTTTCAATTTGGGAACAAATCTGACTACAGTAACAGCTGTTCTGATTTTTCTTTCTCCATTTGCCATAGAGTCTGTATTTTTATTCTTCTGCCACACATTTCATGAATTTCAATTCAGTATCTGTAACTGTACTTGCATATATTTAAGTTCTACATTTCAGCTCCTTATGTTAATGAGGGCACAAAATATACTATAAAGTTTGTTCCACTGTTTACCAGTGGTGTATCTGTCTTTGTGTTGCATTTCTGAATGTGTTAATGAGAAACATACATAACCTCCAAAGTCACTGCATACCTGTGTCTGCTCCCACATCAGCTGTGCCTTCTCCCAGTTCCTCTCTCTGCTGATGTGTTCCTGCTCCAGAACAGCGATGTGCTCCTCCTGTCGACGTAATCTCTCCTCTGCCTGCTGAAACTGCGACTCCAATAGTTCTACCTGGCGCCTGGATTTTAGCTCCTCAAACACAAAGCATACACACTGTAAGTACACAGATTACTTTACATGCGAGTAACAAGTTCTGTAGTGTATCCTTGTGTACTAATACTCTGCCTGACTTAACAAAGTGAAGCGCCAGAGCTAACTCACCTATCTGAATCATTCACATAACAGCAATAAAACACGATCTCATTTTACACAAAACTCTGTTGTTTGACACGGTCCAGTCTGTGAATACACTGGTTATACTGGATGTTCTACACAGTATCATTTAAAATAAGACGATATTGGCAAACTACCTGATTTTTAATTTCATGGTAGATTATGCTATTAAGAAAGAAAAAGGGAATCAGGAGGAGTTGGAACTTACTTACTTGATCACATCAGTTATTAGGGCACACTGAATGCGATAATTTAGGAGATGTAAACCCTGTCCTGATTGTCACAGTCACCAACTATAAATATATTAAATCATGCAACATTAGATGATATAAATGCAATATTTGGAGTCGTGGGTCATAAAGATGTCAAATAAATTCAAATGGCTCAAAATAAGGTTCATCTGTTATAAACTTCTGTGTTTGATGAACAGCAGGAAACCTCTTTACTAAAAGAGTAATTCCTCAATGCTAAAGGAAGAACAGAACTCAGTCAATCAGCATGCACCATGACACGTAAACAGACACATATAAGGGTTTCTGACTCTGTCTACAAATATAACATATTTATGTATGATGGGGTGGCTGAGATAAATAAGCAGGCGATGTACTTATGAGGTTAAATGTTTTTAAGTCGTATGATGTATTGGAGCGAAGAGAAAATTTAGTATTCACTCTTTTATACCCAACATATTTTAACTTTACTTGAAGAGGTCTTCAAGGGCTACACTTAAATACAGAAAACTACTGATAACATTAACTGATTATTCAATTAATGTTTTAAATTATGAGTTCCATCAAGCCATTAAACAGAAAAGTGATGATTCAATGGACAGTTTTGTGATGAAGGACAGCAAGTCTTCGATCATTTTCCAAAGCACCATATGAAAATTCTGTTAGGAGATTTTAATGCAAAATTAGGGACACAGTATTTTCAAACTGGCATTTGGAAATGAGAGTCTACATCAGGATAGCAATAATAATGGCATTAAAATGGCAAATTTTGCCATACCAAAAAATCTAGTATTTAAGAGCATGATGTTCCTGCACTGAAACATAAATACATACACCTGGACCTCTCCAGATGGGAAGACTCACAACCAAATTGATCACACATTCATAGACTGGAAATGGCTAACTATAATACTGATCACTATCTGATGGCTGCAAAAGTTAGGGAAAGATTGGCAGTAAGTAAAAAAGCAGCACAGAAGTTTGATGTGGATAGATTTCATCTCAGGAAGCTAAGTGAGCTGGAGATTAGAAAACAGTATCAGATTAAGATCTCACACAGTTTTGCATCTTTGGAGAACTTAAATGATAGCAAGGACACAAACACAGCTAGGGAAAACATTAAAGAGACTATCACAACCTCAGCTAAAGAGAGTCTAGGTCTGTATGAGTTGAAACAGTATAAACCATAGTTTGATAAACAATGTTCACGATTTTTAGATCAAAGCAGGCTAAAATTCACTGGTTACAGGATCCAAACCAAAGCAATGTAGATAATCTAAACAATGTAAGATGTGAAACAAGCAACATTTCAGGAACAAAAAGAAGGAATATCTGAAAGCCAAAATTGATGAACTTGAAACTAAAAGTAAGATAAAAAATATCTCAGACTTGCATAGGGGCATCAGTCACTTTAAGAAGGGTTATCAGGCTAGAACTAATATAGTAAAGGATGAGAAGGGTTATGTGGTTACAGATTACCACAGTATTTTGGCTTGGTGGAGGAACCATTTTTTTCAGCTATTGAAAGTACATGGGGTTAATGATGTTAGGCATATGGAAATACATACATCAGAGCCACTGGTACCAGAGCCAAGTGCCTTTGAAGTTGAGATGGCTATTGAAATGATAAAAAGACACAAATCACCAGATGTTGATCAAATCCCAGCAAAACTGATTAAAGCAGGGGGTAGGAGAATTTGCTCTAAGATTCATGAACTTACTAATTCTATTTGGAATAGGGAGGAACTGCCTGAGGAGTGGAAGAAGTCAATCATTGTACCTATTTATAAGGGCGATAATACAGACAGTAGTAATTATAGAGGCATATCAACGGTGTACAAAATTGCATCCAACATCCTGCTGTCAATATTAACTCCATATGCAAAGGACATAATTGGGGATCATCAATGTGGGTTTCGATGCAAAAGGTCAACTACCGATCGTATATTCTGTGACAAAGACTTGATAAAAAATGGGAATACAATGAAGCAGCACATCAGCTCTTTATAGTCTTCAAGAAAGCTTATGATTCAGTTAGGAGTGAAGTCTTGTATAATATTCTCATTGAGTTTTGTATCCCCATGAAACTAGTAAGGCTAATAAAAATGTGTCTGAATGAAACCTATAGCAAATTCCATGTAGGCAAACATTTGTCTGACATGTTTCTGGTTAAAAATGATTTGAAAAAAAGGAGATGATTTATCACCATTGCTTTTCAACTTTACTGTAGAGTATGCCATTAGGAGGGTTCACGTAAACCTGTATGGCTTGAAATTAAATGGAACACTTCAGCTTCTAGTTTATGCTGATGATGTTAATATACTGTGTGGAAGCATACAGACTACAAAGACAAACACAACAGCTTTCGTAGTTGCCATTAAGGAGATTGGACTAGAAGTAAATGCAGAAAAAAACTAAGTACACGGTCATGTCTCTAGACGAGAATGCAGGTGAAGTCACAATATAAAGATTGATAATAATTCCTTTGAAAGGATGGAACAGTTCAAATATTTGGGAACAACCTAAATGAATCAGAATTCTATTCAGGAAGAAATTTAGAGCAGATTATAGTCAGGGAATGCCTGCTATCATTCGGTGCAGAATCTTTTGTTTTCCGGTTTGCTATCTAAAAAATATAAAAATTAAAATATACTGAACTACAATTTTGACTGATGTTTTGTATGGACGTGATATATGTTAGTATCTGCTCTGACAGTCAAGCGGCATTGCAAGCTCTTAAGGCTGTTAGAACAACGTCTCCTTTGGTCCAACAGTGCCAAAAGGCGTTGAAAGACATCTCTACCCGGTATGCGGTGGGGCTATATTGGGTCCCTGGGCATGCTGGAATACAAGGAAATGAGATCGCTGATGAGCTCACAATGAGCGGCTCCAGTCTGGGTTTCTTGGGACCTGAGCCGGCCCTTGGGGTCTCTAGACGAGACATACAAAACAAGCTCAATAGCTGGTTGGCTAACCAGTGATGGGCAAGATGGTGAAGTCTTGGGGATACCCAGAGGCAGGCTCGAGAATTAATTTCTGGACCTGGTCTGGGCGCCAGGACTAAAGTTATGACCTTTAACAGAACTCAGTCCAGGACAGTAATTGGCCTGCTCTCTGGTCACAACACCCTGAGGCGGCATCTGTACCTTTTAGGACTGCAGGACAGTCCATTGTGTAGGAAATGTGGGACGATGGAAGAAACCCCAGCCCATATTCTTTGTGAATGTGAGGCTTTGGCCTCACTCAGACATGCACACCTGGGCTCCTTTTTTTTTGAGCCCAAGGATATTCAAAGTATAAGCCTGGGGGCCATCTGGAGCTTCAGTAAAGCTTCGGGGCTCCCTTGATTGGACATGGAGCACAAAGGGCCGGTTAATAAAGGCCTAGGTGCATCGGGGCCGTGAGGCCCCGAACCCTTGACATACTCATACACTCATACTCTCATGGATGTGATACTTGGTTGCTCACAATGAGGGAGGGACATAGACTGAAGGTGTTTGAGAATAGGGTGCTGAGGAGAATAATGGGCCTAAGAGGGATGAGGTAACAGGGGAGTGGAGAAAACTACATAATAAAGAGCTTATCAGTCTGTACGCCACACCAAATATTATTCAGGTGATCAAATCATGAAGAATGAGATGGGCAGGGCATGTAGCACTTATGTGGGAGAGGGGAGGTGGTGGGGAAACCTGAGGGAAAGAAACCACTTGGAAAACCCAGACATAGAAGAGAGGATAATGTTAAGATGTATCTTCAGGAAATGGGATGAGGGGGAGCAAGGACTGGATTGATTTGGTTCAGGATAGGACAAGTGGCAGGCTGTTGTAAATACAGTGATGAACTTTTGGGTTCCATAAAATGCGGGGAATTTCTTGACTAGTTGAGAAATGGTTAGCTACTTGTGAAGGACTCTGCTGCATGGAGTGAGTGAATGAGTAATTAAGTAAGTAAAGTAAAGTTAAGTAAATAAGTAAGTAATTAAGTATGTAAGTAAGTAAGTATGTAAGTAATGAAGCCATAAAAGATGTCATTGCTAAAATATTAGAATATCCATAAAGTTAAGAGCTAAACTGTTATCTTGTGTTCCATTACAAGAGGCTTTCTCAATGCATTCTTAGCGGTTGAATACAATGACTCATAAATCTGATTAAAAGTTACTGTTATTATATCCAAATTATCTTGCTGGCTAATATGTTATGTAAGGACTGCATATTAATCTGAAAGGTATTTCTTCTTGTATTTGTTTATAGAAGTTAACACATTGTGGACGGGAGACGCAGATTTGCGTCTTTACATTACAACTGTGCAGGACGCATTATTCAAATCTGCGTTTTTAACACGCGCTTGGTTTCCACGCACATAACACTTAATTACGCAATACATGGAGCCTGTCTCCAAATGGTCCTGCTGACGGATGTCTATAGAAAGGTGACCTCACTCCAACTAATTGATCTGTGATAAATATAGAGAACAAACAGCTCTTTATTTGCGTCTGTTGCTCGGCTCTGCACTTAGCGTTCAGACTTCAACCACTTTAAACCCATGACGGAAAGAGGTAGTTCTTACGAGGAAATATATCTTACAGAAGATGAAATTTCAGCGGAATTGTTGGCGGACACATTATCTGAGGTTCCTGACGACGCTGATAGTGACAGTGAAAATGACAGTGACTCTTCTATTATTGGAAATAGGCAAAACAAAATTGTGCATCCTTTACCGAGTTACAGTGACAAAGAACAAAGTGCAAACGAAAGTGACGATGACGATG
>Ga0268261_10002249_pt1 | contig 13773 bp, 11 predicted proteins | sample TergutNc150P1_FD_190353 | JGI IMG/M metagenome (GOLD analysis project Ga0268261, IMG submission 190353) | Nasutitermes corniger P1 segment gut microbial community from laboratory colony in Florida, USA - Nc150 P1 (SPAdes) (version 2) | ecosystem: Host-associated > Arthropoda: Insects >... | reverse complement strand
GTATCAGGACACAACATTGAATAAGCACTAGAGTATCAGTACACAACACTGAGTAAGCAGTAGAGTGTAAGGCCACAACATTGAATAAGCACTAGAGTATCAGTACACAACACTGAGTAAGCAGTAGTGTAAGGCCACAACATTGAATAAGCACTAGAGTATCAGTACACAACACTGAGTAAGCAGTAGAGTGTAAGGCCACAACATTGAAGAAGCGCTAAAGTATCAGGACACAACATTGAATAAGCACTAGAGTATCAGTACACAACACTGAGTAAGCAGTAGAGTGTAAGGCCACAACATTGAATAAGCACTAGAGTATCAGTACACAACACTGAGTAAGCAGTAGAGTGTAAGGCCACAACATTGAAGAAGCGCTAGAGTATCAGGGCACAACATTGAATAAGCACTAGAGTATCAGGGCACGACTTTGAGTAGTCAGTAGAGTGTAAGGCCACAATATGAAATAAGCACTAGAGTATCAGGACACAACATTGAATAAACACTAGATTATCTGGACACAACACTGAATAAGCTCTAGAGTATCAGGACACAACACTGAATATGCACTAGAGTATCAGGGCACGACATTGATTAAGCAGTAAGGTGTAAGGCCACAGCATTTACTAGGCTCTAGAGTATCAGGACACAGCATTGAATAAGCACTAGAGTATCAAGGCACGACATTGAAAAAGCAGAGTAACAGGCCACAATACATCTTGATGAATCTCCATTGAGTCCACCCCCAAACCGGCAAGAAGTGTAAGTGCTGTAAGTGGTAGGAAAGTGATGCATATGTCCACTAATAATATAATATAATATAATATAATATAATATGATATGATATGATATGATATATAATCCGTTTGTGTTCATTTAGCGGTCTTAATAATGTTTCGATGGTAGCGATACGAACTCGTGTAACGCTTCGTAATGTATATTTTAAGAACCGTGTAAATATACGTTTGCGGCCGGAACGCGAGGCTGAGGTTACGGATGTGTTCCTTCATGTCGCTTGACAACCTTTTCTTTTGTAACTACGTCTTGACATTGCTACATGTGTTTCTTACTATGAAGTACAAATTCTGAAAACATCTGTAGTTACACGGCAGCTAGGGTTATGTTTAACCATTTCTGATGTAGTTCGTACGTCAAGAAACTTTTTTTTTGGTATGTTTTTATGCCAACGAACAGCTTTCTATTGCAGGGGCGCCAACTGTTGGGGTAAACGTTTATTTCAGTGCTCAGAAAAATGCAGACTGGCAAGAAGGGCCCGTGTTTCTAAGCTAGAAATGACTGACATATAACGCGATGTTGTGATGATGAAGAGTTAACTAATTTGGGGCTAACATTTGACTTGTCCTTCGTTTTCTATAATCATCTTCTCTTTGGAAGTAGTAGACCTTCGTGTATTTGTTTTGATTGCGTCTGTTCGACAGCTTATTAGACAGAAGCAGTGTTCTGTAGTTTGCAGGAAGCAAATTTCTGGACGGTTTTCTCTACTGCAGAGGTAAATGACGTAAGTCTGCAGCTAGGGTTTGGGCCCCACATTTTGAGTATTCTATACCGATTTTGCGGATTTACAACAACTGCACGATTGCCGGCGATTATTCTACAGAAAAGTGTAACCTTTGTTCTTCACAGGCTGAAGAGTGAAACGCCATAGTACTGGGATTCATCCTTCTTGAATTACGTGAATCAGTAACCCATATCGAAGACATGCGCCTCATTGCATTAGTATACCTAAATCATCTGGTGGTGGTGGCGGTGATGGTGATCGATGTCGTCGCAGTAGAAGCAGTACTGTTCAGCCTTGCATGTCACGTCAGGATGTGATGCTACAAGCGCTTTCCGATCGCCAGAAATTTTGAGCCCGGTCTTAGTGTTGTGTGTTGTCACGTCTTCTGCCCTGTATAATTGTATAAAGCAGTAACAATAAGTCTGGCTAAATTTATCTGCTACCTTCCATGCTATCTGTGATTGTCATATTAATGGATTTTCTGTATTTCGTCTCTTATTACTATAAGTATTCGCTTCCTCGCCTTTCGTTAAACCAGGAACTCATTTTCTAAATAACATCTAGCCGTGTGGGGGAACATAATTGGCGCAGTCGTTCTAACGACTAGGCTACGGTCTGAACGGTCTGGGGTTCGAATCCCACAGGCGGAAGGATATTTTCCCTTCACCAAAACGTCCAGACCGGTTCCGGGCTCCACCCTGCATCTTATTTCATGGGTACCGGGTTTCTTTCCCGGTGGTAAAACGGCCAGGGCGTGAAGTTAACCACTGACCAGTGCCTATATATGCCTTATATGTATATGTATGTCTATGCCTGCGTGTCGTGGACAGGGAAAGTTTTAGGTTACCCAGGCCATTGTGCTCGTTAAGGTCGTAGAACACGTTTCCTTCCAGCCTAGGAAACCCACATATTGACATTCGGATGTACCTGTCTCATCACTGGCTTTTACCGAGGTCTGTACTTGTGGTACTTAAGCCGCTCTGTCTGGGATATGCAGGTGAGGTGGGGTCTTGTTAGCGGCGTGAGACTCGGGATGGACCCTCTACGTAACTAACCATATAGGACTGGACCCCGCACACCTCGTTTCCTCCACCACTGCTCATTTGTTTCCCCCCACCCTCGGGCCAATCTTTTCTTTCTTTCTTTTTTTCCCCCCTTCCTCTCTGTTAGAAGTCATGATTCATTAACCTTCACGCGAAGCAGTCAGTCTGCTGCCGGTAAGAACGGCCTAAGTCGATCAGTGTTCCTGTTTCCAAGACACTCCACCCCAAAAGCAAGATGAATGTAAATAGGGTGTGATTAGAACCCTGAAGGATGGATACCAGACGAGCCGTATGCGTGACGCAACGTCACGATCTGTACATACCTGTACAATTAGCCGCATGGAACACGCATGTGTAAACACATCCCAAATGCAGTGTGTCCACAAGGGGTGGGTCCGAGGTGTCTTTTTATATGCGTACCATGAAAATGTTCACTGCGATGGAACTTTCTTATACCGAATTTTGTACTACATACATATCTCCACTACTTTGTGCGCATACTGTTAAAGAATGAGTATTTAAAATGTACTGTTTCTTTTTTACAGATTGATTTTCTGCTTGTGACGAAATCAGGTGGCGTTCTTGTCTTCACGGTTTAGACGATTTTGTACCCGAGTCCTGTTTTGAGCTTCCTTCTCCATCCTTTAGTCCCTGGAAGTCTGTATTTCGTGTATCACTTTTATTACACACTCTAAGAACTGTCTTTGGCCCTCTTAACTTATTAGTGCCCCTGTCTGTAGTCGAACTCCATATTGTTGAGCCCAGACCCTATCAATTTTAAACACGAACGCTCACAAATATTGCATTTAGCTGTGGAGAGACATCTGTTAATCAAATTATTAATCTGGTCGCAACAGTGAACGTGCAAAAGGCTATGTGGTTAAGCGCTGCATATTCAGTTTTTGTTATGAACTTTGTTATTATCATTTCGTCCCCCTGTTCACGGACCATATGCTGGGAGTTCGTTTAGGAACACAGTTTAAACTTCTTAGTCCGTATGCAATCGAATGAAATGGGAAGCAGTGTTGTATAGGGTAACAGAAGTTCATATATGGTATTCGTGACCTACTGCATGATGCTGTCCCAGAGAGACTGAGAAAAACCATGAAAAATCTCAAATATGATAGTAACCAGATCGATGTTTGACCTGGGCTGTTTCCGACCACAAGTATACAGCGTTACTGCTTGTACACAATCGTGCTCGGTCGAAACGTGTATTTGGAATTCCATCTAATGTGGGAACAACACAAAGCCACGAATACCGAGCATATCTCTAGCACAGTGGATGAATTGTATCCTGCATACTGCACGTGACGCACTACGGTTTGTAGTTTTGAAGGTTTTTTTTTTTTTAATTTGACGACAGTTTTCAACAGTGCTTCCGGACATTGAGTTTGGAACAGTTGTGACGTGTTTCAGTTTGAGACTACAGCCGTAGAATTTGTTTTGGTAAGAAATCAGTAAAGTCACGGGAATGCCGTTAAACATGCGACTCGAGGCCGTCCCATGGCACAGACCTTAAATCTCTGACGTCTGGCTGCGGAGATCGGGTTCGTTGCAATACCAGTTCATGTGGAATTCGCGATGAAGTGCACTGGGAGAGGTTTTTCTCCTAGTACTTCAAGTTTACCTTATCACCTTTCACTAGTGTTCTATACGTGTCATTGATTTAACCTACGCAGTGTAATCTTACGATCTGACATCTGTACATAAGACACCTCACTGTCTCTGCCTGTCTCTTCGGGTCGAGAATTTAGTATATATTTTTCCGAATTCGAAGCTGGGGTGTTTGACGACATCACCAGCATGTTTACCGTGTCATGCTAAAATGCACATTATGCTACACTCTTTATCATACATCATTCCGTTCCGGGTGCAGGCAGGCGGCGCAGAGATCGCCGCTCCTGCAGTTTGCTTCGAGCCGGGGTTCATACGTTTTATTCCAGTGTATTGTTAAATTTGTACTCACTGTATTGAAAGAATGTGCCCAAAAGTTTAGTGCGGTGTGTCACGAGAGATGCGAGGGTTTCCACTAGCCATATTTAATGAAGCTGCTGGAAGTACATGTTTTCCGTAGGTTCACCGACACGCGTCACGTCAACAAAAACGTGTTCTCGGCACGTCCAAGTCCTGCAGTTGAGTTTGAAAACATGGTATCTTGATTGTTGTCAGACCATGTTCGGTGTGAGGATATATTACTTTACAGTTTATTCTCCAACATGCCCCACAAAATGCGGGTTCTTGTGTGGCAAACGAGGGGGCCACAGTTTCCTGCTCACTATTCTGTCACCAAAAGCAGTCCCTAAACTACTACTAGAATTAATTGCAATGTCTTGCTTGAAAGAAGGCATCGATTTTTTCCTGGTTGGGCGCGTTATTGTCAATTGGTAGACAGAAGGTGTGTAAAACATCGGTGTGAATTCGTGGTCTGAGGTAAAGTGGGCTTAGTACTCCTAATTGCACTGTGCACACCACACATGTTCACTGAGTTGAAACAAATTTTCCCCGCTGAGCGTGGAGTTTATTTTTCCATCATGGTAGCGAAGAACGCAGCTCAGAAGATTGTCTTGATTCACGGAATTTGTGAACCGCAGTTGTACTGTACAGTTGCGGTGCAAACCTGTTTTCAGCTTCTTGACGTTTGTGTAGAATGGAGCCAGTTGCTCTAAAACTTTTCACGTACTGTATTTGCAAATTTGTCTTCGAATTTGAAGGACTCGTGTTTAACAGGGATATTTTGTGCGCCACAAACGGGCAGTTGCCAGATTGGAGGTGACCCAGCCTGCGATAAGTCACCGGATATTGAGCTGGTATGTGGGCGAGCATAACATAGCCGTCCCTTAGGCTAGTGACTAGGCATTGTTGCCAGACATTATAAGGTCGCTTTTCATACCTCAAGAAGAATTTAGTGCCACTGGCACGCCCGTTATTGGGAGAGACTGCGTAGACATACAGCGTATTTAGTGCCACTGGCACGCCCGTTATTGGGAGAGACTGCGTAGACATACAGCGTATTTAGTGCCACTGGCACGCCCGTTATTGGGAGAGACTGCGTAGACATACAGCGTATTTAGTCGCAGGCGGACAAATCGCGCGTTTCCATCACTTTTCGGATTATGCGTACCATGATAGCTGTATTAGTGTGCTGGGTGTTACGTGCCCCCCCGCGCACACACACAGACAGACAGCTTTTTGGTGCCGTGGTGCCCGAATTGGCTTGGCTGGACGAGGGAGTACTTGTGGGGATCCAGTGGGAGGCCTGGTTACGTCGTAGTCGGCAACATTTCTTGGTATCACCGCTGGTCCCAATTGATGCCATCACCGTGATCTGACACAGTGTAACAAGCACTTGATTGTAGGGGGCGACACACAAATTTGACAGTGACAGCCAGAATCTCTGCTCAGGTTTTGATGCTTCCTTACTTTCCTGCCGGCAAAAGTACATCTTCAGCAATCAAATTAAGTTGGATCGTCGGTGATTCCCCACCCCAAGTAAATGCAATGAGTTTTATCTCTTACCATATGTTTTTTTTAGCGTATCCAATGAAGAGCACTGGTTGGCACACTTTGTACAACACAAACAACAGTCAACACAACTTTATCGTGACTTCTGCACCTAAATAAATTTGCTTCTCTGTAGTGCAGAAATACTCGCTGATGCTACAAGTCAGGGCCGACTGAAACTTTCTGCAATCCTAGGCGAAGCGTAAGCTTTCCGCGCCCCCCCCCCCTCCCACTCCACGTGGTCGGCAACAAAATATCAGCATATAATACCTAAACAGTGATCAAATGACAGTTGGCGTTGTAGGCGACACGGCGTATAATGTGCAGTTGATACGTGCCTACTATTTTTTGTGAATAAAATGTACCTTTCATGTACAGTAAATTGAATATTACCGTAGAATACAAGTACTTTAGTAATCTGACGTTTGGAGGATATTTATGTTTCAAGCTGTGGTACTATAATCTGCATTAAACAGTAACTAGAATTTGAGACAAACATGTTCTTTGTTTTGCGACCTGTGGCTTGCCTGACTTCTAGAAGATGGGACCGGTAGGTTGTCCCGAAATGTCGGTACGGAACTACCATTTCACGATTCGTAAAATCCCTAAAGATCGCAGATCTCATTTGCACCGTTGCGGAAGCCTGAAATTACTCAAGTTTTGTAGTTGTTCAGATGTCTTATGAGCCTGTTTTGCAGAGAGGACTGTGTGCACAATGGTGAAGGTTTCTGTTACTGCCTGACCCCGTGCACCATGTCCGGTTGCAGTTTGTCATTGCCAGTGGACCTGTGTGACGGAGTGGGCTAAGGAATTATCCTAGAAATATATATTGGCTACTTGTTTTACGTTCTTCTGCCTGTTGGCTTACAACAGTACCGGAAAGATCAACACCCCAAAACTGCTAGTTACAGGTACAGTAAAGAATCAGTACCTACGAAGAAGCAATGGCTGGAAACCGTAAGCTTAGTAATACTCAAAATACCTATCTCGGCTGTCATGCCTGAGGAATGTTTTAAAAATAGCCACCTCCCCCCCACAATTTGGAAACCACAGATTTAATTTGTGTGTATTTCATAACATGATTTTATTTGATCAGTTTGCATTTACGCACAGATTCCGGTGAATTGGCCCACAGACACATATCATCACAACCATTATTGTTATTGTAGATCCCCAAATACAAAATTTCATCGAAACCCGTTCATTAATTTTGGATGGGCAGTATTCAGACCGACGGGCGTGGTATTCGCATTACGTTCATTCGTTCAATTTTGTTCAAAGAGCGACCAGCCAAACGATTTTGTGTTTCGTATATTTATTTATTGTTGTTAGACATATGTATGCTCAGGGCATTGTGACGTGTGTTTTCTGCGTACCTGTGTGGTATTTGACTGCCACTATACTATAAGAAAATATGTGCAATTTGTACTGTGGAGATTCTTTTTTGTAAGATGTCTGGTGTCAGGTTCTTTTGGTTTGCCCTGTCTTTTGTGTGCTCGGAATGTTGGGGTGCTTCAGGGTAGCTTTGTAAACATCTCAAGGAACAGTAAACACTGCGTTGGAGAAGACGTAAATCAGGAAACCTTACCATTCTCAAAACAATGCCACTGAACTGGCAGAGCTGCCAACATCATATTCGTTTTCCACTGGATGAGAAGGGAACTGGTAAATGAGATCGTTGGAATTTTCGTAGAGGATGCTTTCGAACTCGGTGTGTGTAATTTTGAAGTGGTTAATTAGTAAGCAGCAGCAGTCATTTTCGTAAATCGTAGTCATATTCTTGGTTAAATGGAGTCCCTATATTGAATTACAAATACAAACCGTTAATAGTAGCCCAGAAAATAAAAACGGAACTCTCATGACTGGAAACAAAGTAATTTCTTAAGGAGTGGAACAGGTTTATTACATCAAATAAAAAATAAAAAAAAAAAAATCGTGGGCACAGAAGAACACCTTGTTTGCTTAAAAACAGTTCAGGGGAGCTAATTTGAACTTACAGGGTGAAAAAGTGGTATTTTCTGTCTGTTAACTTGGGTAAGTTAGGATTGTAGGATGTACGTCTAATTTGGAGTGAGTTGTATTGACGAACTTCGTGCATTGCGGTCACGTTATTTTAACCTAAGAAAAATAGAAACCTATACAATACAACCTTTCCCCAGGAGCTGTATGTTGTTTCGCGAAACGGTCGGCGTCGCCTTGCGGGCGGGATGTGTGCCGCGGGCCGCTAGTCGAATAGGCTTTATGTAGATGCTCGGATTGTTGTTTCGTACGGTAAGGATGCTTTCCCGCCACCAAACGCCTTCACATTGGTGTTCTTGTGCGATAAGGTGGTATTGTGCGTGATTTTTGGAATCTTGATTTCTGTATGGGGGACCGATAGGTTTTCCCGAAAGGTTGGTAAGAAATTACCACTACTCGCTACGTAATAACCCAGAAGAGCGCAATTCTCAAGCTGGTATTGCTGTATTGTTAGCTGTTGGTATCGCGTTTAGATATCCAGGCAGTAAGAATGAAGACGAATGGTGGAGCCTGTTGGGTTGGTGAAAGAAATCTCTCTTGACACAGAAGACGGATGGATTGTAATACATTTTATCCGTAGGGGACTGAAGGCTTAACGTGAACGTAGCTTGTGTTGGTCGGCTTCAGAAATATTCTCGTATAAAGGCATAGGAGACCTTCAGTACCTTAGGGACCCACATAATGCTTTATACCATGGAAATAAGGTCAACAAAATGACTATAGTATGAACACGTGTTTTGGCAAATATGAAATAACGCAGTTTGGTTTCGAAATCGGTTATTTTTTAGGGTGAACAGATATTGTAAGATTATATAAATGGGGTTTGGATAATATGCTTTTGCTTGTAAACTCAATTTGATTTGGCGTGTGAGCCGTTGGTAGTTTCTGTATTAACGGTCATGAAACTTCAGGTCTGTAGATGGTGTGGCACAGACATGGTGCTGTTTCACCCGTTAGCTACCAGGAAAGGGCCAACGGACGATGTATTGACTCCTGCTTGTATACTGAAAGCAAAACATGTTGCGCCTGAGATTCGTTTGGATTTTGTAAGAATACGAAATATGAAATCTTACTTTTCTCTGTCTTAATGGCGTTGGCAATGTGGCTCATCATCGCCTGTAATTTTACATTTTGTTCATACACGCCTCGTTTGTTTCGTATGTCTGTTAAAAGAAAACGAATGTTTCTGTAAACAACATTCCGTGCTTTGACTTACCTATGAAGAGTCGGCCTTCGTTTTTATGGTGGGACTCAGATTTTAAGGCTTCATTAGGTTAAAACGAATCGCGTCGTATTGAGGCGCTGTAGCGAAAAGTGAGAATGTTGGTGAATGTTATGGGCGAGGTGCGAGTGCCGACGTAGTGAAATCATTTCGTATTGTAATGTAATTTGTCAGACATGAATTTTTTTTCGGCTAATGAGTTTCGAATTTATGTGTAAGTACCCGTTGCTGCACGCATGAAATTGTGCTTGCACGAATGCAGGGACGGGAAAATCCATTCATTTGCGTTTTGAAAATACCGGTATCCTTTGGCTTACGATTATAAGCGACGCGTGTGAACGCGCTGCGAGTAGCGGAGCAGACGGTGGAAATGTGCGTAGAAGCAGCCTGTTGTGTTCCATTCCAGTCTTTCAAGGTTGCCACCCGCACAGATCTATTGTACACAATGCACCTTTACCTCTTATCTTTGTTTATGATTCGAAGATTGCCGTACGAAGTATGCGAGTTGAAATACATGTTGTTAATATTGTGGAATGTATACGTTGAACAGGATAACTGAAGAACGTACGTGCAGTGTATCGATTTTTTACGTTGGTATTCTGTACGATGTGATCCTGCAATGGTTTTTACCAGATATTCGTACTGTGTCAAACTCTTGCTGTGTTTTACAGCTTTTGAATTTTTACAGAAGGCTGATATTTGGACAGAGGTACACGGAAACATAAAATTAATTCTAAGGGTTAAAACTTCTAAATTGGCGATGCTAGGCTAATTTAAGTCTGATAATATTTCGCATACTCGTTGAGGACTGAAATTAATCAGGATTATATATAGCATTAATCACGAACATTTACACGTGCCTCGGATAAGCGGGCATTTGTGAATGCGGTAATGATCCTTCGGGGTTCCATAAAATGCGTAGAGTTTCTTGACTAGTTGATAACCCGGTTAGCTTCTCAAAAAGGTCTCTCCTCTGTGGAGTGAGTGAGTGAGTGAGTGAGTGAGTGGGTGGGTGGGTGGGTGAGTGAGTGAGTGAGTGAGTGAGTGAATGAGTAAGTAAGTAAATAAAGTGAGTAAGTAAATATATATAACATTTTGATTGTACGTCACAGCGAGAACCATGCTCCATTCCGTTTAAATACTAGCCATTTAATGCTGTTTGGTAACCTAAGAGTAATACTGTGAGAATAAAGCTCTCTCTCTCTCTCTCTCTCTCTGTCTCTCTCTCTCTCTCTCTCTCTCTCTCACACACACACACACACACACACACACACACACACACACACACACACACACACACACACACGCGCGCGCGCGCGCGCGCGTCCTCCCCCCCACCCCCAACCACTTCAGCATCGACGCTAGACAGTTTTATTGACCCTGAAGATGGACGCAGTACGTTCCTCTGAAACGTCGGAGCACTAATACTGCACGGCTTAAAAACCGAAAAGAAGACCAACTTACTTACTGTACTGCCGGCGTCCAGTTACAGCCTGTAGCGGAAATTCTTCTTTTTTACTTTATGGCCTACGTAGCGGCACTGGGTTTATTGAGGCTGTTTGCTTTGGGTTAATGCGGTCGGAGCGTGAAACTCACCTCCATCCAGTGTCGAAGTTAAGAAGGCGTGGAGCTGCTCTCCACCGTTCCATACGTCTTCATTGAGTGGGGTGTGAGCACAGGAACGCTCTCACTTCTACTTTTTATTAAGCACCCGGCAGATTGCATCAGTTTTCCACAGTCGAACCATACTTTGATGGCTGACTTAGATGTACCTGTGAAAGGGGCCAGCGAATCAGGTTTTGTCGGCAGTGGGGACGTGGCCCATTGTTGCTGTCACGTGAAGGGAGACCTGGCCTATTGCTAATGACAATCTTGATACGACAGGGTTCGGTTCCAAGACTGTTGGATTGGTCACTTTATCGCTGTGGCAAGTAAATGACCAGCAGCACGCACAACGTGTGACAGAGGAAGTACAGTGACCATGCTTATGCCGAAACTTCGTCGACATCTGAACGTATTTATATTAAACACAGGTGCTCTTAGATTACAGGAACACACGTGCATAAAGATCGTTACTGAGCCATTCACATCATAACACTTAACTGTTCAGTACGTAGATTGATCCTTGTGTACTATTTTTTTCATTACCATTTTCTTTACCCTCTTGTCGCTGTGCTCTTCATGTTAGCTGTTATATCTTTTCTTCTTTTTCTTTCTTTCTTTCTTTCTTTCTTTCTTTCTTTCTTTCTTTCTTTCTTTCTTTTCTTTTCTTTTCTTTTCTTTTCTTTCTTTCTGCCCTGGGAACTTAATTGAATTGTTTTGCACATGCTGTCGCATAGGCGTGTGTCATACTTATTTTCCATCTGTAAAATCATCATCTACACAACTCGTAAAGAATCTTGGCTTGCATTATGGGTTCCTCCAGTCTCCTGTATCTGAAGCTCTCCTCCACCATCTTTTTATGCCCATTTAACTTCAAGATACCTTAAAGTTTCCTTCAGTCATCCTAATTTTGGTCTTCCCACTTCCATTTTCCCACAGATTTTTGGAATAGGAGTCTCTTGGGCATCTGCTCCTCTGCCGTACGTTCCATGGACCGGCCGAGGGTAATCTTGCCATTATTACGGCTGTTGTCAAGTTTGATTCCTCATAGAGTGTGCAGAGTATCTAAATACGTGGACAAACTAGAGGAGTGAGTTCCCCACACCAAAACAAGGAAAAGGTCCATAGCATTGTATGTTTCCAACCCTTAATCTTCGAGGTACAACGTGTTGACCCACGTTCTCCTGGCTTCAGTCCTTTCGGTTTTTGTCTGTGAGGACTCTTAAAACCCTAATATATTCATCTGAAATTGAAATGAAGAGACACGTCGCCAACGCATTTTTGATACCCGTGAAATTATGCCAGCCGCTCGGGACATTTGAAAGGGTGCGACAATCCATGGTCAGACGTGTCCATACGTTTATTAATTGAGGTGCGGGATACTTCCAGCATTTGTTGTGAATTGTGACTTCAGAAACAATAAGGACTCAAGGGTTATTACACTGGGAACGTGTACGTTAAATATATTATTTCAGTGTAAGGAAAGTATGTATTGTTGGGTGTAATTTTTCAGTTCACTAAAACATTCCGGACAAGTTTTTCGTTTTCTTTTTCTTTTTTTTTAAAGAAGAACTAAGTCTTGAAATTTGTTCAAGGAATTAAGGTACATACGGTATAAGTAAAAGTTGAATCTGTTTCTCGAAGTGCCACTGTATTGTGTCTGTATTGGGTCATAGATCTTTCGCCGTACTGCCTTTCTCAACGCATCAAATTTTGTTCTTTGGACTGGGAAAGTGTCCAGCACCCAGCCCCATACATTATGGTTGGTGTGATTAGAGTTTGACTGTTCAGGTGGATTTCGCCGTTCTGGTATTTTAGATGCTGCTTTCGGCCATAGTAAGTCATATTGGCCTCTGTGATGGAGTTATTATTTCTTCACTTATATCGCGCCAAATATTGACCTTTGTGCATTATTTAGACATGTATTCATCAGTTTTTAATGGCGAAAAATTACGTGGTGTGTTTCTTTTTTACCTTTTTAATCAAGTAACATATGTTTGTATGGTTTTTGTTTGTTAACCCCCAGCCTTGGTTTTTTGGGTGCTGTTGCAGGTGCATTAAATGTTTCTTTCCATCTGTAACAACAACGCAAAAACAGGAAAAGAGTTGAGTGAACATTAAACATTGTCTTGTCACAGTGGGGCTGGGTTCAAGCACAGTGCAATTCATGTGGGATTTGTGGTGAAGGAAATTTGCACTGGAAACGGGTGTGCTACGAGTATTCTGGTATGTTCCTGTTCCATGTCAACCAAGGGTCTGCATTTATCTACGGCATTTTCATTTAATGACGTTGTGTATACTCATTGAAAGCTACGCGGTTGTCTTGGACTGCCCGCCTTTGCAGGCACGTTTGTAGTTAAGTAATTCGCAGACACTGCCTTGTCTGAATTACGCACGTTGGGCCATTTAGAGATCGCTGTTCCGGAGAGGTATTGGTCGCAGTCGCAGCACAACGATAAAGAAAAGAAGGTTAACAAGTTGTGAGACTGTTTTGCTAAATTCTATTTTTTTTTTAAATTTGTTCAAGTGTTTTCTGTCTGAGAGGCTTATTTTGCATTAGTTTTTGGCGTGGCCATATACTGATGGGGGAAAAAAATGAGGGTATTGATGAAAGCAGGTTTCCGTTGTAAATAACCTTCTATTTGAAAGGTGTTCATTACATGACGTCCATGGTTACAGAACGTCGTTATTCTAGTCACTTGTCATATGGGCGAGTGGAGATAAAAATCCACTCAGTCTTTAACCCTTAGGCGACTAATGTTATATATATATGGAGCACCCATTCTTGATGTTTGTAGATCACACACAACGACGCAGCACAGTCGGTAGGACTCCTCTGGACGAGTGATAAGCTCGTCGCAGAG
>Ga0268261_10002248_pt1 | contig 13774 bp, 11 predicted proteins | sample TergutNc150P1_FD_190353 | JGI IMG/M metagenome (GOLD analysis project Ga0268261, IMG submission 190353) | Nasutitermes corniger P1 segment gut microbial community from laboratory colony in Florida, USA - Nc150 P1 (SPAdes) (version 2) | ecosystem: Host-associated > Arthropoda: Insects >... | reverse complement strand
GCACCGACCCGACGCAAGCTATTATGCAAAGACGCGCGTTGAGAGCCGACGCGCTAGAAGAACTTAGGAAGAACTGGAGCAGCCCCCTCAATTAACGCTCCTGGGGTAGTGTCGGTCGCTGAGGCAATGATTGCTAGTTCCTCCCCGACGAACGACCTGCGGCCATTTAGCTTCAACGATAAAGTTTCTTGCCTAATTCCGAGTAACGGCACCAGCTCACGTTGCTTCTTGCCGCTCCTAGCAATCGCTGCCCTTACATTGGCGGCGATAATCTCGCGGGTGTTGGTCATGGCATAATCCTATTCATAATCAATAGGTAAAGCCAGCCAGCATTACCACTCCGCAAAGTATGGGATAATCGTTAGCAAGGCGAGGAAACCGACCCACCCATACAGGTGGGACACGGAACTCGCCCCCACTTGGACGGTGATTCCGGGAAACCGGATAATCTACGTCCGCCAAGCAAGAGCCGGGGAAGCTCCCACTAACAATGAGGGATGCCGAACCGGCTTTTGTGTCCTACTTGGCCGCAACCCGAGCGCCACGCTCAAAAACGCTGAAAAAGTTAGGGTCAAGCGCGGTAATGTCCGTAACTAAATCGCCTGGTATAACTACGCCATCGCGGCCAGCGCGCCAAAGGAAATCTTCAAGAACAAGCTCCCACTCGGATTGGTTGGCATAAACCCGCGTTTGAGACGATTCCGGGATTCCACCAAAGAGCGACCACGCCCGCAAAGCGACAGGCTTTATTTGTTCGATAGGGAAATAAGTAGGCATTGCGCCCAGGCTATACCACCACCGCGGGAATCCCTAACCACTTCCGCCAGCACGCTCACCCCGGCTTAGCGAAATCCCCCTAAAGTGTCGCGCGCGTGGCGTTACGTTTGGGGAGATTTTCATTGCCGGGGCCGGTGGCTGGGCTGGCATGGTGAGGGAGGGTGCTCCCCTGGCTCCCGTGGCAAGAAATGGTGCTGGCTGGAACCTTAACGTTGCGCTAACGTTGCAAAACAAAAGCCGACCAGCTCAAAGAACTGCGGTAAAGCTGACTACTGGCCTGGGCTACGTTCGTTTCCCCCAAATGCTCAATGGGGGAACCATAGCGCCCGCAAAGTTTCCGTTCCCCCTGCCGAATTGTGGGGGAACATTGGGGGAAGTTTTGCGCGGTTTGATGCTATTTTCTGCCCCCTTGTGCGTCCCCTTGGGGGAACATGACCAGCGTTTATGCTGGTCACAGGCTTTTTGAGGTGAGTACGGGATTTGAACCCGTGTACACGGTTTTGCAGACCGCTCCGTAACCGCTCCGGCAACTCACCAGTTCGCTACTGCGACGGGTGAATACTACCGGATTTTTTCGCCATCGTCCATCACCCTGGCTGCGGGGCGCGGTAACTACACCACGATAGCGCGCCCTCTGTGAGATTTGCCGCTAAAAAGTTTGGGCGTAGCTAACGGGCGCAACCGCGTGCAACCTGAAAAGATGGGGGGATGCAGACTTGGCCCGGTAACGCCTACCCTCTCGGCGCCACATACGATGGCTCGGGCACCAATTTTGCCCTGTACAGCTCCGTAGCTGACCGGGTTGAGTTGTGCCTGCTGGGCGCCAACGGCCAAGAAACCCGCATTGACATGCCCGAGGTAGACGGCTACGTGTGGCACTGCTTTTTGCCGGGCGTGGGCGCGGGCACCAAGTACGGTTACCGGGTCTACGGCCCCTGGAACCCGGCCCAGGGCCAACGTTGCGACCCCTCAAAACTGCTGCTAGACCCATACGCCAAAGCTGTTGATGGGCAAATTGACGCCGACCCATCGTTGCTCTCATATAATACTAAGCAGCCGTCCGATGCCGTATCGGGCACCGCGCCAAATGGGTTGGATTCGGCCCAACATACAATGTGGGGCGTGGTGGTAAACCCCTATTTCGATTGGGGCACGGATAAACAACTACGTACCGATTATTCGGATACCGTAATTTATGAAGCCCACGTTAAAGGGATGACGGAGCAACACCCGGCAATCCCGCCCGAAATTCGCGGTACTTATACCGCGATGGGGCACCCTGCAATTATTGACCATCTGCATAAATTAGGTGTAACTGCGGTTGAGTTAATGCCCGTGCATCAATTTGTGCAAGATACCACTTTGCAGAAAAAGGGCTTGGATAACTATTGGGGTTACAACACCATCGGCTTTTTTGCCCCCCACAATGGTTACTCGGCGTATGGCACTAAAGGCGAGCAAGTGCGCGAATTTAAAACGATGGTGAAGATGCTGCATGCGGCGGGCATTGAAGTAATTCTGGATGTGGTTTACAACCACACTGCTGAGGGTAATCATTTAGGGCCAACTTTGTCTTTCCGTGGTATTGACAATGCTGCCTATTACCGTTTAGTGGACGATGACAAAGCGCATTACTTTGACACTACTGGCACTGGCAACTCATTGTTAATGCGTTCGCCCCAAGTGTTGCAGTTAATTACCGATTCACTGCGTTATTGGGTAAATGAAATGCATGTGGATGGGTTCCGCTTTGATTTGGCTGCTACCTTGGCCCGGCAATTTGCAGAAGTTGACCGATTAAGCGCCTTTTTTGACATCGTGCATCAAGACCCAGTTATTTCTCAAGTGAAACTAATTGCCGAACCTTGGGATTTAGGTGAAGGCGGTTATCAAGTTGGCGGCTTCCCACCCTTGTGGGCTGAATGGAATGGCCGTTACCGTGATACGGTACGTGATTTTTGGCGCGGACAACCAGCCACCTTACCGGAATTCGCCTCCCGCATTACTGGATCTAGTGACATTTATGAACATAATGGCCGCAAACCTGCCGCCTCAATTAACTTTATTACCGCCCATGATGGTTTCACCTTAAATGATTTAGTCAGCTATAACGAAAAACATAATGAAGCTAACGGCGAAGATAACCGGGATGGCGAAAGCAATAACCGCAGTTGGAACTGCGGGGCCGAAGGCCCAACTACTGATGCCGCAGTATTGGAATTACGTGATAGGCAGCGGCGGAACTTCTTAGCTACCTTATTGCTCAGCCAAGGCGTGCCGATGCTTGCCCACGGCGATGAGATAGCCCGCACCCAAGATGGCAACAATAACGTTTATTGCCAAGATAACCCCGTAGCTTGGATGCCCTGGGAATGGAACCAAACACAAAAAGATTTATTTGACTTTGCCCAAAAAGTAATTGCCTTGCGCAAAGGCCACCGGGTGCTGCATCGTAAAACTTTTTTTGGCGCGCTTACCTCAAAAGACGCCCTTGATAAAGGCACTTTACCTGAAGCGGACTGGTTTGACATCGACGGTACCCCAATGGATGCCGATGACTGGAATAACTCCAACGCCCAGTCAGTAACTATGTTTCTAAATGGTGATGCCATCCCCGAAACTGACGCGCACGGCAACCCGGTGGTTGATGATAGTTTTTTGTTAATGTTTAATTCACATTATCAACCGCATGATTTTGTTATCCCGCCCGCGAATTATGGTAAAGAATGGTTGTTGGTGTTGGACACTAACGCCATCGTGAAAGATAAAGCCAAATTTAAGGCTGGGCAGAAAATCAAATTGGAGCAGCGTTCCATGGTCGCTTTGATGCGGGCGCCGTTGCATGCTCCTACCAATTACGGCTCGCGGGCTCGCCACGTTATTGCCGGCGCCATCCCGCGTTTGCGGTCCACCCTTCGGAAACCACCATCGGCCCCCACGCTGATTGTCCCCGCCGCCCCAGCACCGCTGACCGCCCCAGCGACCGCGCCGGTATCGCAAGCGCTGCCAGTGTCGCAGCCCACAAAGCAACAATCGGAAAAACGTGCCCGTCCCAAAGCCGCGCACGCCAAATAACTAGGTAAGGTGCATTTTATGTCGCGTAAAGAAAAACAACCCGCTGATCTGTTGGCCCTGTGGAAAACGTCTGCCGAAGATGCCCTGCGTTGGAAAAATGGCACGGACATTCGCAGCCTCAACTTGAACTCCGCGCCCGGGTATTTGGGCACTAAAGAGCAAGGCGAAGCAGCGCTAGCGATGTACGAGCCAGAACTCGCGGAATTACAAGAAAAATTGTTTGCCCAAGGTAAAACCGGGGCCAGCCGCGCCGTTCTGCTGGTGGTGCAGGGCCTGGACACGGCAGGCAAGGGCGGCATCGTGCGGCACGTAATTGGCATGGTGGACCCGCAAGGTATCAAACTTTCCAGTTTTGGTAAACCCTCCAAAGAAGAATCCGAGCACCATTACCTGTGGCGGATTGAAAACGCGTTGCCTAAACCGGGTTACATTGGCGTTTTTGATCGTTCCCATTATGAGCAAGTTTTGGTGGTGCGTACTGATGAGTTGGAGGATGAAAAAACTTGGCGCGCCCACTATGGCGAGATCAATGAATTTGAAAAAAATGTTACGGCCCAGGGCATCAAGATTGTTAAAGTTGCTCTAATTGTTTCAAAGGATGAGCAAAAGAAACGCTTAAAGGCCCGGTTAGATCACCCCAATAAGTTCTGGAAATACAACCCGAATGATTTAAATACTCGTGCCAAGTTTGCCGAGTATCTAGATGCTTATCAAGAAATGTTGGATGAAACCAATACCGATTATGCCCCTTGGTATTTAATCCCGGCCGATAAAAAGTGGTACGCCCGCTTAGCCGTTACCCAACTGCTTTTGGATGCGCTGCGCAACATGGATTTGGAATGGCCTGCTGCCACATTCGATGTTGAAGAACAAAAGAAACTCGTAGACGAAAGCTAATTATCAAATGAACAACCAAGACCGGCGAGTGGTGCACAATGCACCCGGCGGCGAAATTAGTGAGTTCGATGACGCCGAACTTGCGGAAATGAGCTTGGCCGAGGGTTCCGGTGATTCGTCAGAACTTGGCTATGGCGGGGCTGACCCTGCTTTTGCCAGCACGGGTACCGAAACTGTTCCGGCCTCAATCGACCATGCCCACGGCAAGGGTTATTCCAAGCTATCCTCGCGCACGTCGATGGCGAACTTGGGACGCAATTCCCTAATACTGTCGCTTGGCACGTTTATTTCCCGCGCCACTGGTCAAGTTCGCACAATATTGTTAGTGGCAGCAATTGCAGCCATTGGTACTGCTGCTGATGCTTTTGATATTGCTAACACCTTGCCCAACATGTTGTTTGCGTTATTGGCAGCGGGCATTATTCAAGCCGTATTAATGCCGCAAATTATGCAAGCCATTAAGGCGAATAATACCCAAGAGCGCCTAGATAAATTGTTAACGCTTTGTGCAGCCGCCTTGGGGATTATTACCATAATTCTAGTATTGGCTACGCCTTGGCTAATTAGGTTATTTACATTATCAGGCGCTTGGTCCCCCGCCGGTATCGCATTAGCAGTGGCATTTGGTTATTGGTGCATTCCGCAAGTGTTCTTTTATGGCATGTTTGCGGTATTGAGTGAAGTTTCCAATGCGCGGGGCCACTTTGCCCCCACCGGTTGGGCACCAGTTGCTAATAACATTATTTCGATTACCGGGTTTGGCATTTTCATCTGGATGTTTGGGCGCGCCCAAGGTCCCATCAATGACCTTTCCACCTGGACCAACCAAATGACTTTACTGCTGGGCGGCACGGCCACGCTCGGCATCGCGGCGCAAGCAATTATCGTGTTTTTTGCGCTGCGGCATGGGGGGTTTCGATGGCGCCCAGAATTTGGTTTGCACGGCATCGGCCTGCGTTCAGCTTCGCGCGTGGTGGGTTGGACTATCGCGGCCGTTGCCTTAGAACAAGCTGGCCTCATATTCTTGCGTAACGTCACTTCCGCCGCCGGCCAACAAGCTGCCGAGGCGGGCACCGTGGCCGCTGGCCCTTCCGCTTTTACCCAGGCGCTCACCATCTACATGCTGCCCCACTCCCTGGTAGTGGTTTCCATCATTACTGCGCTGTTCCCGCGCTTAGCGATGGCGGCAGCCGACCGGGACATTCCCGGCGTGCGCTCAGCCATGTCCACCGGGCTACGTTCCGCTGGGGTTTTCTCAGTGATTTCGTCGGCAGTGCTAATTACTTTGGCTGAGCCAATTATGAAAACGCTGCTGCCCACTTTGGACCCGGATTCCGTTCACGTGATTGCCCCCATTCTGCGCGCCTTGGCTGCGGGCTTGATTGCGTTGGGTTGCACTGTAATGGTCAAGCGCATGTACTTCGCGTTTGAAGATGGCCGCTCCATATTCATCATCCAAATCTTTGCCACCGTGGCTACTGTGGCAATTTTGTGGCTGGCCTGGCATTATCTCCCGTGGACACAATGGGCCGTTGCCGCCGGTGCGGCTTATGCTGCCGCCACTTGGATATCCTTCTTGCTCCGCATCCGGGGCATGAGCCGCAAACTTGAAGGCATGGATGGCGCCCGCATTCTGCGGCTGTATGTGCGCGCTGCGGTAGCCGCCTTAGCCGCCAGCGGCGTCGGGTTCTTGATTACTCGCGCCATGGGTGGGTATCATCCGCAACGTTGGGCACATGCATTATTGGTATCGGCAGTGGCCGGGTTGGCCATGCTGTTGGTTTACGGTGTGGGCCTCAAGCTGATGCACGTTGCCGAGTTCGATACCGCCATGCGCTCCGTCACCCGCAAGCTCCGCCGCGCCCACGCCTAACTGCTTGGCAATAACTGAGCTAAACCCAATTGTGCTTAGCAGCCTGAACGCCAGCCGCAAAACGTGTCTTGGCATTGAGCTTAGTCATTAGTGTTGAAATTCGACTAGCAATTGTGCGGGGTGACAAACCCATATCGGCGCAAATTTCCTTATCTATCCGACCAAGTGAAAGCAACTCTAGTAAGGTTCGATCTCCGGTAGAAATCGGGCTACCGTCTTGATCGAAAGTTGCGCCAAGTGGCGAAGCAGCAGTCCAGTTTAGGTTAAAAAAGGACTGCAATAGGTAGACAACGCTTGGTTCGCGGTGAATCACTAACGCGTGTTTCCCATGTTTCGCGCGAAATGGCAATATCGCTACCTTCGCATCATAAATGGTCATCTGCATAGGTAGGTCTGGGAGTGTTCGCACTTCCGCACCCTGTTCGTTCATCCATTTTACGTGCTTTGAAGTGGCTTCTTGATTCCGAGCTTCTGCCAAATAAATAGAACGTGAGCGAACACCACGCGCGAACAAATCAGTATTTCGCGTCCGAGCTTGGCGAAACCGCTCCCCTGACTCGTCATACCCGGTAATGAACGAGCAGACTTCTAGTTTGGCACCGCTACACAACGATTTAAGCACGTCGTCTACGGCGTTCGCGCCTTCAATAATTTCAGTTATTACGTTGGAGTCCCATTCCTTCACTTGGCTATTCCTAACACATTTGGCGCGATCCATGTCGCGATTTGCTTGGTGTATCTTAACGCGTTCCGTAGTGCGAAGTTCCCGTAAACTTACAATTCCAGCTATTTTCTTCGCACTCTAGGAATTGCAATTTTCTGCAGTTTACCATCGGTGGGCTAACGGGCGATTTGCTCTCGCTGCGTTGCCTCCCGCAAACTAATTCTGCAATCAGATAGTGGGATTCGCAGGAGGCTACATTTTCTAATTGCTACACATCCAAAACCAGTATCAAAGGAGATTACGGTGAATTATCACCTCCGGATGCTGCGAGAATGCAGAATGAATGGTGAGGATAACGTGTTCACGATACTTGTAAAATTGGGACTAGTTGGGGCTTTGGCATTTTCGGTTGGCGGTTGTAGTTATTATGCGGAGAACGCCATAGAACAAGCCGATGATGACATTGCAGTGATCTCAAGCAATAGATTCCCCCTAGATGAGTACTTAAATCTAGTATGGGGAACACACCTCTCCCAAGAAGAACAAATTCGTGCGCTCGATGAGCAGCACATTAGGCGCGAAGATTTGATTTCAAAGTGCATGAATGATTTAGGTTTCGAATATGTCCCGTTCCCTAATAACCGTACCCACTCTTTCAACGATGATGTTTCATGGCAACCAAATGATTACGAATGGATTTCTCGTTATGGCTATGGTGTCGCCTTGCAACCCGCTGGTGGCCCCCCCGGTTTGCACACCCTCATAGGAACCATGCCGGGGCAGCCAAACCCAAATCTTCGCATACAGAACGCTTTGTCGGAAGCAGAACTTGCTGCATACTTCCGGGCGCTTCATGGCAACCTGAGCGAAATGGAAGGCTCAAACTTATCATTTACTGAAAGTTTTGACTATAGAGGTTGTACCGGTTGGGCTGACAGGATTATTTGGGAAGAGCAACCCAGCGGGTTAGTCGCCAGCAACGAATTTGCTCCATTGTTCGATGCCGTTGACCGCATGCGTGAGGAATTCGCCACAACTGAAACCTTGGCAGAGCGCGAATGGGCACTATGTATGGCCAATGCGGGCCACCCTGAATTCAATCGCCAACATGAACCGGAAGAATATTTCTGGTCCATTATTAACGCGACGCGAGAAGAGTCTTGGGCGGACGGATGGGATTGGGAATTGGGTTCACCAAACCCCTACAACTCACCCGTCCTCGCTGCCTTTCACGAGCGGGAGGTGTCCACGGCTCTTGCCGACTTTAACTGCCGCCAAGCCGTAGATTTCGACGCCCGTCAAAACGAGCATCGACTAGCTATGGAAACCCAATTTGTAAATGATCATCGCTCGGAACTTGCGGCCTTGCGAGATGCCGTCGAGCAACTTAGCCGTTGATAAACAAATTCAATTCTAGCGCTTATCTACGTGGGTGGCGTTTAAGCCGGTGGAGGTTGGCTCGGGATACCAACGGTGGAACTTGCGGCGCTCATTGAGTTTGGCCAGCGCTACGTATTCGCGGCGATGCAGCCCACCATCGTGCAACCAATAAGCCAAGGGGTGGATTTCCCCATGATGGCGAGCCAAGCGGGTCACTTTAGCCCGCAGTTGCGGGTCCAAAACATAATGCAACAGTAACCCTGTAGGCAGCACCGAGTACAAAATCTCTCTAGAAACCCGCTGCGGCGGTACTTTCACGTGGTCAATCGCATCGCCCACCACAAACTGAGCCACGTTAGCGCCAGCAGCAGTAACGTAATAGTTATTGCGGCCAATGCGCGGGTTCACCTCAAAGAACTTGCCCTTGCCATCGCGCGGGTCAACTTTCACATCAAAGTTGGCAAAACCCCGGTAATTGTTTTTCTGCAAAAATGCTACGGCTTGGTCAAACATTTCGCCTTGGTCCCCCGTTATCATCGCAGCGGGATTGCCCAAACCATTGGGCGTGTGCTCTTCAACTAGTACGTGGGCGCCAGCCAACAAAGTCACATCGCCATCGCCGTCTACATAGGCCGTGATGGAGCGCATTTGGGTATCATCACCCGGGATCATTTCTTGGGCCACAAAGCGGCCTTTATAACCTGCTTTACGCAAAGCGGCCCATAAAGCAGCTAAATCTTGCGGATTAGCAATTTCAAATACTTTAACCTTTTCTGGGAATTCCACTTCTTGGTAATCCGCAGAAGATGCCGCCTTCGCAATAATTGGATATTGGAAAGGCACCGGCGGCGCCACCCAGTCAGGTGAATCAGCATTACTGAAATCAACTACTACGGTTTCGGGTACGGCCATGCCAACTTCTTTAGCCAACTCCGCAAAAGTAGCTTTATCCGATACGGCGTCAAGCAATTCTTCAGACAAGAAAGGCACCACATAACCCGCAGCTTCTAAATGGCTACGGTGCCGCACGATGGTGCGCACTAACCAGTCAGAATTACCCAAGATAATTAACTGCTTACCTTTGCCATAACGGGCGGCAACATTTAAGGCAGCTTGGATTAACTGATTCTCATTATGCGAATCATCAACGCGATAATTCTGCAAGATCTTTGAATTTGCAATCGGCCCCGGTACTTCACCTGAAATTACAATGGAGTTAACCCCGTATTGCTCATGGAAAGCACGCGCTAAGGCATAAACCCCAATGTCGCCACCAAAAATAACGGGTTGGATTTCCGGGCGCGGTTCCACTGGATCCGAAACCACCGCTTCTATCGGCACTTCAACTGCGGCACCACCAACCTGGGCGCCACCAACCTGGGATACAGCGTGCCCACCGCCACCTTGCGCAACACCAGCACGCAGGTTTGGCCTCCCGCTGGCGCTTGATCCGCGCTTTTCCCCGCCGTGCCCGTGGCCGGGTAAATGGCTAGTTAACTTATTCATGCTGAAACCTCATTCCGAACGTCCGTTGACCACTGGGTATGGAAAGTACCAGGAATATCCACTCGCTGATAAGTGTGCGCGCCGAAAAAATCGCGTTGTGCTTGAATTAACGCTGCGGGCAACCGGGGCGCCCGTATGCCATCGTAATAAGCCAAAGCCGAAGCGAACGCAGGCACCGGAACCCCGTGCAAAACTGCGGTGGCAACCACCCGGCGCCAGGCCGCCACGCCCTCGCTCACGGCCTGCGCAAAGTAGGGCGCAACTACCAGCAAAGGTAAGGCTGGGTCAGCTTCATAAGCCTGCGTAATCCGGTTCAAAAATTGCGCCCGGATAATGCAACCACCGCGCCAAATCCGAGCAATAGCGCCCAAATCTAAATCCCAATTATTCTCTGCCGAGGCCGTAGCTAATTGTTGAAAGCCTTGGCTATAAGCAATTACTTTTGAGGCATATAGCGCGCGCCTTACATCTTCAATAAAGGCATCCCGATCCCCCGGTGCGATGTTCCATGCTTCAGCCTGCGCGGGCAACACTTTTTCGGCAGCAGCCCGGCCCGCCGCATCACCGGATAAGGCTCGCGCAAAAGTCGCCTCACCAATTACGGTTAGCGGAATACCAATGTCTAGTGCATTTTGCACTGTCCATTTACCAGTGCCTTTTTGCCCAGCTTGATCCAAAATAATATCTACAAAAGGCAAACCTGTTTTAGCATCAACATGTTGCAAAACTTCGGCAGTAATTTCAATCAGATAAGAATTAAGTTCGCCTTTATTCCACTCTGCAAACACGCGGCCTATTTCAGGGGCGGACATTCCCAAACCCAAACGCAACAAATTATAAGCTTCAGCAATTAACTGCATATCAGCATATTCGATGCCGTTGTGGACCATCTTGACAAAGTGCCCAGCCCCACCCGGCCCAATGTAAGTGCAACATGGCACACCATCTACCTGGGCCGAAATCTTTTCTAAAATGGGGCCCAAAGATTTATAAGCTTCACGGGTGCCACCCGGCATAATCGAAGGGCCATTTAATGCGCCCTCTTCCCCACCAGAAATACCAGTGCCTACAAAGTTAATGCCGTGAGGTGAAACAAAAGCCTCGCGCCGCACGGTATCAGTAAATAGCGAATTGCCGCCATCAACAATAATATCACCTGGCTCCATCAATTCCACTAATTCGTCAATAACCGCATCGGTGGGGGCGCCTGCTTTTACCATAATTATGGCTTTACGCGGCTTAGCTAACTTGGCAACAAAATCTGCTAATGATTCGGAACCAACAAAATCACCATCGTTCCCATATTCAGCTAGAAAGGCAGAGGTTTTGGCATATGTGCGGTTATTCACAGCCACTTTGAAACCATTGCGGGCCAAATTGCGGGCCAAATTACTGCCCATCACCGCTAGGCCAGTTACCCCAACATCGGCCAATTTTTCACTCACGCCATCCACCCTAAAACCGCGCGCGGACAAACCAACCCGCAGGGCGGAACGTGGACGTTTTTGTAGGCACGGTCACAACTTTTAGGCGGCGCGGCAACCGCCATTTTAGGCGCAAAAAGCATACCGTTAAGGCATGGAAAGAAGCGCGCCGCCCACCGTTGCCCCGGCTCGCTTCCAGGCTGCCCTGCAGTCGCTAAAACAAACACATGTGCGGCCCGAGGTGCACCTGGCGGAGGCTCCCGCGCCTAAGCGTGTGGCCCCGTATGCGGTGGCGATTGATGGCGAGGTGGGCGATGAGGATGCGCCCGATGCTGAGGGTACGTTGGTCGTTTTGTATGACCCCCAAGGCCAAGAAAATTGGAATGGGCAGTTCCGCCTGGTTTCTTATTTAGAGGTGCAAGTTGACCGGGCCGAAGCGTGCGACCCAATGCTTCCCAATGTGGCTTGGAGCTGGGTTACTGACGCCATCGGGCATCAATCGGTACACAATCTGAACGGCTCGGTTTCCCTGGTTTCATCAACCACGTTCGATGGCGAAGGCGAGAAACCTGGCAAGTCCATTGTGCAAATCCGGGCCTCGTGGTCGCCTGATAATGAGCAAGTTGGCCCTCACCTGGAGTTATGGGCGGAAATGTTGGCCATGGCGGGCGGCTTGGAACACACGCCTTCTGACGTGACTTCTTTAGCTGAGCACCGGCAGCTTTATCACGATGGCGAACCTGGTGACTTGAACCCGCATGATGGTGCAACTAATGAGACCAGCTTGCACGTAATCCAGGGCAACCCCGCGTTGGCCAACATCAGCCCACGGCATCCAAGTATGCATCACACTGCGCATCCACTTAACACAGTGCATCCACTGAACACAGTTAACCCCCTTAACACCTCGGTTTAGTTCATCTACGGTTCTTAAAGTTGTCAGATCAAAATAGCGTTGCTCAAAGTAATAGCAAACGCACCCGAATCCGCAACAAATCACCCGAAAAACCCGCCGCCACCACCCCTCACGCAGCTGTTGCAACTGAGGGAACCAATCCCGTAGGCGCCACGCCGCTAACCGCACCCCGCGAGCCGGTGCCCCCGGTTGTTGGTTCGCGCCGCTCCTTGCTTTCCATCGTCCCTAAGTTTGCTTATGGAACTGGCCCGGTGGCTGCCGATACTGAACGTGCTTCTGGTACCCGTTATGGCCAAGCCACTTATCTAATTCAATTACGCCGGGCTGGGGCTGGTACGGTTTTAATTGACCCCTTAGCTTTACCTGATTTATCTAGTTTGCAATTAGCTATTGACGATGCAGAATATATTATCCATGCTGCCTCTCAAGATTTAGCTGGGTTACGTGAACATGGGTTAAATCCGGTTAAGTTATTTGATACCGAATTGGCGGGGCGGTTATTAGGTTATCCCCGCGTGGCTTTAGGGGTTTTAACTTCCGAAATTCTGGGCTATGAATTAGCTAAAGAACATTCCGCTGAAGATTGGTCAAAGCGCCCATTACCATCATCGTGGTTACGTTATGCCGCTTTAGATGTGGAATTGTTAATTGAATTACGCAATGCTTTGGCTTTGAAGCTTGAGGCAGAAGGCAAAATGGAATGGGCCTTGCAAGAGTTTGACCACGTATTGCATATGCCGCTCGCTACGCCCCATCCTGAACCTTGGCGCCGCACCATCGGGCTAGGCGCAATCCGCAATCCGCGCCAGCTCGCCATCGCCCGGTCGCTGTGGGAAGCCCGCGAGGCGCTCGCCAAATCCCGCGACATCGCCCCTAAGCGAATCCTATCTGACCGCGCCATCGTCGCCGCAGCTTGGGAAATGCCCGCCAATGCTGGTCGCCTCATGGCCATCCGGGAGTTTTCCGACCCAGCCACTCGCCGCCGTGCACGCACCTGGCAAGCCGCTATTGATGCCGCTTTGGCACTGCCCGATGGCGAATTGCCCACCTCGCGGGGGCCAGGCACCGGCGGGCCGCCCAATACCCGCGAATGGGAACGGCGTAAGCCCGATGCCGCAGCCCGCCTGGCCGATGCCAAAGCCATTTTGGCCGAGCTATCCGAACAACTCAACATCCCCGCCGAAAACATTTTGTTGCCAGACACGCTCAAGCGCCTTTGTTGGGAACCGCCACGCCAATCCACCACGGCCACCATCGGCGAG
>Ga0268261_10002247_pt1 | contig 13775 bp, 6 predicted proteins | sample TergutNc150P1_FD_190353 | JGI IMG/M metagenome (GOLD analysis project Ga0268261, IMG submission 190353) | Nasutitermes corniger P1 segment gut microbial community from laboratory colony in Florida, USA - Nc150 P1 (SPAdes) (version 2) | ecosystem: Host-associated > Arthropoda: Insects > Digestive... | reverse complement strand
TCGTCTCGATTTTACCACCCGCACAATATTGGGTAAGGAGTACAGATCATTCAGCTCCTCGTTATGCAGCCTTCTCCATTCCCCTGTCACCTCGTCCCTCTTAGGTCCATATACTTTCCTCAACACTCTATTCTCACGCTAAATTAAAAATTGTGTCAAAAATCGGGGATGCAATATATTTGTTATTGGACTATGCTGACATGTAATTTGAACCTTCAGCTGCATTATCTATGAAGATGGTTGACTTTTATGAACAATAGAATTCGTTTTTATTAGGTCATCGTAATGTGCGCATTTCACGCGCGTCGCGTATGAACGTGGGTGTTCGTGTTAACATTATGTCCATGCGTCATATCTCTAGCTGCTCTAAAAATAGATAGTCAAACTGAATGAGATCACTTTCGTGTGACGGGAGAGGTCACTGAGAGTTTGAGTGCCGCGATGGATAGACCGGCCCCCAGTGGTAACCAAAGCAGGGGTGTCAAACGTTTTTTGAGTGAACGCAAATTGGAACAAGTGATAGAGGAAATCTTATATATAAAGATGAATGTTTGTTTGTTTGTTTGTACCTTATTCAAATCCACATTTCTGAACCGATCGGAATCAAACTTTGCACACGTCTCCCCCTTGGTCTGGAAGAGACCGTAGGGTATGAATGGGCCCGAAATTCTTGACCTCTTCGACCTTTTGGGCCCTTTTCCTTTAGGGCCCACTGTAGAATCATGGGCACAAGATGGCTGCCGGCGCGACCGTTTTCCGCGACACCCTTATATCCCTGTTTCCAGCTGGTGTTCGCGTGACGTCACCGACATTACATTGTCGCTGATGGCGGAGTCATCCGCGGCAGCCTTATATCCGCGATTCTAGCGGGAGTTCCCCTAACGTCGCGGAAATTACATCGTTGCATACGACAGAGTCATCCGCCACAGTTTGGTATCCCTTATTGTGGTGGGTGTTCGCGTCACGTCACGGATATTACGTTCAACCGGGCGGCGGGGCCATCTAGCACAGCGGTATATCTCTCATTCCAGCACCTGTTTTTGAGGCCTACAGGAAATCACGTCTTTGCAGATGACAGTTGCACGTTCCTACTCCAAGTGTGTTGCAGTCTCGGTAATACGTACGATACACTGGGACGTGAACGGGATCCATGTGTCTACAATTCGGAACCTCATCAGACGGGAAGGAAGCGACTAAGGAATTGCAATTATATAAATAACGTCAAACCTATCCAACATTTGTCCCTCCATGTGATTTCAAATATCTGCTTTCGCAATTTCTCATCCCGGGCAACGCCGGGAATCCCCGCTAGTTTACGCTAATGAAGGATCTGAAGTAGACTGGTCAGACAGCGATGTAGAACAAGAAGAAGCAAGTGTTCCAATAAATATGAGCAGTGATTCAAATGATAGTGACGCAGAACTTCAAACGAGGGTTGACCAAAGTAGCGGTTATACCCCGAGTCGTGTTCATGGCCTTACTCGAGTTCGTACTGTGCGAGGATCGAGAGTAACTGGCAGTCAGCAACCAAGTGACACGGAAAAGGACTGGAAAATTGAGGGCAATGTGCAAGACATACCCTTTTCATCCATACCTGGTATATCAAATGCATCGAACATCAACGAAAATTTATCCCCTTTTCAAGTTTTCCATATTTTCGTAAATAATGATATTATATCTCACATAAAAACAGAAACCAACAGATATGCCGCACAACAAATTGCAGCACAAAAAAGAAAAGGACCAATATCTAAAAACTCAGTTTTCTCAAGGTGGGAACCCGTTACCATATCCGAAATAGAACGCTTTCTAGCTACCATCGTGCACATGGGCTTTGTTAGGAAACCCAGACTTCAGGATTATTAGTCTACCAATCCTATTTATGATTCAAAATTTGCCTCTTCTCTCCCGATATCCCGTGATCGCTTCTTTTCTATGTTGACGTTCCTTCATCTAAATAATAATGATACATACATTCCTAGAGGAAATCCTGGGCATGACCCTTTGTACAAACTCCGACCAGTATTCAAAAAACTAATGAATGATTTCCACACTTTCTACATTCCTGACAACTGACAGTGGATGAAGGGATTTGTGGTTTCAGAGGAATACACTTCAGAGTGTTCATAAAAGAGAAGCCGGAGAAATACTCCTCAGGAAAGTGGACACCTTATTGGAAGGAATCATTTTCCATATGTGATTCCTGTCACTCCAGGTAGTAAAGGAAGAAGAGGACAACGGAAATGCAAAGTGCGTGCTGAAAAAGTGAAACGTACATCTGGAGGAGTAGAAAGAAAGTACACTACAGTATACTGCAAGCAGTGTGATGTTCCACTTTGTCTGGGAGAGTGCTTTGAAGCTTTCCACCCAAAGGAAAGATACTGGCTGGTACATTAAGATACAGAATAGTGTTATATTTCATGTTTGCTATAGATTTGTGGTAGTTATTATAATTATTATTATTTTCATGTAATGGACAACCCTGAATGCTAATGATAATTGAAAATAATTTGAAATATGTTCGCAGTGTTCTAAAATATTCATAAAATTTCAAAGATTGGTTTTCCTATTTGCATAATGTATTACTGGACAGTCGTGATCAGAAGTGAATAATTATACTGATGGACACCCCTGTCGAAATTAATTTTTATATTACAATATGACCATAACACTTTTCCTTATAATGTTTCACAGTTTACTTTATAATTAGGCAGTATTTTAAATTTCTTATAAATATATATACACATACATATATATGTATATATAGCTAAAAATTTGACTTTTTATTTTTTCCAAAAACACCCATTCCTCTTAGCATCCATATCTGGGTGTAAAACATACTTACAGCCATAATTTTTGCTGTGGTTAGTACTCAAAGTTACCAACTAAAACATGAAAACCAAAATATTTACCTATTTCATGGAAATAGAATCGGGCAATTTTTTAAAAATACGGAAAAATGGCCAGGAGTCAGGGACATTAATGAGATAATAGGCCGGGGCTCAAAGTGTTAATACCTCACAGATTGACAACTCCATGGCAACGTAATAATTTCGGCGCTGCAAAGGACATCGACGTCTTTATGTAGCAGGCGTGGCTCAGTGACCGTAGATAAAGCACCTTCCCAAAGGGGTAGTTACCTTGCCTAAACCTCTTTAGAGAGGCTACCATTATGGCAGTGACAACTGTTTTTCTAGGCTTCTGTAAATGTGTGCTGCCACCATGTGATTTTGGTACACAGAAAATCACCAACTCTTGAATTTACTAATTTACTCAAATTTCACAGTTGTCATATTGTTAGGAAAATGCATACAAAGGATCAGTGGACGGAATGCAGTTCTAGCTAGGAAAAGACATGTGACTTTGTTTTGAATACATAGTCAACAATTCTTGTTGCCAAATCAGCTTCATATAACACAATATGCTTCAGAGTATTTGACTAACTTTACTAACATCGCAGCCGTAATAGGCATTCACGATTTCTAAACAGGTGTTTAACAGAACACAATTATGAGGTTTTCACAACCACATGTTGCATGTCACAATTGCCATATACACATCTGGTTGGAGAATCGCTGTGATGTAATGTTCAAATTCAGAATTTAGAAAGTAATAATTTCTAATAAAATTATTTAAATTGCTCTGGTTTCTAGTCACCATAATGAATGCTGTACTATTAAATTTTCTGTAAAGCAATTTAGAATTGTATCAGATCATAATCAACATACCTTCAGCTGCCTCAAGACTAGCAGGTCACTTGTTCATCTCCTGATGTGCCAATTCATAAACCTGTTTGTGGAATTCCAGGCACAAGCAGTAATGTGATGGAATCTGTGTTGGAGGATGTGAGGCCAGCACACTTTGAAAAAGCTCATGGAGACTGCCTCTTGGTTGCACTTGGTACAGCAGGTGAACAGATATGCCACAAGTAATATACATCTTTTGAAAAATAATAGTTCCCCAAACACTGCTACAAATAACACACGTTTTGACACCAGGGTAGGTGAATTAGACATTTATTGCTTTACACATCATGCAATCATGTGTGAAGGAAAATACCCTGCAATCATACTGGAGTACTAAAAAATCTATACACTCCAGTCTTTCTCTCTGTAATCCCTTTTGACTGATATGAACTACAGTGACAAATTTTGCATTATGTAGACAATTATAAGTTTGACCCTTCAGGTCATCTTACCAAAGTAATGTACCCACTGACTACAGCAAAAATCAATTTCAGGGCCTGCACTCTCCAGTGCAAAACATCACTAAAGATGAAAGTTTGAAGAAATTCCATGGAAGGCTTTCATTTGTTCAATTCAACACAATGAATTAAGTTTAGGGTTTGTAAGCCCGTGCATCATCATACATTCAAATGAATCAACCAACCAGATGCAGCAATTTCTCAGGTTTATTGCTTGTCGTTTAGATACAGGTCAACATGTTTCCGGCATCCTCATGCCCATCATCAGGAGTTCAACAACTGCAGTAGCAGCCTCTGGTTTACCGTTGGAACATGGTGGTAGCAGTGCTGTTGGTCATGGTCAGGCCAGCTGGCCCGACCACAACCAACAGCACTGCTACCACCACGCTCTGATAAACCAAAGGCTGCTACTGCAGTTGTTGAGCTCCTGATGATGGGCATGAGGATGCCCGAAACATGTTGACCTGTATCTAAACGACAAGCAATAAACCTGAGAAATTGCTGCATCTGGTTGGTTGATTCATTTGAATGATTGAATTAAGTCTCTTCTGACAAAAATTACTGCAAAAGTGTGAGTCTAGCAGTGGATACAGTTTACAGTTTGGAATATACAGTGGACAGAAAGATGGAAATGAGGGCCTCCCTTCATGTGAGGCTGCTGATGTGATGGAGTTGATGGCTCCATACCAATGCAAACATTATGACTTCATACACATAAATGGTGCTAATATCCAACTCTATTTCAGAAACTGCTACACACAAGCACAAATTTATTGGGAACAGAAGGCTAAAGAGAAAAATTACACCTGAAGAACCAAAAACAAAGAATGCTATGTAAAGGACATGTTGTTACCATTTTGATAAAGATGCATGATGACATGGGCACAGTGGACACAGGCAAGACAAGATGTGAAACAGTCGGAATACCAAAGGCTGTCCTTGACCTAAAGTACTGGGCAAGGGGGATGCGTTCTACCCTTTGACACAACAGTATTCAGCATGTATTTTCTCAACAGGTAGCAGCTCACTTCATGAAAACTGTACCACAACCAGTTCAGGCTAGCAGTAGCACAAGAGTTGATGGAAGGTTGGTAAAGCTGGAATATGAAGATGACACTGTCCAGCATCTGATACATACATTATGCTCAGGCAGCTTGTTGTTCCACTTTCCATGTTATAGACCTCCAAACTGTGGGAAAACCAACACATAAACGCAATGCGGGGTCCATTCAGTCAAGCAAATCAAGAGCACCAGCACACAAGTGTGTGAAGTTACTGAAGTGACCCTCCATTTGCTGGAGCTCTTTAAGATTTATCCCACACAGAACTATTAGGTATGTAATTATTCTAAGTATATTACATTACTGAAATGACTGTATTTTATGCATGGCATTTACTTGTTTATAACTGAAATCACGTGTATGTCCATCAAGAAGCCATCATCAGATGTAATGAAAAGTTGAGAAGTTCAGCATTAAGAGTGAGTGGCCAATAACGATTCTTACATCAAAAATTAAATCGTATTTCACAGCAACTGATAGGAACACAAAAATGGTATGCAAATGGGTTAATGTGTCAATAATCACCAAAGACAAGTCAGGTAGCAGGTTAAACTCAATACCTCTCCAATATACAAATTTTTATTCCTGACTAGCATAAGTACCTGTTCTTTGCATGGAGTGCAGTTGCTTTCTGTTTTAGTACCACAGTATAATGCGTCAGTCTGGATACTCTTTGAACAGGTGCTGCATCTTCTCCACAGCATCCACAGCAGCTATGTGTGCCACTCAGCCTTCTTTTCGTTCCTTGGGGGCAAAGCGGCTGGGGCATGAAAATGAACACTCACCCCCATCTAGTGCTGAGGTAAAGAATGGATGGAGGTGTAACTCCACTCCTTTATATGCCTTCATGGCATACACAGGGGAAACTGTACGCTTTACCTGTATGTAGGAACAGTTGGATGTATGAAGGGAACATACATCAGTAAGAACCAGTACACAATTTAATTTTTAACTGTATTTTCAGCCGACCACTTGATAAAAGGTAGAATAGTAAAACTCAATGTCCAAAGGGAGTATAGATCTCAGTCCATCACTGTACATGGATACAGGATACACAGTTGTTATTATCTACAAGAAAATACCACATCTCTCTCAAAAACAAAGCTCAATAATAAAACACTCTTGGAAGAAAAACCCACAGAAAAATTGTTGCCTTAAATACAAATTTGTCCACGCAAAAACTGCTCACAAGGGAGTAGGCTGTTCATCACTCAGCACAATCATCTACAGGGATTAATAAAATATTTTAAAGATAAAAATACATTTAATGAGAAATCACCACAAAAGTATGCTTACAGATCATGATAATATACATCTGATTACGTGTCTTGTACTGGGCATCTTCACCATCAGTACAGTGATGCTTATGTGTTCATAGACAGAGGGTGATAAAGGCCTAGTTCCCCAAGGCTATCTTCTCATATTAAGAAACTGTGGTTTGACATACCAAATTCTAAACCACCCTCTTACTATGTTATTATATGAATATTGTGGAGGGGTTATTTTATTGTAAAATTTATTTAAAATATTTTGCACCACTCTCAATCCATTTCATCATCTCAAAGTCCAAACTAAACATGTTCAATACTGTTGAAAATCATAAAATTTCACTATATTTTGAAATCCCTTCGAGTATGCTTCATGGAGGTTATATATTGAGCTTTGACAAGTGGAATGTGCATAATACATCCCCCTCCTCTTGTTCAAGGGCTGTTTAACAAAGCAGCTTCTTGCAACAAAGGCAAACTTGTTCCCACAGTGAGGACCACACCTTCCCAAATTACCTTGAAGCACTGATATGTTTCTCATTACTTCAGACTACATGACATTGGCACACTAACATTAAAAACAGGGTAGTTATGTTATTTTCCCTTCATTCTGGCATTATATGAGCTTGTAATCATCAGTAAATATAGCAGCAAATTTGCATTGGCCCAGTAAAATTGCTCAAGAGCAATGTCATAAAATATGGTCTGTCATAACAGGCATAACACATAGCATATATTTTTGGGTAATATTATTTTAATATTTGGGAACAAGTAAGACTTTGTGGCTAGACATAATTTCCTCATGTTCGTCTTTAAAACATTAATTTCATTTGATCTTGAAGCAGAAGTACTGAACTACTTTACATTATTCATACATCCTCAACAGCAGTCAAGATTTGGTAGAGAGTGTAACATAGACTTCCAACACTGGAATACTATGCAGTGACCTATATTTGACTACTGTGCAAGGCATCTTCCAGAACATGGAAGAACTTACTGGATACATCATAAGAATGCAGCTCTAAGAACAGCTTGCAGGTTACAACTGTATCAGCTTGCACTTCAGAGCAGAGTTCACAAGAAGTATGCTGACATACAATAGAAATTTCAGCATATAAAACAAATACATTTCAGACTACAAAAGAATGATTATTATTGTTACGATGCTTTTTTTTCTTCACATATACAGATAATAAAATGTGATGTCATGTGTGGGTTCTACAGTTATTAGCAACAAAATGTGTGATGAAGTTGTTTAAAAAAAATGTGATGTATGATTCCTGCTCAAGCATGTGTCTGTAATGTCATACTGCTACTATTATATTTAATATAACTGTAAACAAAACAACTTGCATGTATGTGTAAAGCTTTATTAAATTATGGCAAATCAGTCAAATAAGGATTTAAAATTACAAGCCCATGTATTTGTATAGTAGCCATATGAAGAGCAAATACCAAATAGTGCTAACTTCTAGTTAAAAAACAATACCACTTATGTTTATTGCCATTTCCATTCCATAGATTTAAAAATGATCCAGATCGCAACATATTTTTATTCAGAGTTCAAATAAGAAGCCCTCTGATATTATAATCCTTCATACTCTTTATTAAAAAATGAATAAACTGGACATTATCATAGAATCCAAATATGTAACAAGGAACCAGTATGAGTGAGTACCTCCCCATGCCCTTACTACAAAATTTCACTGTGTTCAGTAGACCTCTGAGTCTGCCCCACACTTCCATGTTTTGTATCAGACATGTGACCTGCTCTTATTATGCAAATTGCAAGCTGATGCAGAGAGATCTGCTCGGCACAGCCATAATGGCTAACACATCTTGATACAGATTTCAAATTTAAATCTATAATAAATACACCACCTTGTTGTATGTGAATTAACAGCACATATATTCAAAACAACAAACAGATTATTGTGCATAAAACTGTATGCAACCTTTCAGAAAAGTGGAAGTAATGAAAAGTAGTAAATGAATTTGTATGAATTTAGAAAGCACACACTCGTGTCAGTTATATCAATACTCATACAAAACAAGTTTAACAGACACTTCACAGTTCTAACAACATGTTTGTTCTTCCATGTAGTTTGGATCACAAAGTACATACCTAACAGCAAAGTTTCGACTAGTACCGTTGAACACTCTGGTATTTGGCCTCACCACCCTACATACAGAAATATGAATTTTGTCATCTAGGAAGTGAAAATTGTGAGACAGTATTTAAACAAAAAATATGTATAATCTTGAGCTATAATACATCATAATACGGCATACAATAATTATTGAGTCTTAAGTGTGTGTTTTGTAGTGTTGAGTGTGAAACAAGGAAGGATTACCAAATATAAGCGATATACATCGCCTACTGGAGAATGAGCAGAGCATGGGGTCCATAATGAGCAAGGGTCAGGATTGTATTTGGGAAGGAGGGAATGGGGTCGGTCAGGAGAATTATACGGCAGCTCTAAGGAAAAAATGCTGCCACCACAGAATTAATACATACATCAATATAATGAGCTAGCTTATTGCATGCTTACTCCCTAGTCTTCACGGCACACAGGGGTATCCTTTTTGGCGGAAAACTTAAGTACTAGATAGAGTAAATGTATGGTTGACTATATAAAACTCGGTCGGAAAGAGTTGCTCGAGTGTCATGGCTCATCATGATTATGAGATCATTTTGCAACATGTGTCCCTTTCCACACTCCAGTCATTGTTGGCACAGATACAAATCCAGGCACATGAACAATAGATTAATACTATTGATTGTTAAAAATCTACTGTATAAGTAAAACACTATTTTGACATTATCAGGTAATTATTTTTTTGAAAGACCACAGCAATATTACTTGATTGTTTTCTGTTTTTTTGAAATCACACTGATAAAGTTCACCGTAATGTCTGATGTACACAAGAATTCACACAACAATAATGATTTTTTTAACAATGAAGTGACCTTAGCACCCGATACATAACAACAAACACCAGAGGAAGTCAACTGACAGAGGAATCTAACTAACAATATCCATCTGCTAACAACGATTTCATTAACAGCTTCACCTAAACTCGCAATTTTTATAATTATTAGTCACATCATTATTCTTTAAATTCTATGATTCACAATAGTTACGAAAACTTAGGTAACTGATACAGCCTCAACAATGAACATAAAATATATAGATCCTGCTCTTCTTAAATAGATTTGTATACACAAGTACTCACATGTACATAATCATACACCACACACTCATTCACTACACTATTACTTAAAATTTGTTTACTCTCGAGTGAGGATTGTCATTATAGTGGGGTACATGTATTCCTACTGTCAGCTGACCCGTACATAGTTCAAAAGACACAATAAAATTGTATTTATCACAACACAGAGCAAAGTATCTGGCAGCAAAACCTGAAAGGAAGTTTGTAGCCAAGGAAACATATTTTTACTGTATTTAAAACAGGAAACAAATCTCTTTTTGTACCAAGCTAAGCCTACATACAATATGTGCATGTATTCCACCATATAAATACATAAACTGTATACATATGTACATGCACATGTACACATGGGGGATCAATATCACTTTTCGTACAAAACAACATTTGTTAAAGTTCGAGAGTTTTTTGATGTTGTAAGTAAATGCTATATATAACCATCTATACATGGAAGAATATTCTTGGGTCTTAATATATGATCATTTCATGTGGATAGTATAACACAATTCAAAGTGTTTCCAGTGTTTCAATCATTCAACAAGACATGGTAAAGCAGTCTATTCAGTGTTAATTCTCAACATAAAACCATGGTTGAAATTATCAAGTTCAGTCTAGCCATATGACTTATTAATATGTTTTCTCTGTGCTTATTATTGTGTGCATGCCACTCCACATGTGACACGATTAAGCAATGTCTTTTCAGAAAAACTGTATCCTGAAATTTGTCAGACATTCCATATGTGGTAGATAAAATGTTACATGAAGGCTGTTCTACCTACCTCTCTATCTGGAGTACATCCTCGGTCTCCCTGTTGGACCCTAATGTTAATCACATGGGGGAAATTTTGGTACTAAATTATTCTAATGCCTTAGGTGACAGGCAATCTTATTTGGGTTATTGTTAAGACCAGAGGCAACTGTCTGTTTTAGATTATCTGCATCTGCATGAAAGCACTGATGGAATACATAAGAGGCTTCAGAAGCGCCACCTCCAGCAAAGAATGAAGTTGGCATCTCCTAACTATTAAGCTGAGATTCTACACACAACTGTGTGATCTTTGTTGTGTCTCATATGCAGGTAACAGATATGTCATGCTACATGTCAAGCATGTTTTACTTTGACACTTCATGCACCTGGTCATATCTTGCTGAACATATTACAAATATATATGTTAAATGGTTTATTACTGTAAGATATTAACCCTTTAAACGCCGAGTTAAATCCCATCTGCCATCTGCTGGCATTGTTAGGAGCTCACCATATTCTCCACCTTAGCGGGATCAGGGTTAACCCTTATCCTGCTAACGTGGAGAATATGGTGAGCTCCTAATAATGCCAGCAGATGGCAGATGGGATTTAACTCGGCATTTAAAGGGTTAACCTTTAAGAACCGTGCGTCCTATATATAGGACGGGCATACCGCTACCCTCCAAATGTTGCATTTTATATATTTTTTCAACAAATATAAGTACAGTGATACCTCGGCTAACGAGTGACCCTGCTAACGAATTTTTCGGCTAACGAAGATTTTTTTCACTGTTTTTCGGACTCGGCTAACAAATATGGATTCGGCTAACGAATGTTTTAGTGGATGCGCGCACTAGCATAAAGCAGCAAACATGAATGGTTGGTCCATTCCAGGAGCTTATCTTTTCCGTCTGTATGTGTGTGACAAAGAAATGAACTGACCACATCACATAGGGGAGACCCACCAACCCGACTGGGTTGTTTACGTTCGAGACAGCGAGAAGTGAGACGCCTGATAACAAGCTGCTTCGGCTGACGAAGATTTCGGCTAACAAATGTGATTCCAGAACGAATTATCTTTGTTAGCCGAGGTATCACTGTACTGAGTATTTTAAACATGCTGCACACTCTCCGTTTTTCTCTTCAAAATGCCGTTTATTTCATAATGCTACCTTTTTTGGTTCCTGTATTATTCACATTTTACATACAAGGTGTGCTAAAATTTAAATGTAAAATTTAAAGTGTGTAAGTCTGTGCATCATCATATAATTCAAATAAATCACCAACCTGATGCAACAATTTTTCAGTTTATTATCCTGACGTTTGTTTACAGCTCAACATGTTTCGGGCGTTTTCCCGCCCATCAACTGAAAAACTGTTGCATCAGGTTGGTGATTTATTTGAATTAATTGTAAAACTCCGGTGCCAAAACGTTAAAGAGTGCACCACTTGTTATAGTATGGAGAAACAGAAAATAGATGTATTAAATAACCAGATACATGTATGCAAAGTATGCTGAGAAACAACGAATCTTTTCACTCTTGTTATCCAAAGTAAAGTGAGGTTAGAAGAAAACATGCAGTCAGCATAGATACAAAAGTTTAAAAATAACTCATCAGTGTTATGTGTGAACGTATAACAATTAGTCGCTCTGCTAAGGCAGGACAACCGAGGACACACAGCTTAATTCCTGGAATGGGTACAACAATTTTCCCTTCTCCAAATGGTCCAAAATGGCTCTGGAACCCTTATTAAATGGGAACCATGGGAGATTTCTCTAGGAGTAAAGCAGTCACAGAATGATGCTGTCCACTCACATTGATCTTGTGCCATGGCAAAACTTGTGGCATAGTACCTCCAGTATACCCATATGCCTTCAGTGCATGATCAGGGACGACTTAACTTTAGCTTTCACCGTCAGGACATCCTTAAAGGATTGCATGCTCTCTCACTGTACTCAGGGTAGCCTAGGGCTTTAGCAGCCAGTATGTCAGAAAAGAGAGTGAGCAGTATTTGAAAGTTCACTTGCAGGTACCTCACACTGCATATACTGATAATAGGCAGTTATCATACTGGTGGAGATGAAGGACGACTGAATAAACAAGACACAGTTTCCGTTTCTACCTATTTAAACAGGTCTGTTACAGAAACATTTAGTGCAGTGTATTTAATTTGAGAATAAAAAGAATGGGTCCTACATAAAACATACAAAATACTCTGAAAGACTCCAAAATGTAATTTTAGCAACATGGCCCCAAAGATATCTAAATTGCAAAATATTACAAGTAGTCAACATATTTTGAGAGCAAGAGGAAATTAGTTGATTCATTATACAGAGAAAGATCAATGTATAATGGACGAGCTTTGTCAACGGTCTGAAACAAGACAGTCAAAAGTCAAATAAGGTAGAGAAGCTGGATCCTCCAGAAAGGTGAAAATGTGGTAGACCTAGGAAGAAATAGATAATTAGTATATAAAGGAAGGAAGGAATTAGAGGATGAAGACTAAGAAGAACTGAATGAAGTGAAGACTAGAAAGACAGACTGATGACGTTTCTGATGGTAAAAGAACTTGTGTGTACTTACATGAGTCATGTGTTTACATATATACTGCCCAACATTTGCCAGTACAAAACTTATTTCTCTACATGCCTCTGTTAACCCTGTATACACTTCAACATGCACTTCTCAGATAAGCATTTTCCATTGAGATGAGTTAACTACCATTCTGCAGTTATTTGGAGCAACATTACATCATAATAATGGCTGTCTAATCACTGCAAGATCAATATAACAAATGTATAATAAGATATGAGCAGCTTAGCCTTGAAGCTTCACAACACATGTAATTTGTGAAGAATATACATTTTAAATTCATCAATGCTCTTACTCGTTTTTAAAGTTTTATATTCCACATCTCAATTTTAAGATTTGTTGAAACAAAAATGCGTAACTTACAATAAACATGAAATTTGGTACTAGAGTGGTGGAAGCATTGCTATTGAAAATACAGTCATGTTTTAACATGGAAACACCTTAAATTATGTCTTGCTGAATATACTCAAAAATACATTTTAACCCTTTAAATCCTGAATTAAATCCCATCCGCTATTTGCTGGCATTATTAGCTCACCATTTTCTCCATGTTAGCAGGATAAGGGTTAAATCATTAACCCTTAGGTTACTAATGTCATATATATATGGAGCGCCTAATCTTGATGTTTCTAGATCACACACAACGACGCAGCACAGTCGGTAGGACTC
>Ga0268261_10002246_pt1 | contig 13780 bp, 12 predicted proteins | sample TergutNc150P1_FD_190353 | JGI IMG/M metagenome (GOLD analysis project Ga0268261, IMG submission 190353) | Nasutitermes corniger P1 segment gut microbial community from laboratory colony in Florida, USA - Nc150 P1 (SPAdes) (version 2) | ecosystem: Host-associated > Arthropoda: Insects >... | reverse complement strand
ATAAGGGACGTGTAAGCTCCCCCTCCGCAACCCCAACTAGGGTCACTCTTTGTCGTTGGGTAGACGGAAGTATGTATTTTATTAGTAAAAGAGAGAAAAAAGTCGTGTGAAGAATGTGATCAGTCTGCCGCCCGTCGCTACTCGGAGAGACTGAACTCGATGCGTTCTGGTGTAAGATTTTACATCATCGTCGTCATCTCTTGTCGCGGATATTACGTGACAACCTGTTTGAAACGGGTATTTCGTGCTAGTTGAAATATTTTAAGGATCGCTCGTAACGAGTTATGAGGAAGAAGAGGAGGAGACGGTGGGAAGGTTATAGTTTGAATACTCGATTAATGCATGGAATATAGAATAGAATAAGTTCTGTTTATTTCGAATCATTTTACGTTGGCTGTGCATTTTAATATGATATTGCCGTCGTATAGCTTGGTAATCTAGAGCTTCGTAGTGATGGGTAATAAATGTATTTTAATAATATCCCAGTGCTGTCGTATATATTGGTAATAGTGCCATCGTATAGTTTGGTAATCAGAAGATCCAAATCATCTTAGGATGTACAGGTGTCGCCGTATGGTTTGGCAATTTGAAGCTCCGATTATTCGAAAATATAAACGTAATAGTTCCATAGTGAATAGTAATGTATGTAATTGAATATTTCAGTGTCATCGTATAGTTTGGTAACCGCATGATTATCCAGCACACTGTTCCCTCGATGGTTGAAAGCCTCCCTAAAACTCCGAAATAAGGAATTTGCCCTGGTGCGACCATGTTTCTTGGTAAATGAATTTGGCGAATATTGTGTTGGACACCCCCTACCCGGACTTTATGAGGAATAACAAGCCCAGACGCGGGTGCAGGTGTTTGTGTAAAGCTATGTAAAAACAGTGTATGCATTCTAATAACACGTGCTGAAGTTCACCGTGTTTTTGAAAAATTCCGAAGGTTGCCTTGTCTTGCTGCACCAAGTCCTTATACACTACAGTACTATTTTTGCTCGTAGTAAAAGAGGTTATACAAGTTATAGAATATGCTTTAGTGCTATTAAATTGAATGCAAGAAAAGAATATGTGTAAAATTATAGAAATTTTATTTTGACGCTGTCAGTTCATATGGTAAGTAGAGTATTTTGAATATGAATTTGATTTAGAAAATACGTTTTCACAAGTTTTGAAGGCGGGCCAACGTTTCTCGTAAAATTTAGTTAAAAATAAAAACTATACTAGGTAGCCAAATTTTAATACATGTTGATTCCGAATTTAAACGCGTTTGACCCAGTAGAAAGAAAAAAATTCGAAATTTCTTAAAATTTCAAAGTTCATTTTTTAAATCTTAACATTTGATGATTTTATAGTACTTTTTTGCACGTAGAAAATAAGGTTACACTGACTGTGGAATATGCTCGAATGCAATTTAATGAAATGTAAAAGAGGATTATGTGTGGAAATTACACGTGCTGAGTACCCTGTGTAAAATTGTAGAATTTTTTTTGATGTCGTCAGTATTGGTAATTGAAATACATATCATACTTCGTATGGTAGGTAGAGTATTTTGAACATGAATTTGATTTTTTAAGAACTATGTTTTAAAGGCGAGCCAACGTTTCTCATAAACTTTATCTAAAAATAAAAAACTACAACAGGTAGCCAAATTTTAATACCTGTTGAGTCCGAATTTGAACGAGTTTGACCCTTTAAAAATACAAAAATTCGAAATTCCTCAAAATTTCAAAAATTCATTTTGACATCTTAACATTTGACGATTTTATAGTACTTTGTTCACGTAAGCAATAAGGTTACCCTGATTGCAGAATATGCTCGAATGAAATTTAATGAAATGTAAAAGAGGATTATGTGTAGAGAATTTTTAACTTAAGCCGAGACGCTGATGTAACAACACGTGCAAGAGTACCCCGATTTTTTGGAAAAAAAATTCTGAAATTTGCCTTGTATTGCTGCACAATAGTCCAAGGAAATTTGCTCATGTACTCTGTAATGGGAAAATCCGCAAGTTGCAAGTTTATACGTGTGTAGCTCTCTTGAAGTAAACAGGGATTTTTCTATAAAAGCCTCGTAAACTGGATACATGGTATATTCAAAGAAGACCTGCATACAACCTGTCAGCTAATTGTCAAGCTTCGCCCCGTGCAACCATCATCTGCAGCTATCTGTCTAGTGCAATCAGTATCGACTATTTGGATGGTAAGTCATTGTTTTTTATATTTTATTATTATTTTGCATGAGTTTTGTCTAGGATTAGGTTGTATAGGTTTTTGAATTGGGCTTTGTATCAGCTCCAAGAAGCTGATAAAAAACTTAACGTTGAACACAACGATTCTTGTTTATTTCACAGTAGCATACGGTAGTGTACGGATTTCATTTCACGTTCTTGGAACAGTTTTTGACAATCTCGAATAAATGCTCGTCCCTTAACGTATTGGACATATATGCAATGTGGATAGAAAATGGCATGTTCCTCAAACGGGACATCTTGCGGTTGCCACGCCTGAAGTCCTCCGCCACAGTAAAACATATTGTTTGATCTCCCAGGCTGAAAAGTAAATATATCATTAGTGACACGTAAATGAACGATACCAAACTTAGTGTTTGTCAAAATTATTGTAAATCTATCCGTCGTAATAAGATCCAGCTTCGCTTAATGAGAGAGGTGTCGGTGTCTTGCCGCTCGGCCAATGGTCTTCGTTTGACCGTAGTCTCTTAGCGTAGGAATTGTAGTTACAAAATCGCGGAGCTGTCCAATGAGTGATGGTTCTCCTTAGTAGGAAGTGTTCCGTTAACGATGGGATGGGTGGACTTGGGCAGAGTTCAGGTCCGATGTCAACAGAGCGTTCGGTGTTTGAATCCTGCTGTGTATTGTCCATGGTGGATCGATGGCGCGGAAAGAAGTCCGTGTAAGAACATGCCTTCTTATAGGAAAATGTTAGTTGAAAATCATATCCATATAATGGTAGGATAAATAACATACCGCAAATGTCTCATCACACAATCGCTTTTTTACAAACTTCTTAGAATGTAAAGCAGCTTCCCCATAAGACATCACACCTTGCATAGCTTGCGGAGCTCGACCCGAATTATGTTTAGGAGATAACGCTATTCAACTGCTTCCCAACTCGAAAATGAAAATTTTGTATTTGTACAAGTGTTTAAGGAAAATGTGAAAGAAAAAAGAACACTGACGAATACAGTTTGCTTACATTAATAATAATGTTTTCAGCTCTTCATAGAGCTGTGGGAAGAGAATATTCTTCCTGTACGTAGGTAAGGATTCGATATATTCGTTGGAAGCCAGAGCAGACATTGCATACGCCATGACGTCAGTCATAGCACCATTGTATAACGCCAGCTGATTCCGAACAATATGCATGATTTATTGAGGTAATGCTGTTCTGGCAACTTGAACCAGATGCTGGCGCGTTGGCCTAGAAACATCAAGGCGGCCGTGTAATTGCCCGTCGTATTTATCCAGAATCCATCGTAGTTGCCCGAAGAATAATATGTTAGCACAGAGGGCGTCACACAGGGGCGGTAGGTGTTGGGCCAGCGCCGTTACTTGTTGCTCTGATTTTCGATCCTCCAAATTGGACCCGAGGCTGATATCCGTGTGCAAGGTAGACCCGACCGAGACATACTTGCTCTTGTCCTCGGAGATAAAAAATACACGGCGAAGCAACACTCGGTTGGGGTCGAATGCGGGACTGATCCCCACTATTGAGTATGAGCAGATGTCAATGTCAGGCGCCTCGACGTCACGTTTCGGTCTGGTGGTCTTGCCATCAGGGAAAGTGAACCCTCCCATGGGTCCTTCGTGTGGAAGACGATGTTTCCTCGCTGACATGTCTAGGTAGACTAATACGTAGCTGGATGCTCATGTGTGATTTATGGAGCTCAAACAGATGTGGGTTATGACGTCATTAAGTTGGACCCCAGATTTAAAAATGGCCTATGGCGTGAACTATCTTTGGGGCATTTCATGTAAGATTTGGATTTGAGGTGGAACGTCAACCACCCTTAAAGAGAATGCGCGTTACGCGCTGCACAACTCTTGTCGGGAAACTGGTGACAAGGCAGACTGCAGCTGGTACTCGTTCTGAAGCTCTTACGTGAAGAGCAGCCAAAAGTATTTAGATTTTGAACTGTGCGACCTGGCAAGCTCGACAGAAACTCGTTTTTGGCGCTGCCTTTAGCGTATAGATGAGCAAAGTTCGCGGTGGCCTCGTTTACGGTTTGTAATAATGCCACATAAGCGATATTCCCATCGTCTCAGTTTAAACTATTCTCTGTAGAGCCGTGAGCTCCATGGGGTAGGGGGTAGAAAACGAGATGTTTCGAGGACATTTTCAGCTGCCATAGACACTTCCTTAATTACTTCCTCATCACTAACCCCCGACAGGTATTCATAATCAATAACAGCTTCCATTTCGCTCGGCGTACAGGTTGCAAATAAGGTAAGAGTGCGTGAAAACTCAACTTTTATACCTACTAGTGCAACATAGGCCTCCACGAGGTACCCCGCGTAGAGGCCCAAATTCCGATGCGAAGAATTGTTCTACCTGTTGATCAGCGAAGCAGGGAGTAAACAGGTCGACAAATTGTTTTCCCGTGTAATCTTTATCCATGTACGGGGCGAACAGATAGCAATATTTGCCGCTGACCGTACTCATGGTTCCTTGGATCTGTACGGTGTTATAATTTCGACCGGTACAATTGCGCCTCAATAATGTTTGGATATCGTGAATATGCGGTAATATGCCATAGGAGTCAAAGTAGAATGCTGTCGAGTACCGAGGTTCGAGACGGATAGCTAGCTAGTGTGATTCCGTGTGTGTGTGCGTCTGTACTATCTGTGACCCTGCTAGGTCGTGTGATAGAAAATGGTAGCGGATCAGATGGAAAAAAGCCTAGAAACAATTTCATGTTATATAAGGTACACGATTTCTGAATAGTGTCTATCTTGGAAGTCTGTAGAGAGTTCGAAAATTATCGACGCGGAAGGAATTGTATTCCAGGTACTAAAGACAGGTGACTGGCTCTTTTAGTGTGTCCTTAAATTTCAACTCGATGCGTACATTGCCACTTTCCGCGGGTGAAGCGTGTCCTTCCGATGCGGCCATGTCAGATGTAAGGTCGAAGAGAACCATTAAGTAGCCGTTCATATATATGTCATGAGTTATTGGAAGTCCGGAGTTCGAATGTTGAACGCCAGAGCCCTCACATAGAAACTTTTATCCCATGACAGTCTTTTTTCGTGACCGGGATCTAAAGACAGGCTTTCGCTGAAGATCTGTCCGCCGTTCACATACATCGCAAATGTACGGGGATTGAAATATTGAAATTTGTAGGGGTTTGTATCGATGGTGCTGAGAAATTCCGTGTTCGCTAACATTGTGAAAAGGAGCCGTTCGGGAATGCGACCCACGACGGCGTTGTTGATCGAAAAGGACTGGGTACCTTTAGAGAATGTAAAAGTTTTCAGTTCGACTCTCTTCAAGTTATATAATGCGAGTTTAGTATTCAGAGTCTCGTTGTGGGCTAACAGGATCTCCGGGTTCGCCCTTATATGTCTGGCGTACAGTTTTTCATCGAGAAATTGGAAAGTAGTCTTTGAATCAGCGTTAGTATTCATTAGGAAGAAACTCGGCTGGGCTTTCGTAAACTTCATCTGTATCCTGACGCCGGGAAGTTAGAATTTCGGAACGTAGCAAATATTGCTTTTACTCCTGCCGTATATCTCAACCTCCTTGCTCTGATTTTGCCTATTCCAGCGGGCTATGAATCCCGTTTTTGTCGATGCCTGTGCCTTCGTGGGGTCACAGGGGAGCAAATCGCCATAATCATTACACCATAAGCTGTTAGTGAGATGCAATAAAGCGGCGTCTGACCCGTAGGTCAAAAGCGTTTCACGATAAACCCGGTAGTTGTAAATGTTACTCCATTATGTTATATTCACGCCAGTAAGAGCGATAGTAAATTGACTAAATAGCAAAAGTAAAAAGTTATTTGTACCGGCAGTATGATCCGTAGTGCCCAGAGCAGTTCCATCGGCTTTCCTGAATTTGCCTCGAATATAGTTTTATGTCGGGGTCCAAGTACGTGTCATAATCTGCGGGTATAAGGAATTCCAGATCGCTCTGATCTATGGACACCATTGCTTTGTAGCCTACCACATTCGTTTCTAAGGTCCGTTTTGTACTGGCCTGCGAGCGGAGATATCAAACTTGCTACTCGCAAACTCTAGGTCCGTCTGAGACATGGTCGGGCGGTGACTGATGTCCGTTAAGTAAAATATCGCCTTTTATAGTCCTAGCCCGCTTGCGACCTAAGGCCAGCTTAGTTTTTCGAGATCTGGTCGTTGCTCGCCTGCGTTTTTTCGCATTAGGCGAGGTGGACAATGTTCTCTTTCGCTTGCGACCGCCGCCTCCACGTAACGTATTATCTTCTGTGTCAACTCAGTCACGTGTTTAGGGATGATGACTTGGGTTCCCGTTTGAGGATTTTCGGCGATATCTGTAAGAATCTTGCCGCCGGTGCGTAACGCCTTGCGTCCGAGAGCTCTGAGCGTCTTCTTATCCATAAACTTCGACCCACTCCAAAGAATGAGTCTAAGAGTCCGAAATAGCCCGGTCAGTACACTACCTAGACCGTGTTCTCGCTGCATGAAAGGTGGGGTGCTGTAAGTAGGCCCAATATAGTCGCGACAGCGGCCTGCCTGTCGACGGCAATACATAACTAGAGGATCCATTATTATAAATGACTGATGAGGCTAATGACGCAATGTATACGCGTCGAAAATGTAGAACCACATTCGTAGGCATAGTGACAGACTTGAATGGGGTCTTATTACCTTTCAAATCCATTATCACTATACTTATTGTCTTAAATGTGTTTTTCGACAGGTATATAATAGAAATTTCAATATACGTGTTCGCAAGTCTTTGTGGGGTAAATAATCGTCCGCAAACATCTGACGAAATTGCTACCCGGAAACTGAGGTGTTATTAGGTCGCAATAAATCAAATCGTTTGTTTCGCCAAAACCGTCATCCTGTTTAAGAGTGCCAGAGTGAGGATGGCAGCTAAATTCCCATATCCCCACCTTACACTTGTCGGTGGAACACAGGTATATAGGTTGTACCAGTTGAATCTTAAAGGAGCGAATGTATTTGAAAGATAAAGTTTTCTCGAGGCATTGCTAAACAGTGTAATATACAAGTGCTGGCTATGGCACTCCATATTTTTTTCTCTCTCTCTAAATATTCTTCTCGCTAGCTGCAGGTATCCAACCATCGAAATCTGGATTATACCCTTTAAGTACGCTCGAATGCCACTCTTTACTCTTGTGCCTAGACTTTGATCTATCGTAAACCTGGTACGTTTTGTGATGCGCACAGGTCAATTCTTGCTCATGAAATTTGCTCATCTATTATCTTATGTTTCAAATCTTGAAGCTCGTAAAATGGGGTCCTATGAATGACTTTGATAATTCGAAATATCTCCGTGGTGTAATTCTGCTATCCGCCTTTGGCAAATTACGTTTTTTCTTTACTATTGCGCACGTGTTGCCCCACGTAAATTTTGGGTCGTGCAATAGGGACCCGGCTTCGTTTCTCATTCATTCGCCATAGCTAGAATATCAGAATCCGTTACTCGTGCTGGCGACATGCCAGTCGTACTTGAACCGTCTCGTTATAGCCTCTAAGGTCTGGGAGTACGTCAATAAACCTGTACGTATCCTTATAAGTGAAGTATCTGTATAATTTATGGCGGATCGTGCGATGAGCCTTTTCAACCACGGAGAACTTTACGTTGGGATTTCTACAGATCTGAAACTGAATTCCCTCGCGTCTTAACATGTCTTGAACGGATTTATTCCAGAATTCCTTCCCTCTGTCCGTGCGCACCCAGATAGGATGCCGGCGTATAGATTTCAAATGTTTCGGGTCTTAAAGATAGTTTGAAATGCTGTCGTGACAGCTCTACCCGGAAAGATGTACAAAAATTTAGAAAAGACGTCGATTACTGTTAGTAGATATTTGATGCCGTCGTTATATTTACTGAGGTGTTGGATATCGACAAAATCACATCCCCACACGTCATTGATATTATTTACGCTGTCGGGGTTTCTATGAAAACGTTTACGCACCGCCCTGTGTAACGTGTACGCATCTTGTTTTTCGAGCCAAGCCCGAGTATCATAGGGCGATTTCTTATTCTTTCGTTTACTCGCACTTTGCTAGACAGCGTCTTTGAGCTTCTTCAAAGTTGCAAATGCCGAAGGTTTAGCAGGGTCATAGTAAGTTGGCCTATCATATTTCCTCTCTCTAATACTTTAGCCACTGTTGCTGTAATTCAGCTTCGATACCGCGACGTCTACTCTGGGGATACAGCTTAGCGATTATGGTTTTAAATTTTGGTCCACGAGAGATGTGGATGTGGGCACCGGGTTCGTAACACTCCAAGTGAGCGCTGGTTAAATCCAATATGCTCTTATATTGTTTTAGTTCGTCATCGCTGACGAGTCTATTATCTACTCTTTTCCGAGTTAGTAGATGCCATAGATCCCGCATGCCCTTGGAGTACTTATCCCTAATATAGATGTCGCTGTTTTTATCCACGGTAATATCGGAATTACCCATAAAAATTGTTACCTACTTTGCGTAAACCATACTCAACATCGAGCACGCCCGTTTTGTGAACATACGCTGACAAGTAAAAACTAGCTATCTCGCCGAACAACTTCCTAGCGAATGTGTGTACCTCTCCCTCGCTAAGGGGTCCGGCATATCATCATCTCAGCAGTAGCACCGACGATTCTAGTAATAACGGGACTTGTCTCTTTCTCAAATATATCTTCGTCCGCAATGGAGGTTGAGGGAAGTACTAAAAGCGAAGGCGAACGTTGTATTAACGGTGGTGTCGGAGTAGTCTGCGTACCGAAGTCGGATGATTCACTTTTAGGTAGACCTACTTTCAGGGCGAGAGTATTGTCGGATAGTACAACTTGTATAAAGTTCGCGATTGCTTTTATCAATGCCTTACGTCCGACAGCGGCTTCCTCAATATCGCCGCACATCGCAACCCACTTAACATAGGGTGATGGGGCTCATTCTTCTTCGTTACACGTCTCTCATATTTAGTACCATACCTTTTCTTTGGAAGAGACGAATTTCGCTGTTTTGTAGGTTTGGGATGAGAAGTAGGCGAGCGCTCGCTCATATTTAGGTAATCGGGAGAAACGATGTACATTTTGCGTAACATAGTTACGTGTCGCGCGAAAGAAATATAAGACTAGCTACAGTCGGTAGAATAGCGCTTAACAGAGGCACCAGAAATCCGCCTTGCTGCTTTATCTGCCGCTTTTTGGATGAGAGAGGCAATTGTTTATCGGCGATTGCGCGGAGTGGAGTTGGACCTTTCGTACCCTCTTGTTCTGACAGGCAGTGAAATGCAGATTATCGTGTAAAACGTTCAGAACACGCTCGCTAATAGCTTTCACAAGTTCTCTTTTACAGTTTTTAATGATGGCTTTTTGTAGTTGATATTTTGCCGTATTGAGTACCTGTAGATGGTAATAATTCGATTTTATTCACTTCATCCTTTAGTAGAGCGTATATGATGGGAGGATGTTCTGGCGGAAAGACATTGGTTCGATACCGTAGCAGATCGTTCGTATCCTGAGCGAAATCTAATATTAAATTGCCGTGATTGCTGTGGGTTGCCTCTCGATACGCCTCACACAGATTGGTGCTGGCTTCAGGAAGCACTTGTGAGAGGCAGACAAACTGCTTCCCATCGTGAAGGTTTTTAAGGCTACCAAATATTTCGCATTAAGGGATATGCCACGGCAGTGTAAGGCTTGGTGAAAAAGGGTCTGAGAAATCATAATAACACTAAGGTTCCTATGATGACTGCCCTTAGTGAAAAAATCACATACGGCTCGTGAAAAATGCTCGTCTAACAGATCGTCGAGAATAAAGAGACGCGGTCTGCACTGTGCGTTTTCAAAGTTTTCGGGTACACCCTTCCTCCTTAATGCTGTCAACTGATGCTTCGGAACAGCACTGTGCTCGCTGTATCACCAAATAATTACATCTGGAAAATTCAGTTCGGTACACAACGTATCGAGGTGTTGCAAAAGACGTATGCAGAACGTTGTCTTTCCAGACCCTGTAGGTCCGCCTATAATACAGGTAAACGGATGTTTAAGCCCGATTTCGTTAACAATGGATGTCCTCTGTTAATATTAACTCTCCGGATATATACCCGAATGGAAGGGATGTGTAATCGTTCAAGCGCCTTCGCTTTAAAAAAGATACTCTATGAGTTTTGTCTTCGGGTTTGCTAATAATACCTACTCCTCTTCTACCTCTTTTACGTCTAATTTTATTGTGTATGCGTATTATTACAGTCTCGTTCTCGCGCATTTTCAGAATAATGTCTTTTATTTTATCACAATTTAGCACTTGTGTAGCGATGAATTTGTGCGTTATTTCTCTGACTTTACACACTGTCTTGGTCTCGCCTGTTACAGTATGAACTGTCTTGTAAGTGTAGTTCTTAGGGCCTGCACAAACAAATTCAGAAATTATTTATTTACTTTTGAATTCCTAAGTCATCTGCCCCAAATTGTCCCCCGATTCAACTAGCGCGGATTCGTCTCTCGGTTGAATATATTTAACGGAATTCGTGTCGCTATAAATGGCTCGGTTTCGGTGTCTGTCCAGGTTGGATTCTCGCGCCTGCTGTTACGTAAGGGCCTATGACTTCATTGGTATGGCATAAGCTCGAAACACGCTTTCGGCAGCAAACTGCCAGGAAATCCAGACCAGATCATCGCTAGCGAACAACATTTTTTGTACTTCGATTCCTGGCGTAACTAGAAATCTCTAAGGTTCTTGAGGATTCGAAATTAATCTGGCCTGCGTTCTATTACTTCTCTCGGTACGTTTTCCCCACATAGAGTTGAGACAGAATTTCGGCAAACCTAGTTTTGCAGCGTTATATTGGATCGAGTCTTTGTATAGTCGGATTCCTTCGCTGTGATAGAACTGTCGAATATATAGGTCCTTATCATATGGGGTTCGAACCCAGCTCGGATAACCGCTGGCCTCTGCTTCGAGTTTCAGAAAAGTTTTTATATAGTCCACGAAAAGTCCGCCTTCACCCGTGTCCGGATCGTATCGCGTGAATTCGTATTGATACCGTCTTGAATGTCGAGAATTTTGTGTCCTTTGTCAAACGCCAATCGCAATTCGTCTATCGTCCAGTGTCTTCAAGGCACCTTTCAGCATCGCTTAAATGCTAACATTTCCTGGTTGTGATCTCTTCTAAGACACATGATCGGTACAGGCAGAATAAAAGTTTCCTATTGCATCTAAATGGGAGGACGGGGTGATAGAGGTTCTTTGGTGGCACGATCGTAATTTCATCAGACCACCCATCTTTAGACAGGCTTCCTTATTTTCACATGTGACCGACGTGAATGCCCGGATGACCTATGGGAAACTTGATGTACTTCCAATTATAAGGGTATAGATTCATAATGTCACTATACTGGACAGACGCATCCTCGCGTATCTTATAGTGAAGTCGCATGGCTTCGGTTCGACCTCCGTACAGAGCATCTCCGGTTTTAAGGAGCGCGTGCCTAACGATGGGATATATGAGCAATTTGAGTTTATGGTCCACTATCTTGGCATCGTGAAGCTGACATTCCCATTGAATTTTAACCTGCTAGTCTGCCCGCTTTATCTGTTCGATCCTCGAAAGCGTCTGTTCATAGTGTTCAGCCATCGTCTCTCCACTCATCGTTTTCACGTCTCGGAAAGGCTGGCATGTGCAGCCGTGAAAATAGCAGCATAGAAACTCGTAGACAGTTGGAGTCTCGGAACAGTAACCGTCCACACTATAATGCGGCAATTCGGAAGGTCGGTATTCGCCCCTGTTTCTTGCGTCGTGTATCGGGCAACCGTCCGTCTGTTCCATGTGGATAAGCCACATTAGGGCTTTCTTGTTATATCTATTATTAGCGCTATAATCTCCAGTCGGAATTAACCCTATGTTCTCCGGCGAAGCACTTTATTACATGCCGAAGCGATTGCCAATGCCTGTAGGAAAACCTCGATATTTCCAATCTCCATAAAATCGCGTCTGAAAATCTGACACGCCTGTCTCAATACTGTGACGTCATCTTAGTAATACTGTTTGAAGACGAGTTGGTTATCAAAACCTCTGTCTCTCTGCTCACCATACCAAGACATGAATTCCATTCTCTCCGCCTCCCCTTCTCGTCAACGCGAAAATACATAATGTCCGGTATGTGTCATACGTAGCCCCAATTCGCCTTTGAATTAAAATAATGCGGATACCACGATTTGGACGAAATGCCTCGGGCAACTTACGTAACGGCATGGGCAAGTGAGGCATGCATTCCCGAAAGTGGAGATGGTGTATTCTTATACTGATAATTTGAAGTCCACTTAAAATTATTTGAAGATTCCACTTCAATAGAATCACCCTATTCAAAATAAACTAAGAATCGAAAGCCTTTGTGTTGTGCGCTATTGCCACGAACTTTTTACACCAAGGTCGGTGTTCACAATGATATGTTAACAAGTCACCGACCGGATCTTCAAAGAACGAATGTTTACTCTTACCGCGAATAGGACGTCATCACTTTTAGGCAATACATTCTTCAATTCCCCATATAGTAGAAATGTCCGATCCCTCTGTCCTGGTTAGTTTGTGCAGAACTTTTTATAACATTCGTATTTTTTACGCGTTAGCAATATGCCGCACGTAGCGCAACGTTTCGTTCGCTCATATACAGTCTTTCCTCTCATCCTGTTCTTCTTGTGTCTGTCATAATATGGTTGGCTCCTAAACTTTCTATTTGCACGCCTCACACGATATTCTAACACCCGAGAATGCACAGGGTGTATGGACATACAGTCACTACAATTCTGCTGGTACTTGTATATAGCGTCACGTGTGCACCCTTTACTACAGCCTCTGCAGACGTACTCTTTTGCTAAAGCACCCGTTGAACTTCTTATCACATGATGTCTAGTGGTATCATCAAGCAACAAATTTATTCTTTTTTAAGATTCTATCTACCCGTCAAATATTACGTCCGTACAATTCAATCACCCAAAACAACAATTCTGTACTACCTAAAGTGTTCCTGAAATCTTATAAGTTCGGGAATATCTCCATCATTTCGTAAATCGATACTTGTCTGAAGTTAAATGTTCCACTACAGGACGTATATTCCATCCCAGACGATATGCTTTGTTATTTGGATCACTGTCTAATCTTGCTGTAGCTATGATGAGGGCATGACCTAGACAGTTATTTTCCGCTTTGACTTGTACGATACTACGTTTAAGATGTGCCATGAGCACCAGCGGTCTACCCTTACTCTTTGCACGACCGTAAATTACAGGAGTTGTTATGGCCGGGGTATGGGTAATCTTGGTCGTACTCGTTCTTTAGCTTAATTGGTGTATGTGTGACGTTGGAGGTTAGGCTCCTCCCCCTATGATGGGGATCGGCTTGGATGTGTAGGTGAGGTTTTGGGTATGTTAGGATTTGCGTGCCATAGGTTGGTAGACTTTGTGTAGGATGCTGTCGTTTAATTTGGTAAATGTTGTTGGCCGTATGGATTGGTAGATGGTATTTAATAATGTAAGTGTTGCCGTAAGGATTGGTAGTGGGTAGAGGATGGTTTTTAATAATATATGTGCCGCCGTAAGGATGGTTTTT
>Ga0268261_10002245_pt1 | contig 13781 bp, 7 predicted proteins | sample TergutNc150P1_FD_190353 | JGI IMG/M metagenome (GOLD analysis project Ga0268261, IMG submission 190353) | Nasutitermes corniger P1 segment gut microbial community from laboratory colony in Florida, USA - Nc150 P1 (SPAdes) (version 2) | ecosystem: Host-associated > Arthropoda: Insects > Digestive... | reverse complement strand
CCCCCCCCCCCCCCACTAAGAAAATTATAGCTTTCACAGCACCGGCATTCACGAAACTCACAATGATAGAATATTTTTTTTTTTGGAGGCAAACTACACACGATGTTATCAGAATCCGAAGATTGTAGAAAATAGGACAAAAATTGGTTTCTCCCTTACGTAAAGCCAGCATTGCACTGGGTCTATTTCCAAGAAACAATTGTTCGAAAATAGGCGCCTATCCTATACTGGATATTTCCTTAATCGTTGAGTAATTTTGGAAAGCGTAATTAAAAAAAATATTTATGCCCGTGAGAAAAGCACGACTGTCATTAATTCTATTTTTGCGACACGTACGTTTGTTCGACAACAGTCGTGAAGAGCTCCTACACCAAAATGTATAAAAATCCGTAAAACAGTGGGTCACTGACGTACGGACGAAAGTGTTATCAGCACAAAGCTTTCTTATTTTGCTTCGTACAGATGCCTAAATTTACTGAGTCACAACTTAATCTGGACCATAATTTTCGTGTACTTCATTAGCAATAGTTATTAAATAATAACGACGTAGGTACATGTACACTGGTGTGAATGGCACAAGGAACATGCCCATTTTATTTTTACACGTTTCTGGTTACAGAACCATTATCGGGGAATTTATGTTTATAGAATTTTTCATCTGTCTGCGTGAAGCAACTCCGCTCCCATTGGAAGGATTTTCATTAAATATTGTATTTAAGTATTTTTTGAAAATTTGTCGGGTACATTTAAGTTTCATTAAAATCTCACAAGATTAACTGGTACTTTACATGAAGACCTATGTTCGTTTATGATAACACGCTGTTCAGTTCTTCTTAGAATGAGCAATGTTTTAGACAAACGATGTACAGAAAATCAAAACACATTTTGTGTTCAGTAACCTCTTTTTTTTTCGAAAATTGTGCCGTTTATGAGATAATGTAGAGAAATACTGTGCAGCCGGACAGACCGCGGATGACAATATAAAACGGCGAATGCGCATTGCATGCAGAATCAATAAGGTTACAAACACACACTCAGAACACGTAATACTTCCTTCTTTCCCACAGCAAAAATTTTTATGGAGAAGTGCCTAAATCTTACGTTCATACGCATATGACTTCTCTTCTTCCCTCCCTGAAACTTTCAGACTGGCTTTGGAGCGCAACTAGCTTCCTTTTCGATTCCTACCAAGGTCTCTTTGTTAATGCGTTCGGGACTTAAAGCTGATCATTCACCTTGACCTAATGTCTACATTAAGACAGCGTAGATATATGCCTTTACTTCACCACATATCTTTATGGAGTTGTGATAAATTAAGAGAAGGATAGCGTTGGGTTTTATATCTTAGGCCTATCTAGTCTCATAAACAGTACTTTAATAGTGAGTGTTTGTGGTTATAAAATCGTGTAACCTGTCTCAAGCCGAAGATTCAGAGACAGTAATTTCATCCAAAATGTCTGTAATTATTTACTAGACTACACGGAGTTGCACTCTTCTCCTTTACCGCCATAAGCTCATAAAATATCATGATCTTCTAGGATTTAGCGGATTACATTTAGCATACATACATACATAGAGTGACTGATAAAACTGCCTGCCCTTTGTAACTTAGTTGCTTATTGTATTAAATGGATTATCTGCATCTATTAAAGCCTATTTAAGCATTCTATTCTTGCTTCGCAAGAAGAGAAAGGATTAAATTATCAGGAATTCCGTTTGTGTGGCCCACAAACAACCATTAAACCGATTTTGTCATTAAACTAAAGCTTGCTTTACAACCAATGTAAAATCCTGAAATTTTATGTGGTAATGTATCTTTAATGTGTATGCAGATTGTTATAGCGCTGCATTTTTTATTCTGTCACAGGAATTAAAGCCAACAAGACACATGTAATAGCGATAATCGCCTATTTTTCTCCAATTAATCTGCTACGTATTTCGACGTTTCATCTGCCGTTATGATACAACTTCAGATAAAAAGAAAAGAGTACGAAGATCATACACTGTTTTTTTGACAAAATTCTTATGCCTAAAAAAGTATAAAAAGTTAAAAATATATGAAATTAAATGATCTTATGATGACAAATTTATCTATGTCTACTCTGCAGAATTAAACATATTCCAATTAATAGTTCTATGGTAAAATATTTGCTTTTTCTAAAATTACTATGCAGTCTTTTTTTTGCACAATGCTTGCAAAATTGATAAGCAGGTACACACTGTTGAGCCGAAATTATCGTGTTTATGCATATAATAATTAAAAATCGCAGTAATATATGCAAGCACAAGTTATTCATACGTGGCGAAGTACAAGTGCCGCTATCAGGATTAAATGCAGACTGGGTCTGAGAGTATAATATGGTGGGCATGTGGACGGCCTCAAAATATCAGCAGTTCAGTACTCCGTACGTGTGTATCATTTGCAAACATTACTTGTAAAACAGTAAAGTCGTTTCAGAAAAGCAATCATTCCACAATAAAACTGTTAAAGTAGAAGGTGTTTGATTTTAAATGTGAAGGATATACGTTGATATTTGGGTTACCCTCTGGACAATTTAAATTTCTACATATACTTTCAACATTTTATACATGTATAATTTTACATGCTTCAGTTTCTTTGATAAAAGCAATACATTATCTTTATACATTTTCTTTTTATTTATCTGAAGTCCTTTGATAATGGCAGTTGAGGGACGAGTGTAGTAGTAGTAGTAGTAGTAGTAGTAGCATTGAAAAATTTTGGGGATTCTATATCTTTAAGTAAACATGAGGGTAAATTTCTTAGACTCCATAAGAACTCAAAATCTCATAGTCTTAATTTATTAGCAACGCCATTATTGTAGAGAGAGGGTTTCTTCTTAAGGACTACTAAGTGTTATGTGATAATAATAATGTACATCGTATATGGCTGAGGGTGAGTTAAACTTAGAGTTGTAGCTCCCTGAAATGTCTATGTTTTTCTTTCATCCCCACCACTACTGGACACACGTAGCGGCGCTGACACTGAAGCCATGGCACAGTTGTTCGTTTGTTTAACTAGTTACCACTCATTTGTACTGAAATTTGCACTTGGACAGTCTCTGCCGCCTTATTTAAATTACATCACGTTGGTTGTGTTTATTCTTTATAATATTCTTAATCATCTATGCGAGAGTACTCCACAACGTACCTAAAATATCAGCTGATAGGTGAATTTCATATAAAGACTGAGTGGTTTGTAATCCAGTCTTCTGATAGCACACAACAGCGCTGCTACATAGCCCTCTTCGTGAACAGGAGACCTGCCGGCTTTTTCTTTTACTAGATGCATACACAAGCTGTCACGATAAACGTCTTGTGCATTTACACGTTTCTTCCTTCATAACACAGTGTATGGTGACAATTTAAGTTATAACAAAATTGAAAGTGGATCAGGAATACGTATTGTTATTATTCAGGACTCAAGTTTGAGAACGTTTTTAACTGTGGTGTGTTCAGTGTTCACTTATGTTAAAGTCGCACATTCATTTATGATATTTTTGAAGAGCGAAATTTTATTTGTGGTTTTTTTTTAAATAGTGAAAGTGATCTGAAAATTCTGAATGTATTGAAAGCACAACTGCCAGTCAGAATGACAGGACTGAGGTGGAAAATAATAGTAGTGTCCATAAATTTGATGGCACAATTTGTGCCAATGGAATGCCTGAATACTACAACCGCTAAAGGTAAGCTATCCTTTCATAAGATACTGTATGGCAGGGATAGTTAAACAGCGGTGTATGACTGAAACTCTTTTAAAAGGGAGAGATAAAAGAACAGAACTAACAGAGGAAAGGACAAAATATCTGAAAAATATAAGTTATATTTTTCATCGTTTTCCACGAATTCATGTGCTGAATCTTAACAATAAAGGAAAAGTAATATTGATCGAGTTTTGCCAGGTTGTGCAAAGGTTAAGTTATCTGAGAAAAGGAAATGACGGAGTGGGTGTGCAGGCGATTTAAGGATCAAAGTCTTCTAGCATAAACAATTATGAGAGTTTGTACAGATAGTAAAAGAATTAGCATTGCGTGATATACGGATTTTCATACCCCAGATGCTTATGTTAGAACAAAATAATAAATTTTTTTTTGCGCCTTGACGTTTTATATGTTGTGAAATTTTCTGAGAAAATGGCACTATTTCTCCTTAACGGAAGTAAATAAACACACACACACACACACACACATACACACAAAAGTCTCTCTTTGTCTCCTTGCGTAGATTTCTTTCTTATCATCTTCAAGTGGCATGCATCTGTCTGTCTAAACAGCCGATGAATGAACCCAAATTTCCATAATGGAAGATTTATATTAACAGTGAAAAACAAATACATTATGGATAAAATCCAATCTTTTGTACAATTTAGCTTCTACCCAGCCTGCTACAAAATGTGTACGGGGCGAATTCCTCGGAAGTAAATCGTATAAGCGGCAAGCTGACCACCCTATTCTACCTGGAGCCAAAGTTAAGAAGGATCAATAGGATTATGAAAAACACTGATTTTGGAATGTGACACCGAGTAGTGTGGTATAAACTTCCACACGCTTTAAGAAATCTATTTTCTCCATCTTCGGGAAAGTCTATGTCTCTCTACGCTGAAGATGGAAGCAGCAGTTTTTCCGAAATGTTGGTAAATTTTTGCCAGACCAGGCAACGCCACATCCCATGTGGCAGGTCTATTCACTGACACCACCCTGAGAACTTTACATATCTAGCGATACGGTGGTTGGTTAAAATTTGAACATTTTACGCCCAAACAGACACTCTGTAACACTGATCTTTGCGGGCCAGAAGGAAGCACTGAACGTATTGAAATAGGTCAGTATAGCTTTCGGCAGAAAATATGCAGTTTCAAGGAACGCAGGCATGTGACAGTCTACTCTGCAGTAAGTTACCACTAAAGCTGCTGCCACTGGCCGCGTTGCTTGTATGCAATTTTGGCCGTGAGAACGTCGTAAGAAATCAGAGAAATGTCGTATCAAAATCAAAATCTTTCTATACCTACACACCGTATTTGGAATTGAATTAAATTAAATTAAATTATGAGGAGTAGAGTGAAGACGTGTCAGTTGTCGGTGTTTCATGAAAAGGGGATTTTTTTCAGTTGGTATTTCGATACATACATGCATGCAGAAACACCCGGCTGTGTGAGCTGATACGATCTCCCCAGAACGTTACAGCTTACTGCCACCGACGATACGTTGATCCAGTTTCGTCGAATAGACTAACCATACCATAGATTCAGACTGGATAATAAGAGGCTTTACCTAACACAACGTTGAATATCCTTGGTCCATAAGTTACACAAACGCAGGGAAGAGTACCAGAAATTCTCATTTTCGAGTATCAGCTATCGGACAGCAGCGCCTTTCTCCGAATTTGGTAAGAACAGCAGTTCAAGGCAGGTAGGGTTCTGGGGTGTCTTTTCTTACACGTGCTAGAATGACATGCTTACAAAGACGATTACAATAATCTTCCATAATTATCAGTCGATCTTATCCGGGCCTTTTGCCACTGTCACACAATTGTCTGTTCAATGAATGAACGAGTCGTTCGGTAGGCTCGTTGAATAGGGAGCATTTCTTTGAAGCGCTGTTAATTTAAGAAGACGGCTATACAAACGGGACAGGACATAAACTTCTGCCCCAAGCGGAATTAGTACTATGATTTCACGCCATAAATAGGAAGGTAATATTAAAATCATTGTTATAAACAAGGTATAGGCGTTATCTTTTTCACAACAGCTCACTATTGGACCGTATATTTCAGCGATTGAATCCTGTCCACAGCAATCTATCGTATTTTCTTTAATATAAATTTTAATACTATTCTCCCATCCAGGCTTTGGTCCCAGTGCTTTTTTTCCCCTAACTAATACGAATATTTGACATTCATTTCTCATCTCTCCCATGTGTTGTTTATGTTCTGTCACTCTCACCCTCCTTGCTTTTGTTACTCTGATGATATCTTACAAACAATACCAAGTATGAAGCTACGCATGCACTGTTTTCTCAGCCCACTTGTAACCTATCTCTTTTACGTCCAAATAAAATTTTTGTTGGGTAACGTGCTGAAGCCTACTGCGTGCCTTTTGATGTTTTGCACGTGCTCAGCCACTGGAAATATCGCTTCGTATCCACGAAGGTCGTGCTGCGGTCGCCTAATCCGATAAAGCCTACGACACAACTGTTTGCATTTATTTTCCAATTACATGACACCGAAAATTTAGAGGTGCTGCCATCAAATAGCTTCTCATGCAGGGACACCAACAAGAACATGCAGTGTCTTAGTCGAGTGGTTATCCTTTCCACTTTGTATTCGCGAGGTAGTAGGCCCAAATCCACCTGCAGAAGAACAGAAGGAAAAGCGCGCTTTTGTCGGAGAGCTGATATTTGGAAATAGAACTTCTCCAACTTCTCCCTGCTTCAGTGATGTGTTAGGCGGACTCTTTATTTTATACAGTAAATCTGCAATATGATAGGCTCCTAAAGTTTCTGTATCATTGTATCACTTAATGGCAGTAAGCTGTCATATTCTAAGCGCAGTGAGTTCTCCAAATAATATAGTCGGAAATGGTTAGAAGTTTTAGCTTCAGCTAAAACTTCTTGCATATAAACATCAAAATAAAACCAGGAAAACCTAATTTTTTATGAAATGCCAACAACTAGCACAAGTGTGCCCTTTTGTTGAGTGAAAAGGTAATATATATAATTTAATTTAATTCTAAATAAATTGCATTTAGTTAGTTGGGTAAGACATTTCGATACGACAAAGAATATTCTTAATGTGTTTCAGTCCTACTATGTTAATACGAATGTACCATAAGTAACAATAAAACAATTCGTCTGTGTACATATAGCTGTACAGCTACGTCTATACGATTTCCCATTTATATTTATGAAATACCGAGCCCGATGATGGCTGTCTCGTACAGCCGAAACAAGTAGATTTTAGATTACTGTAATAGGTCTTGTGTACAGATTTGTGTACAGACGGATTATTTTATTTTTACGACAAAGAATAAATTTGTATTCCGCGTTGCTTGTTATGGGTATTAGACATACTATGAATAGTTGGCTACATTTAGTGTGTGAGGGGGGGGGGGGGGGCTTTCCAACTTTATAAATTTTATTGCGTTTTACTCCCAAAATTGCAAACAGGCTGCCCTGTCAGTGGCATCAGCTGCGGTAGCTCTTCATTTCGGATTATCATGACACATGACCGCGTACCTGGAATCTGCATAGTTTCCGCCTAAAGCTGTCTTGACCCATTTCAAGGCAGGCTTGGGACGTTCAGTGCTGCCTTCTGATCCGCAACGATTAGTGTTATAGTCTGTGTGTAACTTGGCTTAAATTTAAGTTTCAACAAACCACAGTCCCGTAAGATATTCGAGGTTCTCAGTGCAATCTATGTGAAGAAAGATGTACAGTACCATGGGAAGTTTTAATGTGTCGTCTGGCAGAAATTTACCAACATTTCAGTAGAACTACTGCTTCCATCTTCAAGGTGGATGGACCTTTCCTGAACATGTCTTCCTTGAAGAAAAAGACGGTAGCTTTGCTCAAAAGTTGGTAAGCTCTGACAAGGCTACTTGACGTCACCTTCCAACTGAAGTATTCTTCATAATTCTATTCATTCTTCTCATAGATACGCTAATGATGATGTTGTCTTCTGTGTACCTATATTCCATACTGTCAGATACAAAATTATAATTTAACTATTGCAATATTAATGCATTATTAAAATTAATAAACTGTTCATTTTAACACAAATAGAAACCAAATGTTATAGGGTAATACGTGTATGTAGTAGAGTCAACAAAATTGAACTCAGTTACTGGAGTCAACGTGAACATTTTCATTTCAGCCAATGTAAATATCTCTCATTGTGTGTGTGTGTGTGTGTGTGTGTGTGTGTGTGTGTGTGTGTGTGAGAGAGAGAGGAGAGGATAGACCTCAAAACCTTAAGCAGCACTTATGTAAATCATTGATTAGCAAAGCTATGGCGAAGAGATATTCTCTTTTTTTGAGACGTTTCAACTGTCAAATCTCAGTTCATATGCTTGGCTCTGTGTGATGTTTCTGCTAAACATAACAACACAGCATTATTTACCTTACTCATACATCTCTAAGGCTCCAGCACCCATAGTTTTCATAACTTCCTCCAGCAATGTTTTGTTCCCAAAAGGGGGAAAAAATCCATATTTATAATAATAGATTTTGAAGTATTCGTATGTATAATTTTGTTTCTCTTCTTCAGCTCACCTGTTCTTTTGTTGCCATTCAAGGTCATGTTTTCCAGTTGGCATTCTCTGTGTAGATATTCTCTTTTTTTGAGACGTTTCAACTGTCAAATCACAGTTCATCTGCTTGGCTCTGTGTGATGTTTCTGCTAAACATAACAACACAGCATTATTTACCTTACTCATACGTCTCTAAGGCTCCAGCACCCATAGTTTTTATAACTTCTTCCAGCAGTGTTTTGTTCCCAAAGGGAGGAAAAAAATCCATATTTATAATAACAGATTTTGAAGTTAATGTTATTCATCCCGATGTGTTAATGGATACCAAGTAATAGGAATGGCTCAAGCGAGCCGAAACATGTAGCCTGCATATAAGTCAATTAGACAATAAATGGTGTGTTAGACTAAAGTAATTCCTACTACTTGAGATTTTGAAGTATTCGTAAGTATAATTTTGTTTCTCTAGTTCAACTCACCTGTTCTTTTAGTGTCATTCAAGGTCATGTTTTTCAGTTGGCATTCTCTGTGTAGATATTCTCTTTTTTGAGACGTTTCAACTGTCAAATCTCAGTTCATATGCTTGGCTCTGTGTGATGTTTTTGCTAAACATAACAACACAGCATTATTTACCTTACTCATACGTCTCTAAGGCTCCAGCACCCGTAGTTTTCATAACTTCTTCCAGCAGTGTTTTGTTCCCAAAAGGGGGAAAAAATCCATATTTATAACAACAGATTTTGAAGTACTCGTAAGTATAATTTTGTTTCTCTAGTTCAGTTCACCTGTTCTTTTGGTGCCATTCAAGGTCATGTTTTCCAGGTGGCATTCTCTGTGTAGAGACCGACTGCAATCTTATGGCGCTGCGCAAACCACTGCTTTGAATCGTTATACTTAGACTAGTACACGGGTGGCATTACAGGAGGACCGAATTAATCATTAACCAGTAGTTACAGGGCGTAGATTGTTCTGCGGTGCTCAGAATTAATCGAAAAAACACTATTATTTATATAACACTCCTACTGCACAAGGCCTTGTCTAACGTAGGAAAGTAGGGAGTTATACATAGTCAAGGGCTTCAAATAACATTCAATGTAGGAAATTCATGTCAAAAGAGGTTTTAAACTGAAAAAAATTTCCACTGAATAATGGTAGTATCAAAGCATTAGTTGCCACTGACATAACTTCATGTGCATGCTGCAATACAGCCCATAAGTTAATAAGTGCCTCTCACAGTATCGATTTGAGTAGCGAAAGCTCTTCGGAGATTCATATAGCATGGGAAAACTCTTTGCATTTAACCCATTTGAGATAATTAGAACAACAAAAGTAATGTCGTACTGGCTGGAGGGTAGTATAATGTGTCGGTTCTTTCTGTGTCTAATGTGCTGCAGTCCATATTGCTACAGGCAAAGAAGATTATGCATATTTCCGATACTTGCTTTGGTATGTCTCATGACCCACTAATAGACATAGGAACTATTGCAGTTTCTGTTATAGCTGTCTGTTGCCAGTGTGATCACGCTCTTGATAATACATGCATTGAATATTCGAAATGTAGGTACATTATTAGATCACAACTTGTATCAGCCTTCACTCAAAACTCTTCGCGTGAAGTCACGAATTGTAACGCTCGCCGCTATTCCAATTTGACGTAAATTGCGCTCCATGCAATTAGTTTAATGTATGGAAGTAAATATTAGGGGGTTACTCGGTAAATACTAATATATTCTTGTGGTTCAAAGACACCTGTCGTATTTTTATCCAAGTTGAAATGTTATAAGAAAAAGGAGCCGAGAGGCAATGACTAGCTATAATTTCGAGATAAAATAATGTTCGTACAGGTAGGGTTTTTGTAACCGCCCAAATTGTTAATTTATTTAGATAGACTAATTTACGGAGTTAAAATTTTAGAGATTAATTTAGTTTGTTATAATAAAACATCTTTGTGTCTAAGGACTCAGTTTTCACTTAATATGCGTAAGTTATGGAATTACAATATATAAGGATACATACTATTTTACGAAATTCAGAAATGCTTTTCTAAGGATGAGGATTTTAAGATATTTCGATACATTTTTATTTTAACCTGAAGGAAACGGGGTTTTTTTATATTATATAGAATTGATTCGGGAAAGTAAAAATAAAACTACCGTGATTACTCATACTTTACGCTGTAGCGCATGGCGGAGTGAAAACAAAGCTCCACACACCCTTAATCTGGCCCCCTAGATGTAAGTGAGGTTTAAAATCAGCACCTCGGCCGCTGTGTCCCCAGTGCCACGTAAAGTCGAGGAAAAGGTTTCTGCAAAGCCCCTTCGGACAGAGTAGCTAAGACAGGAATGGCGAACACATGGGAGGCTGAGAGCTGCAAACGTTAAAAAGAAGTACGCAATTTATGTAAGGCCACATTGAATTGTTGGCCAGCAAAAAGCAAATCTGGAGCTGGAGAAATATTTAGTCGACATTTTAGGTCATAATTAATTTGCGGTATTCATGGTCGGGTTGGTATTATTTTCTTCAATAATACTCTTTCCCCTTTTCCACTCAGATGTACTACAGAATTCAACTATTGTACAGGAACTTCTGTTTTGGTTTTATGGATTCTTGCGATATTACTCCACCCATACATGTAGGGCACGAAGTGCTGTGTTGTACTGCGAAGCTTGCAGGCAATGTAGCGGTGTTACTGCATGAGCGATAACTACTGCCTCGAGCGCAACCTAGCCTGCGGCTGCTAATTTTTCTCGGCTGATTGCGTGGCTGTACCGCTACTGCTGTCGATGGACGACGCGTAGCTACAGCGATGCGGGGAGATACAACTGCTTACTCTTCGAAAAGACTCACTCCTTTTGGATATCTGACCCTTCGCTCCTTGGAGACGAACGACTGTTTACTCCCTTGAGACGAATAATTATTAGCTTGGAATGCTTCGTCTTTTGTGCTACGCGACCGCTTTACTGGCCGGCCTGTGATTGGCAGGTGAGCGAAGCATGTCACAGCGGTGGGTATAGCGATACCTGTGTACTGCCGGTCGGTTCGCAGCATGGAGATATGTCCCAGCGACGTTGAGCGGCAGCTGAGAGAATCGAGGATCGCCGTGAACGTCTGTAAGAGTACCACCATGCTCTTCACCAAGGTCGGTAGGCGTATCTCGAAACCCCGACCGGTTCAACTCTTCAGAGACCCAATTCACTGCTTCCATACCTCCCGTAATCTTGGGGCGAACCTCGACTAACAGCTGACCTGGTCCAATTACATTGATCAGGTGAGAAAGAAACGGCGCAGAGACTGGGAGATTTGGGATCTCTCCTAAACTGGAGGAGTGGTCTCTCCATCATAAATGGAATGCTGCTGTATACGGAGCTCATCCGTCCTATGATAGACTACGCGTGCTCCATGTGGAGGCCCATCCCTTTCACCCATGTCAGTAAATTGCAGGTGCTTCAATCGAAGTTTCTTTGCATTGCTACAGATGCATCTTGGTCCAGTAATAACAGGCAAATTCACGAGGATTTGGGAGTTCCACCCCTTGCGGACCACATCATATCTCTAACTTGGAGATTCGACTCAAAGTTGGCTGACGTGGGGAAACCACTAGTCAGCTCGGTAGATTTGTACGCTGACCAAGTGTAGACTCCTATCTCCTAAAGCATCCCGAGGAAGAACCAGGTCCACAAACGTTTCGGAAATATGTCAAAAGTGACCATGTCGACAATGAATCATGCCCAACTGGCACGTTTCCACTACTTCGACTAAGAGGTTTTCCTTGCTTCTTCTTCAGAAGTAAGGCAAATGCCAGAGTATAACACGCAAAGACGGGACGCGGCCCTCGCTCTACCCGGGCATGGCGGCTTCGTAAGGGTACCTGATTTTAGCCACGATTCTTGCTTTAGACAATTTGTGATCGAATCTCAGATTGCCTTCCCTCAAAAAGGCCTATTGCCTCCTGACCAATGATCGTCATTTAGTCCACGACGAGGTCTTCAACCGCGACGGAAAATCTTTAGCGTAAACGCAATCATAGTTATAGTATAAAGTGTCTGTCACTGGGCCCATAGATGCGACAAAGCGCAGAAATTTCTAAACAGACGAAGGGACATCGAATTCCTCATTCACGCAAGTCTCCGCCTTAAGTTAGCTTTTTGGTTGGTTCGGTTTCCAGCAGGCCCCGAATACTAAGCCAAATAAAATCGCGAAACCTGCAAGTTCTTCGGTACCCAACTCCAATGATCTGATGATTCCACCCCAACTCAGACAGTAGCCCATTCAGAAGATATCCAATCTTCTTGACAGCCCTCCTCTTGACGCATGTGTGCTCACTCGTAGGATCCTTGCATCCTTCCCCACCCTCCCTTCTGGGCCAGCTACTCGTAGGATCCTCGCATTCGTCCCCACCCTCCTTTCTGGGCCAGCTCGCTCGCAGGATGTCCTAAAAACCGTTGTCCTCTTCATAGCGGAGTATGGCAGCACGGTTTAGACGGACCAACCAAGTTATGGCCTTGCCGTTGGCTACTGGAACACCGACAGTGTCAGCGGCACAAAGCAGGAACTGGATATTTTCTAATATCAACAGCGTGTTGAAGTATACCTCTTGGCCTAGACGAACCTCACGTCAGGTAAAGCCTTTCGGATGGCAAAATATTGTAACAGATATGGCCGATGGTTTAACACTTGCACTACTTCTTAATCCTTCAAACAAAGAATAATCAGTTATGAATAGACAGCGCTTCACCAGAAGTTTTAAGAGTCCACTTCTCACACATAAGCCTGTTCTTATTCGGTCACTTCCTCTTATTCGGCCCTGGCTCTCTCGATCTCAGTATCTCGCCCCCAGATACACTACTCCTTTCCGCCTTCGCTCTATCACTCTATCACTGGTCCACACACAACACACACTGTCGCTCGCCGCACAACACACGCTCTCGCTCCCGCGGCCAGCCCCCCTCCGTTCCATCTTCGCTCCCTCGTGTCGCTGGACCACCCACACTGTCTTTGTCTCTAGAAGCCACAGCCGTGCACAGCAGACGCTGTGAGCAAGCAGCTTTGCGGGTTCCAGCGCTGCAAGGGGTTGCCGACTCGTTACACTGCTCCCTCCTCAAGGCTATTCGTCCCGAGTAGCCCCAGGTACGGCGCCAGTCTGTCCAGATGGACGACCATCATTTTTGCCCTGGGATGCCGCTGAATCCGGTATATAACGTCATTGATCCGGGTCATAATGCTATAGGGACCCTCCCAGCAAGTCTGCAACTTGGGTGACTTTCCTCTCATCTGGGTAGGACGGTACAACCACGCTCTGTCGCCTTCTTGGTAACCAGCCGAGTTGGCCAGCTGGTCATAGCGTGCCTTCATTCGGTCGCTGGCTATTCTCAGGTCTTGTCGGGCGAAGTGGTGAATGTCGTGCAGCCGTTCAACAAGATCGGCTGCATAATCCGTCCTTGACTGTTCCTTGTCTGGAGGAGTCCCGAACATGAGGTCGCAAGGCAGACGAAGCTCCCTTCCGAACACCATGTTGGCAGGT
>Ga0268261_10002244_pt1 | contig 13781 bp, 7 predicted proteins | sample TergutNc150P1_FD_190353 | JGI IMG/M metagenome (GOLD analysis project Ga0268261, IMG submission 190353) | Nasutitermes corniger P1 segment gut microbial community from laboratory colony in Florida, USA - Nc150 P1 (SPAdes) (version 2) | ecosystem: Host-associated > Arthropoda: Insects > Digestive... | reverse complement strand
CCCCCCCCAAAAAAAAAGGAATTTTCGGCAGCTTTTCAGAAACTGTACGACCGCGCAAAAGCATGTGTATATGCCAATGGAACCTATTTTGAATTTTAAAAAATGTGTCTTCCTCAAGTGTCTTCGATTTAAAAAATCAGTCCTAAAACTTTTGGAACGCACTGTGTATATGAAATGGTATATGAATTGAAAATCATGTATGGAATTGAGATGTGGGGATTTAGTGAAGCATGGAAAAAATTAGATAACGTTCAGACTATTTCGCAGGAAATTAATGGGTATCCCGAAATGACAATGGAGAAATGGAAACAGTCACAAATACGTTTGTGTTACTTTACTGTATACAATCCTGAAACACGGTTCGGCTTTTTTAAAAGCATTCATCAGCCGATGTAAAATACATATAGGAACATTATCACATGAACACAATAATATATTTCATTTTCATGTATTTGACATCTCAACTTCACAGTACTATACGTGCAAATATGTGTAACGTTCCGTCTGGAGTTTACAATCCGTAATCCTCCTACAGTTTAACTTATTTCATATAATTTTCATATGGTTCATTCCGAGCACCGCAAATTGATTTACAATCAATATCAGCACCAACAAAAGCACAATTCTATATGTTATAGATTTTATTATTAATTTGTTCCTACATGTTTCGGCGCAGTTTTAACAACATTGGTGTAAGTATTAAGCACATCCTGCCATCGACCAGACTAATTATGTGGATGCATGAAAGAAATACCATAAAACTGCATGTACAAGTCTTCCTGAGGATGAACACTTAGATGTTCGAAATAAGGCAAAGACACTATAATTAAATTAAAACACTGATGTAAAAAGTGTGCATTTTGTTGGTTCTTAATACATAGGTACACTACAATGCACGGTTCAAAAAACGTAAAACTGGTGTAAACTCCCTGACGATATCAACTTCACCGAAACATGTAGGAGAAAAATTAAGAGTAAAATATATAATATATAGAATCATGCAATTGTTGGCGCTGATAGTGTTTGTAAATCAAATTATTTCATATAAGTCTCCAGGGGCTGATATCGAGCCCGTCGGCAGTTCTCACACTTTGAAAGCATTTCGAGACAGAAGACAGAGCTCTTCTGTCTCGGAGTACTGTCAATTTCTCTTCGAATATTGTCTTTCAGTTCTTACAAAGAATGTTAACTGTCCTACGTTTTCTGTTCTCCCGTTAATTTCCTGCATGCTGGGGTCAGGAATAATTTAACGTAAAGGTCGCAATTTGTTTCGACTAAACACACTGGCTCTACGATGTTTCCAGCATTCACTGCATTGTGAGGTCATGTGAAGGAAAGTTCGCGAACTCTATGAAGATTTTCGTCAAACCAACACCTGTTATTCTGGCTGCTTAGGTTACTGCTTACCTGTAAAACACAAATCTTACTAAAAAAAAATATAAATTAGTTTTCGTGTTTAATTCTTATCCAGCACTGAACCGCAACTCGATATTTTTACACTATTCTGCATCCCGTCTTTCTACACACCACTGATGATACTTTCGCGACATTGTTCCATGACACATACGGACTTTGTAAAACTACTGCACATGAAGACACCTTGCTCAACAGAAAACATTCTCACACGAAATAACCACCTGCTATACACGTGTATATGATTCACAAGAGGCAAGTTGGCATTCGTCGCATTCCAGCGCTGCTAGGCGACGCAAAACTAAGCAGAATGGCCTCGCATAAGGGCTCTCGGATTTCTCAATTCTCAGCAAGAGGAATAAAACATCATTCATAATACCGACGCAAAAACTGTGCGCACTGCGGTACGGACTGAAACTTTACAGCATTGCTTGTACTGGGAGCGGGGCGAATGATATTTCGAAGTATTCGCTAAAAATACATCATTGACAAAAAACAAAGAAGCGATTTATTTAAGAAACCGTTAAATGATCCATACAGACGTCTTGTAACATACAGGTATACTACACCGTGAGACACAGAACAGCATTATGAATAAATAATTCGAAAAGTGTGATCGGTTTTCGTAAGTCCAAATTTGAAATTCCTATTACAATGCAACATGTACTTCTACTATGTTAAGATCTGAGGCTCTCACAAAGCGATATGAAGACTGTGGTGTTCCAGGAAGTGACATCAAGTAGTTTAGTAGATGCGTACCAGCGTTGAGGAACCATCTGTCCTTCCATTGGAAGCGTAAAATACTGAGGCAGTATGTTCCTCCAAATGTCCGTACCTCTCAGCTAATCACATGGCGTCATATTCCAGAAGATCGTAATCTTCGGATGTACTACACACCCATAAACTAAAATTCCGTGGAAATGTCAATTTTTCCTGTTGCAATAACAATCTTCCCTCAGTGAGAAAAATAAAAATTTGCAAATACCGTAATAACACTAAGGAACAGTAAAATATTGCCGCATCAAAAATATTTCCACTCGCCGCTTCCTGTCCGCGGTCTTAATTTGTCCAACCCTGCTCACATAAACAACCTTACATTCTTCATGATTTACCTGTCTATTAAACAATGACAATATCTACCTGCAAACAACCGGCCAGGGTATGTGAAGGTTATCGTGTGTTGAATTCCAGAAATCAGTGACGTGCCGCTGTGTGCGCGGCACACCCCTATCACCCCCATCCTTCATAAATGTTTTGCAAACCAGATCAGTCAGTCTGTTCGGGTCGTTCAGTATAATCCTTCCAACGGCGAACCAGGCTGCGTCTTTTAGACGATTCTAAAACACTTACTTCCAAATACATTTGGTATTTTTTAAAAACATAATAGTTTGAGCATGAAAATATATCTGCCGTTGGCATAACCTCTGTGTGGGTGTGAAAGTTACTGTATCTCAGCCTTCTTCTGTGCATTTTTTGTACACCGATATTTCGTCCGCATTCATCACGTCCTCAACTATACATTCGTTTTAATCAATATAAACAATAATTACATCGACTGCTACTCCTTTCGGCCAGTCTATGTGGCCATTTTCAGGTAGCTCTCACAAGAAAAACAAAATATAATCATCATTACCATCATCCGTCACGATTTTGGCATTGTAGACCTGTATGATAGTTTAATGCCATACAGTATACTGATTGCACAACTACAGGATCCCATGGTGGTACATGTAAAAAAAAACACGATTTAAATTTGTCTAATTTAAAATAACATATTAATGAGACAGCAATGTACGTATAACGCAACACTGTGGCGTGTTCGCGTAATACTTACACCTCCTCGGCTATCTTAACAGCCCGATACCATTTCAATCAAGAAGAGCGCTTCTGTGCCGATTTAATGTCGCCGGCAACAACAAAACGTACTTTGCCTTCATGTAAAACACGGATGTATTCGCTCCATTTTAACCAAATGTTGAGTCTCCAATATGAAATTTTACGGAATTGCGCCCCATGGGAACCGCGCTGATAAGTACTAACACACGGACGAACAGGGCGAAGCTAATAGGCGCTTTTCACGACTTTGCGAACGCGCCTAGAAAGTACCTAGGAAGGTCACAAATATGTAGCAGTCATAGAGTCAAATTCAGAAAATAAAAAACAGTGTTATATCGACGATGCAATTATTGTGTTCACATTGGTTATAAATTAAAAAGGGCATATATCGAACAAGTTCATTTTTTATTTATTTATTTATTTATTACTGTATCTCTTTTCGTGTGAATATTTTGTAAAATACTTCTGGTACTGCAAACGCGCGCGCGCGCGCGCGCGTGTGTGTGTGTGTGTGTGTGTGTGTGTGTGTGTGTGTGTGTGTGTGTGTGTGTGTGTGTGTGTGTGTGTGTGTACTGTGCTTATTTGACATAGACTTTGTATTCTTCTGATGGTTGACTGATAGCTTGCAATGCGAATAAGAAAACAGTGCGTGCTAATCAGGCTCTAAGCACTATAGTACATGCCACTGTCCCTATTTATAACGTATACAACAATTTTTATGTCCTAAACAATAATGAATAGGGAATAAAAATGTATATGGGCCACTAAAGTCCATTTATACTTTATACTTCAGTTAATGGCACGAAGCGTGGTGCTGCTTTCGGTTGGTGCCACAAGCATTTCTTCATCCTGATGTGTCACTGCTCTCTCTCATTAGAGCCATTCGTGGTTCATTCGGACGCTTTTCAGCTCCGCGTCTCATTTTTCTCGCATCCAGTATTTTTCATAAATCTTCATGTGTGACTGAAAACTGTGGTGCATATACGACTGTTACTGAGTAACAAATATCCAATACGTTTGAATGGCAACAGGTGTCACAAACTCTCTGTATTCAGAGTCTGCTGGGTAATGAATTGACAGCCATTCGTATTTCAAATATTAAGGAATGACGCCACCAAATCAAAATTGCAGGCATAAATAAATCCGTAGAAGTTTAAATTTTGTTAATGCCTGCAGTCATTCGGTTCCGAATAAACCGTCTTCCCGTATCCTGTCTAAAAACGTTGAAATTAAAGCAAACATACGTGTTACTTGGTCTTTTGTTTTATATAGGTGTGAAACTTGGTCTCACAAACAATGGGGATATTCGAGAACAGGATGCTCATAAGGATACTGAGTATAAGAGAGAGGAAGTAACAGAGAACTGGAAAAATTACATAACGATGAACTTCATGATTTGTAATCGTCACCATATTATTATTATCCGGGTGATCAAATAAAGGATATCGAGATGAGCGGGGCAGTTGGCATGTGGAGGGGGCAGGGAGGGAATTGCACACAGGGTTTTGGTTGCAAAAAATATGAAGTAAGGGTGTAAAGTCAGTTATCTGGCCCAAGACAGGGAGCTCTTGTGAACGCGGCCATGAGCCTTCGGGTTCCAAAAAATCCGGGAAAATTCCTTAACTGTACAACCATACTAGAACCTAAATCTGAGCTACATGAGTCCAGATTCAATTCTTCTTGGATGATACGTTGTGTTGTTGGGTAAACCGTTCTCGACGTTCGAAGAACTACGATCCCTCGAAACGTCGGTAGTTATTTACTCAACGACACAGCATAACATCCCAGATAACTTGACTTTCAGCAACACCGCTGTGAGAAATCCAGTTCATGTTCTTAAAACTATATTTACTTATAACTACTTTAATTTATAGTATTCCATCTATGTATAGCTGCCAGATGGTCTCTTCCGTTCACATTCTAACATGAAAATCAAATGTGAATGTATCGTATGCCCCATTTGTGCTACATGCTCCGCCCATCTCATCCTCCACGATTTGATTGCCGTCATAACATATGGTTGAAAAATATGTACATAACATGCACCTCCTCATTACGTAATTTTTTATTCTGCTCTCTCTCTCTCTCTCTCTCTCGCTCTCTCTCTGTGTCTCTCTCTCCTTCATAAACCCAAACATTCTACTCACACCCTGTTCTCAAACACGCTGTTTCACACACATGCGTAACAGCTGGCAAAACTGGCGTCGCTTTATACAGCAATGCAATGGCTTTATGGTAGATCAACACGCCGTTAAATAAATCAAGAACCAATTAATAATCTCACCGCCCATGATGTCATGTAAATCTGTGTGTGTGTGTGTGTGTGTGTGTGTGTGTGTGTGTGTGTGTGTGTGTGTGTGTGTGTGCGTGCGCGCGCGCGTGCCCACATTTCGCTCTACATTCCAATGTGCTTTTTATTTGCGTAATATTTTGTAATCTGCACTACAGCAAGATTTAAGATGTCACCAACATTATCAGAAGACCTAATATATTAAAAACTGGCAGAAACGTAAAACATTAAGGTTAAAACATGGCTAGTCCGAGAGAGTGCTATAAATATACGAATGTAAAAGTATGAAGTACTGCCGTTAAACGACATTAACTGCGTTAAGTACTACTGTTGATTAAGTACAAACGCGTAAATGCCATTTTAAACGAGTACGAAATAAATACGTTAAGTACTATTGTTAAAGATTTTAAACACGTGCAAACGCGTTAAGTTGTATATTTTAAGGAGTACAAACGCATAAATACTACTTCAAACGACTCTAAACGCGTTAAGCACTCAAACACGTAAATTCAATTTTAAACGACTATAAATGCGTTAAGTACCACTGTAAAGAAGTACAAAAGCATAAATACTATTTTAAACGAGTATAAGCGCGTTCAGTACTCAAACGGGTAAGTAACATTTTAAACGAATACAAACGCGTTCAGTACTCTTGTAAAGAAGTACAAACGTGTAAATACTATTTTAAACGAGTATAAGGGCGTTAAGCACTATTCATCAGCGTGCAAAAACGAGTTTACATTTAATTGCGCGGAACAGCGGGTGACAAACAGGATTAACCTTTTAAAGCCTGAAACGAATCTAAATAATACGTTTAAAGTTCGGGCTCATACAGCACAGAAAACACATGGCATCTTGGGTACAAATATCAATGATTAACTCCGTGAACACAATCCCTGTTAAAAGCATGAAGAGTCCTTTGACAACGCGTAAATATGCTTATGGTTAACGTTCAATATTTAAAACATATAGTGTACATTGTAACCGCTGTGGTTTAAAAGGTCACAGCAGCAACGACAACTCCTTTGACAGTTAGACACGATATACGTATCTAAACAAAATATGATCGTTAAAAAAGGCATCACTTGGCTGGACGCTTTCTACATTGTATCTTGGCTAGGCACAAGACTCACAGAGTCTGTGCATGTCACGTAAGCGAAAGTGGCCATTAGTCTCGCCCTAACTCGCACGTAGGTCCGTCTGTCCTTCTGTCCCTACATGTACGCGTAGACCTAATGCTTTCTCTGAGATCAAATGAGCAATCGGAACTCTTCCTGAAGTACAAGCCAACGAAATTACATCAAGCAAGACAGCAAAGATTACGCTCCAACACAATTCGTACAAACGTGTTAGTGCATGTTTCCGTTCTTCTGTGGTACTCACATTCGTCTCTTATCTTGTGCTAGCTCTTCTGACAAATTTAAGCTCCGGGATTTCACAACGCAAACCAAAACAGGCAGTATCCTAAGTCTACAATTGACACAGTTTTTTTTTTATCAGCAATCGGAATACACTGCATTCCATAAGCTAATGTGCTGGCAAGAGTCCAGCCTGTGGACTTTCTGACGTGGTGAGATTCCCTCCAGCGAGGGGATCTCTTACTCCTGATTACAGGTCAGTTGGCCATCTTCGTTTCAGTCTCCGTGGAATGTTGTCCCTTGATAGGGATTGTAGGAGTGGGTTTGGATGAGACTGTAGACAAAGTTAAGTAGGAAAAAAATGAATATATTACCCCTTGCATTCGTACGTGTTTCAAACCCAGCGGGTACGTTATGAATCTTCGCGAAGTAGAATTTTTCTACTTTCTAAATGACAATCTACATATTACGACGTCTCATTTCTTTCACTTCATACTGAATTCCCAAGGCACACAAAAGTAGTAAAAATCGCTAACTAGAGCGATAACTCCAAAAAAGTGTTCACGAATGCATATTCTGTAGGTGAATTTCGAGAAATATACACAACAACGAAAAAGGTTTCGAACAAAAACGCTTGCTGTTTTTAATACGACCTACAGCTCCAGTTTTTCATGCATCGACTATTCTAGGACGAACGATTTTAAAAAAAACTGCTAAGCCCAGTTTCGGTTTCATGTAAACCACTTTGCGAATTCGCAAATTCGTCTGTAAACACTTGATGTTCACCCACAATACCAAATTTCACTGTACCTCAATAAATTAATTTGATTAATTTCTGTAACTATTTTATGGGCATATTTATCAATGTAGCCACTTTAATACAATACTTTAATACGTTCACACTCATTAATGCATAAATCTGTATTTCTGTACCTTACAGCCCCGCAGGACATATGCTACAAATATTTGTATTAAAAAGGTATGGTCTCGGTCGAAAGGGTTCAACGTTATTTTCTTGTTACATGAACTTCAGAATTACTTCTACGTAAAAGCAGTCAATACGAACCGTCTGGGTGCAGAAACACAGCCTGTATGTGTGCGTCGTGACCGTCACAACTTACCCATTAACTAAAGTCATTCTATCCATGCCACCATTCTTACCACCCTAGATTACATGGTTAACCGTAACTACATTCGTATTGTAACAGCAGGTGTCTACACGCTGGAACGTTAACAATGTGTGTGTTTTGCAACTCTCTGTACAAGAAAAATGAATTACATTTGTACAGTACAAGACATCAACGCAGATAGCTCCACAGTGTGGAGCACTCTGAAGGCCTATATCCGATAACTTCCATACAGGCCTACTTGTAAGTTACACCCTGCGAGATATGGGGTTTTAATAGTGGTTGCCATGAAAGTTTTTGTCCATTGCGATGTGAAGATCTGCAGTTCGACACTTCTCAAGAGGTCCATGCTGCAGCCGTTTCTTACTCCACACACGAAACCATATGCGTTACATGCCTTCGCATAGCAGTCCCCGAGTCACACTTCCATTTCGTTCAAAGAGCAAGACTGGGGACCACTTCCCGGCAGGCTATGCGATGTCTGCTGCCACCACGATCAAATCGACACCCTACAGACAAGCACAGCCTTGATACGCACCCAGCAGCCCCAGGGTGAGTTTTGAAGGCCGGCTAGGTAAGTTGTGCTGTGCCTGCGTGGATAACGCCACACGGCCCAAACAGAGGAATTCTGTGGGCTCCGGTGCGAAAAGTAACGCTCTTGGATCGAAGATTCTAATATGGGGTTATTTATATGTATGGTCAATGTACGTGGCATTTATCCAGTGCTGATAATGTGACCAGTGTCGCAATGGGTTGCCTAGCTGGCATCACGACACGAAGACAGGTGTCAAGGCATGCTCTGTCTACAGTCGACAAGGAAGGACATGTTGCTGATGTCGTGTTATGACAAATCACCCGTATCCTGGCCTTATCACGGTGTGATAAAAACCCTAACGGGCTTATACTGTAATAAAAAATAAAAGCCGCACTGGAATACTGATAAAATATCATCAGGCTGCTGGTGAAGCTCAGTCCACGGCGATCGTCTCTTGACTCCTTCGGGTCTCGGTACCAGAACACCGCTCCTAGGGCATTCCTCTGTGATCCCCTGCTATGATTTGATTATGGTTTGCGGGTTTCGTCTTCACGAGGCGAATGACACCAGCTTCAGCTGTCAAGCACTGAGAGACGTAGCAGCGGCTGCCATTTCCAAATCTTCCGCAAAAAATTTCAGTGCCGAACGGAAATTTAATTCGCCAGACAGACAGGCTACATACTCGTATTTTGGTCTTCTGTATTACGATGTCGTGTAGTATACTAACTACACAGTGTCATGGCTCTGAAGACCACAATGTGACACTTCACCGCTCGCACTACCTCACACCTCATGTACAGACAATTACCACATGCCATGATAATTTGTTCCCCTAGCGATCGTCCTACTGGCGTGGCCAGTGAATGTTAATAATTTACACTCATGAAATCTGACGCCGTGTAGTTTGACAAATGGTTAACAACACTTCAAGGAACCTGAGGTCGGTATAGCAACGAAGTTATAGGCTTGACAACCGAGAAATCGTGGTTCGATTTCCGGCAGTGGGCAAGCGACTGTCTTCCATAACATCTAGATGCGACCTATGGTTCACCCAGCGTCTCACTCAATGGGTACCGAGTGCTCCTTCCGTAGGAGTACAGCGGCTGAGGAGTGAAACTGACCATTCACTGTTACTTCATGCCGAAGTTTTAAGCGTGTTATTTAAAAACGCTGCCAGCTGCTAGGACGAAACAGAGTAAGCGGAGCAAATAACTGTCCAAGTGCCACTTTTTAGCCCAAGAAGACTGGCCTATGATGGAACCCAGGCCTCCGCGATGAAAGGCACGAGACTCTTGGCTTGAACAGAGCCAAAGTTAAGGCGAAGTGGAGCTATACTTCCACTCCCACATGTGCCTTCATTGCGTCATATTCAAGAATACCATGATAACAAATACCGTCGCTACAACCTCCAATCTGAAACCAACCTCCGTTCTGGGGAAGTTAACTCAATGCCCGCAAGCCAATTACGGCAGGCCTGTTTAATCCAAATAAGTGTCACACATTTAATACTGTAATGGTGATGTGACCGAATAACTAAGGCCGTATATGAAAGTTTCGTTGCAACTAGAGCGTTTGGGTATATAGTGTTTCGCTTATAAATTTAATAACACGGGTTTCTGATCATACTATATGACATAATCAACACGGATTATGGTCTTCTGGTATGTGGCGCCGCGTAGTCTGGTACAAGGAAACTTAACGCTTCAGAGAAACCTGATGCCTCCATCTCCACGGCAATAGTAAAATTAGCATGTTCCTCCGAAACATTGGTATCTACCAAACTAGCCGGCGTCAAATTCCAGAATATTGTAAATCTGGAACCCAGCGCCATGAGAACCTCATGCACCACACATAATAAGTGTAAAGCACATATTGGCATCTTATCCGTCATAAAGAACATCCTTACGCCAGCGCCATAACGCACTGATCGGTTACAAATACTTTCCATATTCGTCATAAAATGTACCTTGTATCAAAACAATACGCATCTAACATCAATATGGGACTGCATACTGACTTCTTACATTTGGATAACTGGAATTATACCCGGCAGGGAAGTGTTTTTATTCTTTGGCCATAGGGGTCAGACCGATTCTGGTTCCACGCGGGGCAGCTCTTGGCAGCTGACCACTCGCTTTCATTCGGCAGAAAAGAATACATGGGCTTTACCTTCACTCCTCCATACGCCTATATTGTGTTATGTAACATAGGCACAGACATAAATGCATTTTAAATGTGCCTTTCCGGGCTTTACGCGATAAATTTTCTCCCTACATTCGTAACGTATTCACAACCGATCTAAACGCAATCACGACTCTCTTTTATCACGTGGGATAATATATTACAGAATGTTATGTTCAGACCGTCAACTATTCCTTCAGCCTGCCTGACTCTGCCGTATTTCTTGCGCTTATTTTGTAAAAGATGACACACTATTGTGACCGTAGGTCTTCATGTAGTGTTAGTTATTATGTACGATTTTAATCGGAAGTGTTATGTGCCAAGATAATTTAGTATAACCACCAATATAAGATAACACGAAAATCCGTCCAGTGGGAGCAGGTGCTCCACATGGAGAGATAACCGGGAATAGATATTACATGAAAATAAAATGTAAACAATTTTTAAATAAGTATATCCATTTCTGTGGGGGAAGGAAGTGTTTTGTAAGTGACGATAAACGACACACATTTCAAATTAATAACACAACCAAAAGCTGTGGTTAAGAAATCTGACAGGAAAACGTATGTATGTGGAAGTGTTCATAAAGCTTTAGGCAATCCATATGTCAGCACTTGACTGATTAGTCAGCTTCACGCTCCGACCGCTGTACCTCAGGAAAATAACCCTCGTTACCCATTTCACAAAAGTCCCTACACCTTCTCTGGATACAGTGGCGTACAAAACCTTCCTGCCCTTAGAGGTATCAAACCTCGGTCGTTCAGCCAGCAGTCACTCATTATTCTGAACGATACATTCCGGCTGTAGTACAATTAAGAGCCGTACATTACATCGAAAACTTGTCTGCAAAATGCGTGGACGGTGCCTTTGTTGCAACTGACGTCTTTCCACACTATGTCCAATCCCGAAGCTGAAGAGGCACTTACCGTTGGATATCCGTGACTGCTTATTCGCATATAACCGCCATCTCCGCCACGCATCCGCCGTGCCCCGATGACAGGGGACCCATTTAACATAAAATACCGTAAGATCATGTATATTCCACTGTGCGAGCACGCGTGAGGCATAACTGTAGAATCGTTACGTCACAAGGCGTGACGGCATGCCGTTCGCAGGCGAGACTGGTGTGCTTCACTGCCACACAACACATTGTTACTTAACGACTTAATCATAAAGTCATCTGGTGTGGAGAAAATAAAACCACCAACAATTGGGTTACGTTCAGGTGCATGCGTGCTTTCAGGCCTCAGCCGCGGTGTAAATAAGATTTTCGCTCTTCTGGGATGTTATGAAGCGTAGACTGTTATTTACCGACGTTTCGGAGGGAACCGATAGGTTGTCCCAAAACGTCGGTGACTACCAGTTTACGCTGCGTAACATCCCAGAAGAACGAAGATCTCAAGTTCGGGTTTAGTTTTTGTACCGCGGTTTATTTTAAGCCTTTAAATCACAGTCGTTACATGTACTATGTGCTACAGCGTTCGACACTCAGCATTTTGCCAAGTTGCCAGAACAGAGAGTAATCATTTCTCTATGCAATGTTAATCCACTGGTCCTTGTGATGGAGATGTATAGTACAATGCAGGAACTGAATTTTTAATTACAGAAGTCCGGGATAGATACGAACGTAAACGAAACGAGGTTAGTCCATTTCAAAACCAATAAAAATATAGGCACACACACACAAACACACACACACACACACATATACATACACACATAGAGAATATTTCCTGTTACAACCCCACCACTCCTGTTTTGACTACAAAGGAGCGTACTGTAACAGAGGCTATCCTGACGTCTAACCTACGCACCTCCCCTACGACAACACAGTTGTGGGGTTATAATTGGAAAGATCCGAAATAACAAACAAGTCACATTATTATTACAACATTAAGCCTCAAGCAGTAATATGTTCAACCAAAACAAGGTACATTTTGACTAAAACAGACTGCCTGCGCCATTATTAACGTTCACACTACTGTTAGGACAGAATGAGGCACGTGGAACCTCTCATGAGTTAGAGGGAATAAAATAAAACGTACAGACTACAGTCTGCACGTTATTTTAAAATTATACGTTACTAGCAATAAGACATCCAAACTTCAAACGTAAATAGCTTATGTCAACATAATGATTGACGTGGCGCATAAAATCTTCAGAGAAAACAATTTCTCTGTGCATGCAACATTTTTACCTGCACACAAAACTGTCAAGAATGCCCCATCTCATAAACTTCAAAATTTCTAAAAAGCCAATGCAATTCGTACTAAGACACTAAGATACGAGTAAACTGACAGAATAGCATACATTACGATAGTATACTAAGACACTACAACACGACTAAGTTGACAGAATACCTTACATTACGTCAACATACTAAGACACGAAGATACGAGTAAGTTAATAAAATAGCATCCTTACGACAGCATACTAAGTCACTAAGATACGACTAATTTGACAGAATAGAATACATTACGACAACCTCCTGCTGAAACTCTCTTCTATCCCTTCGTCCATCTTCACGAATGATCACACGTACGCATGTGTTCGGGTCGTAACTCGAAGGCGAAAAGTAGAGAGACATTTCCAGTTGCCACTCGTTGCCACTCTTATTTGATTGGCAACTGGAAATCTGTGGTGGTATGCGATGGCAGAAAGGAACGGTAGGTGAGTTAGTGACACAGACGAATGACGACTGAGAATGTATGTGCCACCTCTTTAGTTTTATGCATCAGATGAGCTGGATTATTGATACGAAAGTACATTTCCGACTTGATGAAGCCAAGATCAATTTTACCATTATCCTCCCATCTACGCCTAGGTCTTCCAGGTGATCCTTCCCTCAGGTCTCCCCGCCAAAACCCTTTACGCATGTCTCCTGTCCCCATACGTGCCACATACCTAAACAATCTCGTTCTTCTTGATGTGAGCACTCCTCACCAAATATTATTATATCTGGGGAGGAGTACAGATCATAGAGCTCCTTGTTATGTAGTCTTCACCAATTTCCTCCCCCCCCCCCCCCCCCCCCCCCCCCC
>Ga0268261_10002243_pt1 | contig 13784 bp, 1 predicted proteins | sample TergutNc150P1_FD_190353 | JGI IMG/M metagenome (GOLD analysis project Ga0268261, IMG submission 190353) | Nasutitermes corniger P1 segment gut microbial community from laboratory colony in Florida, USA - Nc150 P1 (SPAdes) (version 2) | ecosystem: Host-associated > Arthropoda: Insects > Digestive... | reverse complement strand
CCTTATTAATTTATAGACTCTAACTGTTCTGGCCTATACCTTTAGAGAGTCTAAGTGTTTCGCCTTATAAATTTAGAGACACTAACTGTCCTGGTCTATTCCTTTAGAGACTTTATGTGTTTCGACTTATTAATTTAGAGACTCTAACTGTCCTGGCCTATTCCTTTAGAGACTCTAAGTGTTTCGCCTTATTAATTTAGAGTCTCTAACTGTCCTGTCCTATTCCTTTAGAGACTCTAAGAGTTTCGCCTTATTAATTTAGAGACTCTAACTGTGCTGGCCTAATTCTTTAGAGACTCTAAGTGTTTCGCCTTATTAATTTAGAGACCCTAACATTCCTGAACTATTCCTTTAGAGACTGAGACAGTCCTGGCCTATTACTTTAGAGACTCTAAGGGTTTCGCCTTATTAATTTAGAGACTCTAACTGTCCTGGCCTATTCTTTCAGAGACAATAAGTGTTTCGCCTTGATAACTTAGAGACTCTAACTGTCCTCTCCTATTCTTTTTGAGACACTAAGTGTTTCGCCTTTTTAATTTAGAGACCCTTACAGTTTCGACTTATTAATTTAGAGACACCAACTCTACTGGCCTATTTCTTTAGAGACTCTAAGAGTTTCGCCTTATTAATTTTCATACTCTAACTGTCCTGGCCTATTCCTTTAGAGACTCTAAGCTTTTCGCTTTATTAGTTTAGAGACTCTAATGGTCTTGGCCTATTCCTTTAGAGAATCTAAGAGTTTCGCCTTATTAATTTAGGGGCGCTAACTCTCCAATCCTATTCCTTTAGAGATCACAAGTGTCTCGCCTTCCAAATTTTGAGACTCTAAATCTCGTGGCCTATACTTTAGAGACTCTAGAGTTTCGAATTTTTAATTTAGAGACTCCAACATTCCTGGCCTATTCCTTTAGAGTCTATAATATTTTCGCGCTTTAGTATAGACTCTAACTCTCTGGCTTGTTCCTTTAGAGAACCTAAGGCTTTCGCCTTATTAATTTAGATTCCCTAATATTCCTGGACTATTCTTTTAGAGACTCTATGAGTTTCGTCTTATTAATTTAGAGACCCTATCTGTCCTGGCCTATTTCTTTAGAGACTCTAAACGTTTCGCCTTATTAATTTAGAGACTCTAACTGTCCTGGCCTAACACTTTAGAGACTCTAAGATTTTCGCCTTATTAATTTAGAGACTCCAACTCTCCTGGTCTAAACTTTTATAGATTCTAAGTGTTTCGCCTTATTAATTTAGAGACTCTAACTGTCCTGACCTGTTCCTTTAGAGACTCTAAGAGATTTGCCTGATTAATTTTGAGACCCTAACTCTCCTGGCATATTCCTTTAGAGACACTAAGTGTTTCGCTTTATTAATTTTGAGATTCTAACTGTCCTGGCCTATTCCTTTAGAGACTCTAAGAGTTTCGCCTGATTAATTTAGAGACTCTAATTGTCCTGGCCTATTTCTTTAGAGACTCTAAGAGTTTCGCCTTATTAGTTTAGAGACTTTTACTCTCCTGGCCCATTCTTTAGAGACTTAAAGGATTTCGTCTTATTTATTTAGAGACTCTAACTCTCCTGGCATATCCTTTAGAGTCTCTAAGTGTTTCGCCTTTTTAATTTAGAGACTCTAATTTTTCCTGGCCTATAGCTTTAGAGACTCAAATATTTTTGCCTTATTAATTTTGAGACTCTATCTGATCTGGCCTATTCCTTTAGAGACTCTATGAGTTTCGCGTTATTAATTTAGAGACTCTAACTCTCCTGGGCTATCCCTTTAAAGACACTAAAAAATTCGCCTTATTAATTTAGAGACACTAACTGTCCTGTCCTCTGCCTTTAGAGACCCTAAATCTCTTGGCCTAATTCTTTAGAGACTCTATGAAATTCGCCTTATTAATTTAGGGACTCTAAATGTCCTGGTCTAATTCTTTAGAGACTCTAAGTGTTTCGCCTCATTAATTTTGAGACACTAATTGTCCTGGCCTATTCCTTTAGAGACTCTAAGAGTTTCGCCTTATTAATTTAGAGATTCTAACTCCAGTGGCCTATTCCTTTAGAGACTTAAACAGTTTCGTCTTATTAATTAAGATTCTCTAAATGTCCTGGCCTATTCTTTAGAGACTCTAAGACTTTCGCCTTATTAATTTAGAGACTCTAATTTTTCCTGGCCTCTTCCTTTAGAGACACTCAGATTTTCGCCTTCTTAATTTCGAGACTCTATCTGTCATGGCCTGTTCATTTAGAGAATCTAAGTTATTCGCCTTATTAATTTGGAGACTCTAAATTTCCTGGCCTATTTCTTTAGAGACTCTAAGAGTTTCGCCTTATTAAATTAGAGAATCTAATTCCCCTGGCCTATACTTTTGAGACACTAAGTGTTTCGCCTTATTAATTTTGAGAAACTAACTGTCCTGGCCTATTCCTTTAGAGACTCTAAGTGTTGCGCCATATTAAATTAGAGACACTAACACTCCTGGCCTATTCCTTTAGAGACTCTTAGAGTTTCGCTTTATTAATTTAGAGACTCTAACTGTCATAGCCTATTCTTATATAGAATCTAAGAATTTCGCCTTATTAATTTAGAGACCCTAACTGTCCTGGCCTATTCTTTAGAGACTCTAAGACTTTCGCCTTATTAATTTAGAGACTCTAACTTTTCTGGGTTATACTTTTAGAGACTCTAAGGATTTCGTCTAATTAATTTATAGACTCTAACTGTTCTGGCCTATAGCTTTAGAGACTCTATGAGTTTCGCCTTATTAATTTTGAGAATCTAATTGCCCTGGCCTATTCCTTTAGAGACTCTAAGAGATTCGCCTTATTTATTTAGAGATTCCAACTTTCCTGGCCTATTCCTTTAGAGACCCTAATAGTTTCGCCTTATTAATTTAGAGTCTCTAACTCTCCTGACCTCTTCCTTTAGAGACTCTAATAGTTTCGCCTTATTAATTTAGAGACTCTAAATCTCCTGGCATATTTCTTTAGAGTTTTTAATATTTCCCCTTATTAATTTAGAGACTCTAATTTTCGTGGCCTATTTCTTTAGAGACTCTAAGTGTTTCGCCTTATTAATTTAAAGACTTTAAATTTCCTGTCCTATTTCTTTAGAGTCTCTGAGAGCTTTACCTTATTAATTTAGAGACTCTAACTTTCCTGCACTCTTCCTTTAGAGACTGAGACTTTCTCCTTATTCATTTAGAGACCCTAACATTCCTAGCCCATTCATTTAGAAATTCTAAGTGTTTCGCCTTATTAATTTAGAGAACCTAACCCTCCTGACCTATTCCTTTAGAGACTCTAAGAGTATCGCCTTATTAATTTAGAGACTCTAACTGTCCTGGCCTATTCCTTTAGAGACTCTAATTGTTTCGCCTTATTAATTTACACTCTCTAACTCTCGTGGCCAATTCCTTTAGAGACTACAATATTTTCGCGCTATTAATATAGACACTAACTGTCCTGGCTTTTTCCTTTAGAGACCCTAAGTCTTCCGCCTTATTAATTTAGATTCCCTAACAATGCTCGCCTATTACTATAGAGCCTCTAAGAGATTCGCTTTATTAATATTGAGCCTCTAACTGTCCTGGCCTAATTCTTTAGAGACTCTAAGTGTTTCGCCTTATTAGTTTAGAGACTCTAACTGTCCTGGCCTATTACTTTAGGGCCTCTTAGAGATTCGCCTTATTAATTTCGAGTCCCTAATTGTCCTGCACTATTTTTAGAGACTGAGAATTTTGCCTTCTTAAATTAGAGGCACTAACTGTCCTGGCATATTGCTTTAGAGACTCTAAGAATTTCGACTTATTAATTTAGAGACTCTAACTGTCCTGGCCTATTCCTTTAGAGACTCTAAGAGTTTCGGCTTTTTAATTTAGAGAATCTAACTTTCTTGGCCTACTACTTTAGAGACTCTAAGATTTTCGCCTTATTAATTTAGAGACTCTACCTGTTCTGGCCTATTTCTTTGAGACTCTAAAATTTTCGTCTTATTAATTTAGAGGCTCTTGATCTTCTGGCCTATTCCTTTAGAGATAATAATGGTTTCGCCTTATTAATTTAAAGGACCCTTAGTGTCCTGGCCTATTCCTTTAGAGACTCAAAGTGTTTCGCCTTACTAATTTAGAGACACTAACTCTCCTGGCCTATTTCTTTAGAGACTCTAATAATTTCCCCGTATTAATTTAGAGGCTCTAACTTTCCTGGCCTAATTCTTTAGACACTCTAATAGTTTCGCCTTATTAATTTTGAGACTCTAACTGTCCTGGCCTATTCCTTTAGAGACTCTAAGTGTTTCGCCTTATTAATTTAGAGACTCTAACTGTCCTGGCCTATTCCTTTAGAGACTCTAAGAGTTTCGCCTTATTAATTTAGAGTCACAAACTTTCCTGGCCTAATCCATTAGAGACTCTAAGTGTTTCGCATTATTAATTTAGAAACTCTAAATCTCCTGGCCTATTAATTTAGAGACTCTAAGAGTTTCGCCTTATTAATTTAGAAACTCTAACTGTCCTGGCCTAATACTTTAGAGACTCTAAGACTTTCGCCTTATTAATTTAGAGACTCTAACTATTCTGGCCTAAAATTTCAGAGAGTCTAAGTGTTTCACCTTATTAATTTAGAGACTCTAACTGTCCTGGCCTATTCCTTTAGAGACTCAAATTTTTCGCCTTGTTAATTTAGAGACTCTAATTTTTCTGCCCTATTCTTTAAAGAATCTAAGTATTTCGCCTTATTAATTTAGAGACTCCAAATGTCCTCGCCTATTTAATAGAGACTCTAATTATTTCGCCTTGTTACTTTAGAGACTAACTGTCCAGGCCTATTTCTTTAGAGACTCTGAGAATTTCGCCGTATTAATTTAGAGGCTCTAAATTTCCTGGCCTAATTCTTTAGACCCTCTAAGAGTTTCGCCTTATTAATTTTGAGACTCTAACTGTCCTGGCCTATTCCTTTAGAGACTCTAAGTGTTTCGCCTTATTAATTTAGAGACTCTAACTGTCCTGGCCTATTCCTTTAGAGCCTCAAATATTTTCGCTTTATGAAATTAGAGACACTAAATCTCCTGGCATATTCCTTTAGAGACTCTAAGAGATTCGTATTATTAATTTAGAGATTCTAACTGTCCTGGCCTATTACTTTAGAGACACTAATAGTTTCGCCTTATTAATTCAGAGAGTCTTACTGTCCTGGCCTATTCCTTTAGAGACTCTAAGTGTTTCGCTTTATTAATTTAGAGACTCTAACCCTCCTGGCCTATTCATTTAGAGACTTTAAAATTTTCGTCTTATTAGTTTAGAGACTCAACTCTCCTGGCCTATTCTTTTAGAGACTCTAAGATTTTCGCCTTTTTAATTTAGAGACTCTAACTGTCCTGGCCTAGACCTTTAGAAACTCTAAGTGTTTCGCCTTATTAATTTACAAACTCTAACTGTCCAGGCCTATTACTTTAGAGAATCTAAGATTTTCGCCTTATTAATTTAGAGACTCTAAATGTCCTGGCCTATTCATTTAGAGCCTCTAAGTTTTTCGCCTTATTAATTTAGAGACTCTAACACTTCTGGCCTATTCGTTTAGAGATTCTAAGATTTCCGCCTTATTAATTTGGAAACTCTAAATGTCCTGGCCTATTCCTTTAGAGACTCTAAGGGTTTCGCCTTATTAATTTAGGGAATCTAACTGTCCTGTTCTATTCCTTTAGAGACTCTAAGGGTTTCGCCTTATTAAATTAGAGACTCTAGCTGTCCTGGCCTATTCCTTTAGAGACTCTAAGTGTTTCGCCCTATTAATTTAGAGACTCTTACTCTCCTGGCCTATAAATTTAGAAACTCTAAGAATTTTTCCTTATTAAATTTGAGACTGTAAGTGTCTTGTCCTATTACTTTAGAGACTCTAAGATTTTCGCCTTATTAAATTAGAGACTCTAAATGTCCTGGCCTTTCCCTTTAGGGACTCTAAGATTTTCGCCTTATTATTTTAGAGACTCTAACTGTCCTGGCCTATTCCTTTAGAGATTCTTAGATTTTCGCCTTATTAATTTAGAGACCCTAAATTTCTTGGCCAATTACTTTAGAGACTCTAAGTGTTTTGCCTTACAAATTTAGAGACTGTAACTGTCCTGGCCTATTCCTTCAGAGACTCTAAGATTTTCGCCTTATTAATTTAGAGACTCTAACTCTCCTGGCCTATTCCTTTAGGGACTCTAAGTGTTTCGCCTTATTAATTTAGATACTCTAACTGTCCTGGCCTGTTCCTTTAGAGACTCTAAGTGTTTCGCCTTATTAATTTGGAGACACTATCTGAGCTGGCCAATTCCTTTAGAGACTCTAAGAGATTCGCGTTATTAATTTAGAGATTCTTAGAGTCCTAGCCTATTCCTTTAGAGACTCTAATAGTTTCGCCTTATTAATTTAGAGACTCTAACTGTACTGGCCAATTTTTTAGAGACTCTAAATTTTTCGCCTTATTAATTTAGAGACTCTAACTGTCCTGGCCTATACCTTAGAGACCCTAATATTTTCGCCTTATTAGTTTAGAGACTCCATCTCTCCTGGCCTATTCCTTTAGAGACTCTGAGTGTTTCGCTTTATTAATTTGGAGGCACTAACTCTCCTGGCCTATTCCTTTAGAGATTCTAACATTTTCGCCTTATTAATTTTGAGACTCTAAATGTCCTGGACTATTACTTTAGAGACTCTAAGAAATTCGCCTTATTAATTTAGGGACCCTAAATCTTGGCCTATTCCTTTAGAGACTCTAATATTTTCGGCTTATTAATTTAGAGACGCTAACTGTCGTGGCCTATTCTTTAGAGACTCTAAGAATTTCGCCTTATTAATTTAGAGACACTAAGAGTCCTGTCCTTTTCCTTTAGAGGCTCTAAGATTTTGGCCTTATTAATTTAGAGACTCTAACTGTCCTGGCCTATTCCTTTAGAGACTCTAAATGTTTCGCCTTAATAATTTAGAGACTCTAACTGTCCTGGCCTCTTACTTTAGAGAATCTAAGAGTTTCGACTTTTTAATTTAGAGACCCTAGCTGTCCTGGCCTATTCCATTAGAGATTCTAAGATTGTCGCCTTATTAATTTAGAGACACTAAATCTCCTGGCCTATTCCTTTAGAGACTCTAAGAGTTTCGCCTTATTAATTTAGAGACTCTAATTCTCCTGGCCTATTACTTTAGAGATTCTAAGATTTTCGACTTATTAATTTAGAGACTTTAACTGTCCTGGCCTATTCTTTAGAGACTCTATGAGTTTCGTCTTATTAATTTAGAGTCTCTAACTGTCCTATCCTATTCCTTTAGAGACTCTAAAATTTTCGCCTTATTAATTTAGAGTCTCTAACGGTCCTGGCCTCTTCCTTTAGAGAATCTAAGAGTTTTACCTTATTAATTTAGAGACACTAAATCTCCTGTCCTATTCCTTTAGAGTGTCTAATATTTTCGCCTTATTAATATAGAGACACTAACTGTCCAGGCCTATACCCTTTGAGACTCTTAGATTTTCGCCTTATTAATTTAGAGACACTAACTGCCCTGGCCTTTTCTTTTAGAGACGATAAGTGATTCGCCTTATTAATTTAGAGTCATTAAATTTCCTGGCCTATTCCTTTAGAGACTCTAAGTTTTTCGCCTTATTAATTTAGAGACTCTAACTGTCCTGGCCTATTCCTTTAGAGACTCTAAGAGTTTCGCCTTATTAATTTAGGGACCCTAACAGTCATTGCCTATTCCTTTAGAGACTCTAAGTGTTTCGCCATATTATTTTAGAGACTCTAACTGTCCTGGCCTATTTCTTTAGAGACTCTAATAGTTTGGCCTTATTAATTTAGAGACCCTTAAACTCCTGGCCTATTCCTTTAGAGACACTAACGGTTTCGCCTTATTAATTTAGAGACTCTAACTGTCCTGGCCTATTCCTTTAGAGACTCAAAGTGTTTCGCCAGACTAATTTAGAGACTCTAACTGTCCTGGGCTATTCCTTTAGAGACACTAACTTTCCTGGCCTAAACCTTTAGAGACTCTAAGAGTTTAGCCTTATTAATTTTGAGACTCTAACTGTCCTGGCCTATTCCTTTAGAGAGTCTAAGTGTTTCGCCTTATTAATTTAGAGATTCTAAGTGTCCTGGCCTATTCCTTTAGAAACTCTAAGATTTTCACCTTTTTAATTTAGAGACTCTAACTCTCCTGGCCTAATCCTTTAGAGATTCAAAGTTTTCGCCTTTCTAATTTAGAGGCTCTAAATGTACTGGCCTATTCCTTTAAAGAATCTAAGTATTCGCCTTATTAATTTAGAGACTATAACTGTCCTGGCCTATTTTATAGAGACTCTAAGTGTTTCGCCTTGTTACTTTAGAGACTAACTGTCCTGGCCTATTCCTTTAGAGGTTCCAAGAAGTTCAACTTATTAATTTAGAGACACTAATTCTACTGGCCTATTCCTTTAGAGACTCTAAGAATTTCGCCTTATTAATTTAGAGACACTAACTTTCCTGGCCTATACCTCTAGCGACTCTAAGTGTTTCGCCTTAATAATTTAGAGACCCTAACTGTCCTGGCCTATTCCTTTAGAGACTCTAAGTGTTTGGCTTTTTAAAATTAGAGACTCTAAAAGTCCTGGCCTATTTCTTTAGAGACCCAACGATTTCCGCCTTAATAATTTAGAGACTCTAAAAGTCCTGGCCTAATTCTTTAGAAACACTAAGTGTTTCGCCTTATTAATTTTGAGACACTAACTCTCCTGGCCTATTCCTTTAGAGACACGAAATGTTTCGCCTTATTAATTTAGAGACTCTAACTGTCCTGGCCTATTAAATTAAGAGACTCTAAGAATTACAACTTATTAATTTAGAGTCTCTAACTGACCTTGCCTTTTCCTTTAGAGACTCAAGATTTTCGCCTTATTAATTTAGAGACCCTAACTCTCCTGGCCTATTCCATTAGAGACGCTAAGCATTTAGCCTTATTAATTTAGAGACTCTAACTGTCCTGGCCAATTTCTATAGAGGCTCTAAGTGTTTCGCCTTGTTAATGTAGAGACTAACTCTCCTGGCCTATTCCTTTCGAGACTCTAAGGTATTCGACTTATTAATTTAGAGACTCTAACTCTCCTGGCCTATTCCTTTAGTGACTCTAAGAATTTCGCCTTATTAATTGAGAGAATCTAACTGTCCAGGCCTATTCCTTTAGAGAACCTAAGATTTTCGCTTTATTAATTTAGAGCCTCTAAATTTCGTGGCCTATTACTTTTGAGAGTCTAAGAGTTTCGCCTTATTAATTTAGAGGCCCTAACACTTCTATTCTATTACTTTAGAGATCACAAGATTTTCGGGTTACAAATTTAGAGAATCTAATTCTCCTGGCCTATAACTATAGAGACTCTAGAATTTCGACTTTTTAATTTAGAGACTCTAACAGTTCTGGTCTATTTCTTAAGAGACTATAATATTTTCGCTCTATTATAGTAGAGACTCTAATTGTCCTGGCTTTTTCCTTTAGAGAACCTAAGAATTTCGCCTTATTAATTTAGACTTCCTAACAGTCCTGGCATATTCCTTTAGAGACTCTAAGAGTTTTGCATTATTAATTTAGAAACTCTAAATCTCCTGGCCTATTAATTTAGAGACTCTAAGGGTTTCGCCTTATTAATTTAGAGACTCTTAATGTCCTGGCCTAATACTTTAGAGACTCTAAGTGTTTCGCCTTATTAATTTAGGGACTCTAACTATTCTGGCCTATAACTTCAGAGAGTCTTAGAGTTTCGCCTTATTAATTTAGAGATTCTAACTGTCCTGGCCTATTACTTTAGAGACTATAAGTTTTTCGCCTTATTAATTTAGTGATTCTAAATTTCCTGGCTTAATACTTTTGAGAGTCTAAGAGTTTCGCCTTATTAATTTAGAGGCTCTAACCCTTCTAGTCTATTCCTTTAGAGATCATAAGAGTTTCGCCTTACAAATTTAGAGACTCTAAATCTCCTGGCCTATAACTTTAGAGACTCTAGAGTTTCGAATTTTTAATTTAGAGACTCTAACTGTCCTGACCTATTCCTTTAGAGGCTATAATATTTTCGCTCTATTAATGTAGAGACTGTAATTGTCCTGGCTTGTTCCTTTAGAGAACCTAAGACTATCGCCTTATTAATTTTGTTTCCCTAACAGTCCTGGCATATTCCTTTAGGGACTCTAAGAAGTTCGCCTTATTAATTTCGAAACTCTGTCTCTCCTGGCCTATTCATTTACAGATTCTAATAGTTTCGCCTTATTAAATTAGAGACACTAACATTTCTGGCCTAATCATTTAGAGACTCTAAGTGTCTCGCCTTATTAATTTTGAGACTCTAAGTGTCCTGGCCTATAACTTCAGAGCCTATGAGTGTTTCGCCTTATTCATTTAGAGACTCTAATCCTACTGGCCTATTACTTTAGAGACTCAAATTGTTTTGCCTTATTAATTTAGAGACCCTAACGGTCCTGGCCTATTCCTATAAGGACTCTAAGTGTTTCGCCTTATTAATTTAGAGACTCTAACTCTCCTGGCGTATTCTTTATAGACTCTAAGTGTTTCGCCTTATTAATTTAGAGACTCTAATTCTCCTGGCCTATTGCTTTAGAGACTCTAAATATTTCGCCTTATTAATTTAGAGTCTTTAATTCTCCTGGCCTATCCCTTTAGAGACTCTAAGGTTTTTGCCTTATTAATTTAGAGACCCTAAATCTCCTGGCCCCTTCCTTTAGAGACTCTAAGAGTTTCGCCTTATTAAATTAGAGACTCTACGCCTCCTGTCCATTTCCTTTAGAGACTCTAAGAGTTTCGCTTTATTAATTTAGAGACTCTAACTGTCCTGGCCTATCCCTTTAGAGATTCTAAGAGTTTCGTCTTATTCATTTACAGACTACAACTGTCCTGGCCTATTCCTTTAAGGACTCTAAGAGTTTCGCCTTATTAATTTAGAGACTCTAACTGTCCAGGCCTACTCCTTTAGAGACTATAAGAGTTTGGCTTTATTAATTTAGAGACTCTAAATCTCCTGGTCTATTCCTTTAGAAACTCTAAGGGTTTCGTCTTATTAATTTAGAGACACTAATTGTCTTGGCCTATTCCTTTAGAGACTCTAAGAAATTCGCCTTATTAATTTAGAGACTCTATCTGTCCCTTCCTATTACTTTAGAGACTCTAAGGATTTCGCCTTATTCATTTAGAGACACTAGCCGTCCTGACCTATTCCTTTAGAGACTCTAAGAGTTTCGCCTTATTAAATTAGAGACTCTAACTCTCCTGGCCTCTTCCTTTAGAGACTCTACGGGTTTCGGCTAATTAATTTAGAGACTCTAACTGTCCTGGCCTATTCCTTTAGAGACTCTGAGATTTTCGCCTTATTATTTTAGAGACCCTAAATGTACTGCCCTATAACTTTAGAGTCTCTAAGAGTTTCGCCTTATTAATTTAGAGACTCTAAATGTACGGGCCTATTCCTTTGAGACTCTAAGGTATTCGCCTTATTAATTTAGAGAACTTAACTTCCCTGGCCTATTCTTTAGAGACACTGAGAGTTTCGCCTTATTAAATTAGGGACTCTAAATTTCCTGGCCTATTCCTTTAGAGTCTCTATGAGTTTCGCCTTATTAATTTAGAGACCCTAACTCACCTGGCCTATACATTTAGAAACTCTAAGAAATTCGTCTTATTAATTTAGAGACTTTAAGAGTCCTGGCCTATTACTTTAGAGACTCTAAATCTCCTGGCCTATTACTTTAGTGATTCTAAGAGTTTCGCCTTATTAATTTAGAGACTAACAGTCCTGGCCTACTCGTTTAGAAAATCTAAGTGTTTCGCCTTATTAATTTAGAGACTCTAACTCTCCCTGGCCTATTACTTTAGAGACTGAGGCTTTCGCCTTATTAATTTAGAGAACCTATCTCTCCTGGCCTATTACTTTAGAGACTCCAAGAATTTCGCCTTATTAATTTAGAGACTCTAAGATTCCTGTTCTATTCCTTTAGAGACTCTAAGAGTTTCGCCTTAGTAATTTAGACCCCCTAGCTCTCCTGCACTATTCCTTTAGGGACTGAGACATTCGCCTTATTAATTTAGAGACACTAAAGGTCCTGGCCTATTCCTTTATAGACTCTGAGTGTTTCGCCTTATTAATTTTGAGACTCTAACCCTCCTGGCCTATTCCTTTTGAGACTCTAAGATTTTCACCTTATTCATTTAGAGACTCTAACTGTCCTGGCCTATTCCTTTAGAGACTCTAAGAGTTTCGTCTTATTAATTTAGAGATTCTAACATACCTGGCCTATTTCTTTAGAGACTCTAAGAGTTTCGCCTTATTAATTTAGAGACCCTAACTGTCCTGCACTATTCCTTTAGAGACTGAGTCTCTCTCCTTATTAATTTAGAGACTCTAAATGCCCTGGCCTATTCCTTTAGAGACTCTAAGTGTTTCGACTTATTAATTTAGATCCCCTAACTGTCCTGCACTATTCCTTTAGAGACTGAGGCTTTCGCCTTATTAAAATAGAGACTCTAAATGTCCTGGCCTAAAACTTTAGGGACTCTAAGTTTTTCGCCTTATTAATTTAGAGACTCTAAATTTCCTGGCCTATTCCTTAGAGACTCTAAGTGTTTCGCCTCATTAATTTAGAGACCCTAATTGTCCTGGCCTATTCCTTTAGGGACTCTAAGAGTTTCGCCTTATTCATTTAGAGCCCCTAAATTCCCTGCACTATTCCTTTAGAGACTGAGACTTTCGCCCTATTAATTTATAGACTCTAACAGTTCTGGCCTATTCTTTAGAGTCTCTAAGATTTTAGCCTTATGAATTTAGACACTCTAACAATCCTGGCCTAATCCTTTAGAGACTCTAAGCGTTTCGCTTTATTAATTTTGAGACTGTAACAGTCCTGGCCTATTCCTTTAGAGACACTTAGGGTTTCGCCTTATTTATTTAGAGCCCCTAACTCTCCTGCACTAATCCTTTAGAGACTTAGGCTTTCGCCTTATTAATTTAGAGACTAACTCTCCTGGACTATTCCTTTAGAGACCCTAAGTGTTCGCCTCATTAATTTAGAGAATCTAACTGTCTGGCATATTCCTTTAGAGACTCTAAGATTTTCGCCTTATTAATTTAGAGGGTCTGACTCTCCTGGCCTATTTCTTTAGAGACTCTAAGCGTCTCGCCTTATTAATTTAGAGCCCCTAACTTTCATGCACTATTCCTATAGAGACTGAGATTTTCGCCTTATTAATTTATAGACTCTAAATATCTTGGCATATTACTTTAGAGAATCTAAGAGTTTCGCCTTATTAATTTAGAGACTCTAAATGTCCTGGCCTATTCCTTTAGAGACTCTAAGAGATTCGCCTTATTAATTTAGAGAATCTAACTCTCCTGGCCTCTTCTTTAGAGACTCTAATATTTACGCTTATTTAATTTAGAGACTCTAAATCTCCTGGAATATTACTTTAGAGACTCTAAGTGTTTCGCCGTATTAATTTAGAGACGCTAACTTTCCTGGCCTATTCCTTTAGAGATTCTAAGGATTTCGCCTTATTAATTTAGAGACACTAACTCTCCTGTCCTATTTCTTTAGAGGCTCCAAGATTTTCGCCTTATTAATTTAGAGACTCTAACAGTCCTGGCCTATTCCTTTAGAGACTCTAAATTTTCGAATTATTGATTTAGAGGTTCTAACGGTCCTGGCCTATTCCTTTAGAGAATCTAAGAGTTTCGACATTTTAATTTAGAGACTCTATCTGTAATGGCCTATTCCATTAGAGACTCTAA
>Ga0268261_10002242_pt1 | contig 13785 bp, 6 predicted proteins | sample TergutNc150P1_FD_190353 | JGI IMG/M metagenome (GOLD analysis project Ga0268261, IMG submission 190353) | Nasutitermes corniger P1 segment gut microbial community from laboratory colony in Florida, USA - Nc150 P1 (SPAdes) (version 2) | ecosystem: Host-associated > Arthropoda: Insects > Digestive... | reverse complement strand
TATATATATATATATATATATATATATATATATATATATATATATACACACACACGCAACTCTGCTACAGAGTACCGTTAAACAAATTCTATTTCACCTGGTTTGTTACTTTCGTATACCAGAACGAATGATTGAACTGCAAAACCTTAAAAATGTAAGTTGATCACAAGCGATCATTAATCCAATTTTAGCTGATATTCTGTCCTTTCCTATTGCCAGTTTTCACCTGTCTGAGAAAAATGCAGACTTTCCTAACGGTATTTTGTAAATTGCAGAAGAGTAGACTAACCATACGCAACCATTTGTTTCTACATATGAAGTGGAAATTAAGGGAAAGCAATGGTATGAAATTGTGTACATGTGACATGTTTGCAGAATTACAATTTAATTTATCTTTTCGTCCATAGAATATAATACTTGAAACGATAAATTTAGATTGTCCTTATTTCAAACATAAAAAATTATAAACAACCAAATAAATACTGCATTTCTTAATTAGATCAAATATACCGATATTTTATCAAGTCCAGTTGGTTTCACGCATCTTATACTATATAGCCAGGATACTAGCAAAATCGTGGATATTACAACTGAGCGTTAGTGTGATTATCGTTTTTTTAAAAATTACGTGATAAAAGGTATGTTCTACTGCATGTTCTAGTCTAAAAAAACATTCACGTTAAAGAAATAACACAAATAGCATAACATTACTTATTTCTAGGAATGAGCACACACACACACACTGCCCCTATTGTTACTTAATATCATCTTAACACTTCATTGTGACATTGGTAGGCACCTAGGTAATGTGAAGCGGAAGACGCCGATACTCTAGATCAAAATATAAGCACAGGTTTGTGTCCAAGTTCAAATATGGCCCGAGGAAATTCAACACATGATATATTTTGCGTATACAAACTTTCTTAAAACGTATGCATGTATAACTTTTACTGCTTGAGACATAACACAGTAAGCTGACTGTGAATAATGTTTTTATTATTATTAAGAAAAAAGAGAAATTCGTTAGGTATTTCTTATCGTGCAGGTTTAAGAGCACAAGTGCCTATTACAAAGTTAACGGAAAACACAAACACAAAACAAAAATAATACAAATAGTCAAAAAGGGAATACTAAACATATAACATAATATAAATGTAACAACGGTATAAGAATAACAAAATAAATTAATTATTGGGACAATAAATACTTTGATGATAAGTTTATTTGAGAGTGACACAGATTAGCGCAGAACCTGTTTTCATGAAATCATGCGTTTCCTAAAGATGTTAACATCTTTGCAAATCAAGTCTGCAGCATAAACGAAGTTAACAGACGGACATTTGGTACAAGTGACGGAAAACGGGGAGAAGATCCTGTAATTATGTGAAACAAAAAAAAAACCTCGGATATCATTAACATTCAAAGACGTCAGGCAAAACGTGTACCTACACAAGAACGTATGTAAAATAATAATTATTATAATAATAATTGTAATAAATAAATGATGCTGGTAACGTCAATTCACTCTGGTATCATTATACAAAACCAAAGTTCTTCAAGAGACTCATTATCGAGATGGAGACAGAAGGTGTGAAAAAAGTATTGAAATAATGTTTGTCACTTGACAAAAAAAGATAAGGAATATTCCGTGGTCAGAGAGTTGGCGTGCACTGTTTGTGGCTGTTTCATACGGCGTGTCTAAAGACACTCACAAAGCAAGTAAAATCTGGTAAGACATTTGAATTCCCATTATGTATACACAGAAAATAATTCAGTTGATAAAATGTGAAACTAAGAATACTACAGTGTTCTAACGTTTGAAGAAATGTGACCCTGAGTCTCCTGTAAAGTAATACATTCTTACAGAACTGGAGGACAGAATAAACTTAAATACATTATTGACATTAAAATCGCAGTAAAGAATACAACATCTCCGAGAAACTAACAACATATATTAGCATATATTGTTTTAGAAGCTCAATTTTTTTGTAACATAAACTGGATATAAATATATACATGTGATGGAAATGGAAACAGCAGTTAAATTATGCGCCTGCCTTTCATTTCTCCCTCTTCTGCGACCCGGATAATATTTGGTACCTCCTTCCAGTCTTCGCAACACACTGGAGACGTGGTTCGGTTAAAATTGTGTAATGACATTTGTACCTCCAATTAGGCAAATCCAAAAATTCCCCATAATAACCAAGGGCGGTGAACATGATTTCAAATAATACAGCAAATTCTAAAGTCCCATACATGTGTAAGATATGCCGCGTGTGCGTTGTACGCACCAACAAAAACATTTCCTTCACCTAAGCGATGGTGGAACTGACAAACATCGCAGAAAGATTTTAAGTAAGTTCAGACGGTACTGCAATCTCTACCATTGTCAACTAAATTCCACATCGTACATAAACAATGACCGTGTAATCAGTACTGTCTGCCTGCCTTTCTGTTGTCGCTGTTGTCAAAACAGGCCAAAATCTGCCGTTCGTATCTCAAAAAAAATCGAAACTAAGAAAATGGACCGAAAGGATGGCGGAAGTGAATTAAGATTTACACGAATAAAACAATACTTTATATCATAAGGCGTCGAATAATGAAATCAGTCAACCCTCGTGGTCTGCAAAGGATGTGCAGGTAAGAGTTGTGGCCTTAACTGACCTGCTATCGAACACCTGACTTCAGGCACTAAGTATAAGCAATAAGAACTTCAGGCAATATATTCCGTGTCGTGGCGAAGATTCCAGAACTTCAGTTGCCGGTAAGTACCAGACGTTACTAACTCAAACAATTTGCTCAGTGCAACGGGCAATGAAAATAATGACAGTCATCGTCAGTATCCTCATTATCATACCGACCGAACCAAGGTGACAGGCACAAGACACTTGTGTTCAGAAACGCAGTACGTTATGTAACAATATAATTCCACGTAATAACGTCTCATGTCGACATCTATTAAGGTTTCAGTGTAAATTAAGTTTAGGTTTGAGACGTCAAGGGCAAAAGGTGAAAGTCTATGTAATTCGGACCAATCACAACCCACCATGTATTCTGTGAGACCGCAAATTATGGGTTGTTGAATTTCAATCCAGCTTCCGGCAAATGTGGAGGTTATTAACAACTAGAAAAGTTTATATCACATTGCCTCATGCCCCATATAGACAGCAAAAGGTTTGTAAGTGATAAGGATATACGTAAATAAAGTAACGTATACAGAGTTGAACAAAGTGTATCTGCCATACACTCCGTTGAACGATATTTAGGTTAACTGATATAGATGAAAAAGAACAGAAATTGAACGGTTGCAAAGACAATGGTCATGGCAGTTTTAAGTAATGACCGCTCTTATACAAATTAAGAACGCTGGAATCAGATAAAAGTTTTGTAATGTGAAACAACAGCATTTAAACCCCCATGTAAATTAAGATTACTGCAGCTTTTCACCAGTAATTTCAGGAACTGGACAAAAATGCAAGTCAGTTAATTCGCATTTCCTCATAGCGGGGATTAGAAACTTGATGGCTCCTGAAAAACTAAATTAAGCCCCGTTCGAAAAATTTATTCAGTAATAAACATTTGCAAATTTGATGCCAGGACGGACGGAAGAGTGTGCACTGCACTTGACTTTTGTTCTGCTGTCTGTAGACGGATTCGAACCACCCATAACTGACGGCTCATTGTCTTCCAACGAAAGGTGCAATAAATAACGTTCCACTACTATGTTAAGCCAATTAATCCAGTTTCTATTCAAGTCCTACCCTATCAAGACCCACAAACATTATATAAGCAGGAACCTATGGGTATCTTCAAATTATAATTTGCCAATGCACAGATTTCCAATGTCTATTTTACACACTACATGGTGTATGTCTGTAATTTGGTTTCAGACTAAAGAGCTTTGTCTTTCACACGGCATATTTATGTGTCTCAACTATACATTTTACATAAGGGCGTCACTCAGAACCTCCCAACATTGAAACATGGTCTTAACTAAAGCAGTATATCAGAGAAAAAATAAATTATAAAATTTAATGAATGTATGTAGACTTAAAGAATGCCTAGTTCCTATGCGAAGTCGACAGAGTACAATTCGTCACTGGGACAACAAAAGCCCCTCAGATTGATCGCCGTTAAGTCACCCTATCTTTACTCTCAAAGTTGAAAGAAATTACAATAATTATCCGCGTATAACACCTTTCATGACACGTCGAAAATTTAGACCGAACTATGACGGGACACCGTTCCTTTATAAAGCATCTGCTCTAACCTTCCAAATTCAACATTTTATACGGGTGGGAAATTAACAAGCTATCATATCGATATAAATATTTCACACCAGCGACGATGTGGTTTGTCGAACGAAAAAGAAGCAAATACAGAACCCACCCTCCTTCCCCACAGCTCAGTGATACGTCACAAAGTTAGCTACAGTACCTCTCAATGTGCACTTATCGCACAAAATTACGCCCAAACTGTCTGCCATTTCATGTGGAATTTCCGCTTAATAAGTTCAACTGTTATGATGCTTTGTATAATACAAATATGGCAACTGATATTTGTTTTGGAACGCTCCAACCTTCAATTTGGAAAACGAATTGAAGTCTGCATAACACGTGACACACTACAGTCCAAGGACTGGTCAGTTTTTATAATACAAATTTTAAACGTCTTTTTCAATACTGAAGCTTGTGTAACAAAACAAACAAATGCACAAGTATAAAACGTGTTTAATTGCACATTAATAATTACCAGCATATTTTGTACAAGCACATTTTTTCGGTTTTGTTATGTAAGTTAAAATATGCCTCTAACGCACGGTTACGGAACAATTTACGTATCAATTTCAGTCTAATCAGCACGATGTTAAGTGACACTTTCGCAACGGCCCCTCAAAAACCTCGTATATTCAAATTTACTCGTTAATTCCGCCCTGAAGAATTCAATGTGAGATAAAAACTAAAGTGATTCCGCTTCTCCTTCAGTTCTGTACATTACAGGCGCCTAAGTTTCAGATTGCCGTGATCTTTGATGGCAAAAAACAAAAATTCATTTTTACTAATCTGTAGCTAAAATTTAGATTTCCATTGTTTAATGGATGTAGATAACAAAATATTTTATGGCCTCTGCAGAAGAAATATGTTGCTTCACTTCAATAAATTTCTCTTTCTCTCTGTTATGTATGAGATAAACTTTTCTGAGGAGGGGTTGTAGGATTCAGCAGACTCTCAAAGCGGCCCATAGCAATAATTAGATTAAGAACCGAAAACTTAGATGAATGCAGATTGAATACGTGTGAGCACAAAGAAACTGGATTTGTGAATAAAGATCCCGCAAGAGCAGGTGTATTCTGAAAATATAAAGAAATTTCAAATTGAATAACTTTTGCAGTTACACAGCATAGCAATTATCACGAAGACACGCCTCTCACTGCTGTTTTGTTGGTGACGGCTGTCATTGAACTAATACAAATCATATGTAATTACTGAATGTATTGGTAGCCTGCAATGGAAAGTTCACCCGGTGGGGTCAACGTTGTACGGCTTAGTCACCGGGACATAATTAAAAGGTATACTTCGTTTATCGAACTGCACTCAAGAAACCGACGAGGGTATTTAAGATATTTGGTTTAGTAGAACTGGTGGAAAGTTGCAAGCTAGCCCGGATTCGCTAGAAGCGTCTCATTTTTTCGTTTATCTCCATTGTGTTGGAACAATTCAAAGAGCGGGCTCGAGAAGGCAAGGAGGTTGTATTGAGTCTTGTCATAGTGAGGGACCATTTATGTTATGCCTGTGTTTATGTACAGCAGGGTTAGATCCAAAAGCTCCCCTTCATTTTGTGTGATAAACTTCAGCACGAGGCTCGGAAACATTACGGTCCTTCCGAGGTAGTCATGCGACTGCAGATACTGCGTAAGCAGAGCAATACTGGCACCTCAACCAGGCTTGCCAAAATTACCTGGGTCTGATGATGGAGAGTTTGTGAGATTAATCCTGCTTTACACATTTGTATGTCTGTCTGCAAGTCACTTCTTTTTGTACAATCACTGTCACTGAGAAATTTTCTTCCTTTTAATTGTGTGGGTTGGTGGATATTTTTTGTTTAATATAAATTTTGTGGTTTTTTAGCTTCGTTGTTGTTGATTTGTCACCACTTACGCGCAAATTTGGAGTGTACAGTATCGAACTGTCCAGATTTACCTTGTATCCTCTCTTACAAAGTCTGATGTAAACTTTATGACCGTGTACTTGAGTATCTCGCCCGAGTTCAACATCAGAATGCACTCTAGAGTAGATACGTGATGCAGCCCTCCACAGGCCAACTTAAATTTGGTGTTCACTGCTATACGCTGCGTGTACCGTGCTTGTTAATAGATATCAAGATATCTCAGGTGAGACCTGCAAGTTACGTTTGATAGGGGTGGGAGGGGGGTATTTAACGGCCTCAGTAATTTAATTTCAGAATTTACAAATTTACTCGGAATGATATAATTAAATTTTTGCTTGAGCCAGTTCTATCTACAGTTGATCAATTTCCTCAATAGTAAACTTTAACTTACCAAAAGCAATATCAGTCTATATAATAGAACATTCAACTGTTTTTTTCTGACAGAGAATATTAAAATAATATTTAAATTTTCAATTCAGAATCTGTTCAATATTTTACATGAGATCTATCAAAAACACAAACAAGTCGTAAATGCCAGCAATGATTCACAAAATATTAACACAACAAAACCCTTACACTTCCAATTCTACAGCGTGCAAATTTAATCATTTCCCTTGCAGTGCAGAATACGTAATTTCTGACGTAATCATGTCTGATGTCACGCCGCTGTCTTACTCTCAGTGCATCTGAGGGTAACGTTTAGGCTCTCAGTGCTAACAGCCTAAGTGAAATGAAAGCTTCAACAAACAAAAAACAAATATATTTTGTGGAAGTCTAGAAATTCAATGTTAAAAATTCCAGTGCTGCTTCTGGCATTGTAAGTTATTAATGATTAAATGCTTCATAGTTAATATAAAACGTAACACATGACGTAATTAGCAAGCGCATTAACAAATAAAATTAAAAACTGCTAACAGCTGTAGGATAAAGTGAAATATTTGTGGTCAGCGTCATTTCTGTTTTTCAATACGGAGTAAAAATTGAGATAATTTATTTTCAAAAATGTCACGAATCGTAGAGTGATAGCTGTTTACCGACGTTTCGAGGCAAACTAACAGCCTTCTATTCAAGGATCAAGCAGCTCAAGAACTGCTTGACCCTTACAAAATGGAGCGATATGATATCTATGATATCCACGTTGCGTAAAGTCTTAGAATAACAAAGATTACAATATATTTGAAACTTATCCAAGTGTTTGGTAATGCAACTCCCTGTACAATATTACAGCTGTATTAGACAAAGTTAAATGCCGCTAACAATATCAAGCTTGTGACACTATGGCACGCAGATTGAAGTGTTCTGCGATGCGCACCTTAACGACCGATAACACGTACCGACGTCTTGGATGATCGTACATCTTCAGCGGCAACAGACGATGTGCTGCCTTCACAAGTCATGAGCTGAATTTGCTAGCTCTGACTTTGCTTGTAACTAATTCAAAAGAACTTATTATAAACTTAAATTTTTTCCGTATAACAGTTCTAGATTACAGTTCAGTAACAAAATACTCATCTTCCAATCCCGACATGCCGAACGTCTAAAGGGTAGGTCCGAATCCGTTTGATTGCTGCAGGCTTAAATCACCCTGTGGAAACGGATGTTGGTTTATTGTGCTTGAATGTGTTGTGTTGGTTTGACAAAAAAAATCACGACTAAAAAAACTACAACGACTGTAGATGCTGCAGTGCGCAACATTCAAGGACAACTTGTTTTTAGACACCAAGATGTTTCAATAGGTTCCTTGGCACCGCACTCAAAAATCAAACAGTTCTTCACTGCTACTGTAGTGAGAAGGAGTTAAGTGGATTTACGTTAAGTAATCTTAAATTTGTTGAAATTTTACTGAGGAATTAAATTTTGAACAAACTTTCAAGTTATACTAAAAAGCGAAACAATTACAACTTCATACAGAAAACAAAACAGACTTAGAAAAACAGTCCACAGTCACGATTCTGCAAATTCACATTGACTTGTTGCCGCCAAATATTAAAACATTGTACAAAACATTAACAACAAATACCCCTCTTCCTTCCCAACAATGTTGCTGTTCTTAGAGTCCCTAACATTCTATCGATCTCCATTATCGCTCCCTTCTTCATTGGCTTGTATTTTATTTCACTCGAAATTTCAACTTCTGGCAGAAACTCGGTATCCCTTAGGTAAACCCAACACAGTTTGTAGGCAATCCTAAGGACTGTGTGTTATTGAAGACAACTATAGAATAACAGCTGCAGAGAATCTATAACGAACACAGTGACAAAACGTATGTGGAAATTTTCTCGTTCGATAAACCCAGTTTGTTGTTCCGTGACTTGGAGATGGTGAAAAATATTCTGGAGAAGGATTTTAAGAAATTCATGGATGGTACATTTTTGTTTGAAAACAAGTTTTACCCAACAATATGTAATAGCCTGCCTGCCTTAAAAGGTCAACTTTGGCGTCATCTCAGAACAAAATTGGCTCCAGTGATTACTTCTCGTAAAATGAAGATGATGTTCTTTCTGGTGGACGCGAGCGGTAAGGAACTGGCTGAGTGCCTGGAACGAGCCTGCTGATGGTAAGTTGCCTACAAGACCTGTACAGATATAAAATAAAGTAAAAAATTAAGCTTCAGCATCTAATGAATTTCTAAGGATATAAAATGTATCTAAATAATAGAAAATTGAAAGCACCTACTGTCTACCAATTCCCACAATTGTACCTGAATCCTGGAGACTCCAGTGCAGTCATGTTCACAGTCAAGTGGTTCCGTGATATCACACATTGTCCAGGGGATTAGTGTTCCAAGTTCGCTAGTGACAACACGCAAAGCAATGACGATTATTAATTATGTTGTAGAGGCGATAATTATTTCGTCTCTGTGGTCTGATGTGAGAACTACCCTCTCACTGACCGGCGGAAATTTTCAAGAATTTATGTGAGGATAAGAGGGAGAGATCAGTGAGAGCAAAGATTCATAATTTCTCACATACCGAACAACAAATCGCTCTTCCCCTCATATTCCACATCTCTACTATCTGTTCCTGTGTTCACAGAGACACTGAGGAAGACCCCGACTCTTTCTTTACTGGAAAGAAAGTGTTGCAGCGACTACGAACTGCCGGCTACTACAGGAAATTGAACAATAACACTTCCATCCGGTACCGGGGTTTACCTCGTATATCTCAGTATTAGGTCTCCATTTTGATGCAACCTACTTCCCAGAACCGCAGAAGTTCGATCCAGACGGTTTCACAGAGGAAAACAAACACAGTCGACCGAACTACACATATCTTCAATTTGGCGATGGTCCGCGAATGTGCATCGATAAGGTCAGACACTTGATATTTCCATACAAGAATTTTAGATTTCAGTTACTGAGAATTTTGATCGTCCTTCTTTGGCCACGACGCCTTTCAGTTTGGTAGAGGCCCCCCTCCCCAACCATCTTCCGAATTAAGAAACGAAGAATAAGCCTGAGTGACCATAAAACCAGCTGGCATGGGTCTAAATATACATTAAATGTTGTATATTTATAATAAAAGAAAGCAACTTACTGACAGTATTACGAATTCTTAATGTGCAATAATGTGTGTTCGTACATACACACCTGAAGCAGCTAATAACAGTATTAATAACATATTCATATGTTATTAATTTCATTACCACTTAATAAAGTTGTAAGATGGTTAGGTTTTTTTAAATTCAAGCATACAGTTAAGTGTGCTAACTTAACGAATGATTATCGTTACCCAGTGCATGTAACCTGTTGCGCGGGTGAAAATTTATTACTCTTGTTATCGGTTCAAAAATCCATCCATCTACGGTAACGGTACGTTTTATATCCAGTTATTTCAATGCGCTACAAAGGCCAAAAATAAATTCCCACTAATATACTGTCCCGTCATTTTGATCAAATTCAGTAGCCAAGATGCGCACAAATGCATATTACTCACGCTTTTATTTCTTTTGGAAAAAGAGCTTTGCTTTAGGGCGCGAAAGAGAAAGACAAGCAAAAATGCAAGTTACTAAAGCTTTATTTCTTTTCAAATAAGAGGCAGCGAAAGTGGTGCTTTGCTTTAGGGTCCGAAGGGGTTTCTAACATGCCTTCCATATTTATATTACGATTTTGCAAAATTCGATATGAAAAATACGAACGTCTGACTGGTCACTTGAGCATTGAGAAGTTACATAGGAATCGATGTAAAAAAAGGCCTCAATTCCTTATTGTGAAAATATAATGTTATATAATATTATATAAAGTTATATAAGGAGTGTATTTTGAAACCGTATGCTATTTTGGAAGTATGAGTAAAACTTCATTTTAATGCTGTGTGCACAATACAATTTTCCATATATAACTCCTTAGATAGTTACGATACCAAACTACATTCTCTTCAAGTTTGTATCACAACCAACTTAGTGCTGCTGCCACAATGCAGGTTCTTTATTTCCAGCTCGTCTTACTAAGTAGAAAATTGCTGCAGTGTTTTCATTCAAATCCCTTTCGTATTTATCACGCCTCATATATTAGCCTTAATGGCCATAGTAATGGCAAAACAATTCTATCGAAATTTGTGAGTGGGCTCAATGTATATTGAATTTCCCTGGCACGAATTAAGTGCGTTCGGAAATGATTGGTGGAAAGGCTGCAATTTCGGCAAATTAAGTGTACGACTTCCCAAATATTCATATTTATTTGTTAGGACTGTACCAAGACATGAACCGAAGACCGTGCAAATCACCGTCGGATAATGTAGTATCAGCACAGCCTTACTCCACCAATTGGCCATAGTTGTTCTTATGTTTGAAAAAATTCTGCATTATTACTAGATCCAGTGTTAGAAGCACGTGAACAAGTTTCACAAAATGTAAGGCAATTAAAATGTGCGAAGATTGACAACGTGTTTCCTATAGTCAGAGGGCGTTAAAAGGTCAGATATTCAACATCGGTTATTGCAGTTTGCGGCCAGAAAGCACCTGCACACAGCACTGTGTTCAACTGTGTACGGAGCGTCAAGTGTGGCAAGGACTGCACAGTGAGTGTTACTGCAACACCCCTTAAAAATGGTTCACTGAAGGCAAACGCAAGCTGCTAAGTAGATGGCAGCAATGTGTAATTTTAGGAGGAGATATGCTGAGCTAGCGGTTGTTCAGTACTCAGCCTCAAAATAATAAAATTGCTTAATTTCCAGACTTTCCTTTTGCAGAAAACAAATTTTTCTCCTTTTTTAACAATTAATATTTTTACGACTTCTTCACGTAATAATCTAAATATTTATTATTTTCCGAAATGAATAAAAACACTCAACACTAGCGCTATCAAATAATCTAATCGTTTTAGTGACTTATCGTTTCTAAAATTCTATTCATAAAATGGAATTGAAATGTTCCTGACAACTATTCTTTTTTTTCTCGTTAGAGGAATGCGGTTCGGACTAATGCAGGTGAAGACCGAACTGTGCCACATACTGTCCCACTTCGAGGTGGCGCTATGCAAACAGACGCTTGTACGTATTGTTTTTGAACCAAAAGCTTTCTTACTGCAGATGCACGGGGAGATTCTACTGTCCCTCAACAGAATGCAGTTCTGAAACAACATATACGAGGGGCTCTGAAAAGTTCTCGGCCTAAAAATAAAAAAAAAACGAATTTACCATTTTAAAATTATTTTTATTTTTCAACATAACCTCCCTTAGGACTGATACATTTATTCCAGCGGTGCTCCAACAATATTATCCGGTCCCTGTATTGTATCTTCATAAGATCTGCAAAACACCCCTTTACAGGTGCAATCGCCGAATCATTCGAAGAAAAATGCTTACCAGCGAGGAAGAGTTTGAGTTTTGGGAAGAGAAAGAAGTCAGAGCGAGCCAAAACACTTTTGTGGGTGGGTGCATTGTCCCGATGAAAGATGATTTTTTTTTTTTTTTTGCAAACCGGGTTTAGTCTTACGAATTTTTTCGTCTAGTGTCGTAAAAAGACTGGAATAATATTCCCCCGTTATTGTTTTACCTTGTCAATATAATCAATAAACAAAATGCCTTCAGCATCCCAAAATACCGATGCCAAGACCTTCCCCGCTGATGAAACCCACCCTGTCTTTTTCGGCGCTGACCAACCAGCTTCTGTCCACTGTTTTGACTGCTGTTTGGATTCTGGTGTGTAATGGTGAATCCAGGTCTCGTCCATAGTAATAAATCGACGCAAAAAATCAGTTTAATTTTTGTTAAAACGCTCCAAGCACTGTTCAGAGATTTTCATTGCAAGTGCGTTTTTGATTTGTTGTGAGCAAGCACGGCACCCATCACGCGCAAATCTTCTTCATATCCAATTCTTCAGAAAAATATACCCTACACCTTCTTTTGAAATGCCTATAGTCTCAGCAATTTCATGCGCTTTCATCCGCCGGTCATCCAGTATCATATCGTGCACTTGTTCAATGATTTCTGGTGTTGTTGAACTTTTTGGACGTCCTTCATGCGGATCATCTTCAAGACCGGTACTGCCACGTTCAAACTCGGCAGCCCATTTCTTAATTGTTGAAAACGAAGGAGAAGAGTCCCCATAAACCTTTATGAACTTCGAATGAATTTCATTTGGCGTTAAACCTTCTTTTACAAAGAACGGAAGTGCTTGCACAATAAGTACTCTGATGATAAGTTAATTTGAGAGTCACAGATTAGTGCAGAACCTGTTTTTATAAAGTCATGCGTTTCCTAAAGATGTAAACATTTTTGCACACCAAGTTTGTAGCAGAAACGAATGTAGCAATCGGGACGAGTGATGGAAAAGGGGAAGGAGATTCTGAAATTACGAGGAACAACTCGAATACCAGAAGTATTCAGAAACGCCTGAAAACATTTTGTATCTCCAGAAACATGTACGTAAAATAAAAAAGATAATAATAATAATGGTTCTAATTCACTGATGTTGGTAACATCAACTCACGCTGATGTTAATGTCCAAATACAAAGCTTTTAAAGTGATTCATTCAGAAGATGGAGACAGATGGATAGTGCGAAAAAAAAAATATTGAAATAAAGTTTATCAGTTGATTAAAAAAAAGTTACGGAGTAATCCGTGGTCAGACAGTTGGCATGCACTGTTTGTGGCTGTGTCATACAGCGTGTCAAAAGAGACTCACAAAGCAAGTAAATACTTATAAGGCACTTGAATTCCCATTATGTTTATAAAGAAAGAAATTTCATTCGATAAAATTTTAAACTAACAATACTATAGTTTTCACGAAGTTTAAAGCAATGTAACCCTGAATCCTCTGTACTGTAATACACTTTTAGCAAACTGGGGGACAGAATACACTTGCATACATTACTGATACTAACCCTTTAAACCCCGAATTAAATCCCATCTTTTATTTGCTGGCATTATTAGGAGCTCACCATTTTCTCCACGTTAGCAGGATAAGGGTTAAATTATTAACCCTTAGGCGACTAATGACATATATATATGGAGCACACATTCTTGATGTTTCTAGATCACACACAACGACGCAGCACAGTCGGTAGGACTCCTCTGGACGAGTGATCAGCTCGTCGCAGAGACCCTACCTGACAACACACGACACTCACGACAAATATCCATGCCCCCGGTGGGATTCGAACCCACGATCTCAGC
>Ga0268261_10002241_pt1 | contig 13786 bp, 8 predicted proteins | sample TergutNc150P1_FD_190353 | JGI IMG/M metagenome (GOLD analysis project Ga0268261, IMG submission 190353) | Nasutitermes corniger P1 segment gut microbial community from laboratory colony in Florida, USA - Nc150 P1 (SPAdes) (version 2) | ecosystem: Host-associated > Arthropoda: Insects > Digestive... | reverse complement strand
GACTGTGCTGCGTCGTTGTGTGTGATCTAGAAACATCAAGAATAGGTGCTCCATATATATATATGACATTAGTAGCCTAATGGTTAATGATTTAACCCTTATCCTGCTAACGTGGAGAAAATGGTGAGCTAATAATGCCAGCAAATAGCAGATGGGATTTAATTCGGGATTTAAAGGGTTAATGCCTTCCTGCAACCACAGTTCTTCAGCAGTTATCACTGTCTTTCCACAGTCCCTTGAGAAACATTGGACAGAGGCTGCACTGTATCAAATTATTATTATTCATTTTGACCTTTATGCAGGGTATTTATAATTGTGTACCTGCAACAAACCATGTTCCTAGGGTATGTAGTTAGGCAGCTACTCCGTATTGACAATTTCTGTTACATATAATGTTATTTCCCATTTTAAATGTTCTGTAATTTTACAGTAGTGCTTTCCAAAATATGTGTGCAGTGCCCAATACAGCTGTTTAGTTTTTTAGTTCCTTGATTTCGTGCTTTGCCAGTATGTTGCTCAGGTATTTTCTGAATGATTTTAAAATGGTTCCCTTTGCCCCTATTATTACCAGTATCTTCTTCTTACTACTACTACTACTACTACTACTACTACTAATGCTTCTTCTTCATCTACTAGTATGCTTATTTTGTTACACCACCTTGTCAAAACTTTTATTTCATAGTATGCATATCATTTTAATAACATCATTATGTTGAAGCATTTCACAAGGGCTGTAGGGTGATCTGATTAATGGAAGGGTTATTCTGTGGAAAGTGTAACTGCAGATGGGATTTGTCAAACATTTTTATTGATTTTTCACTTGGCATACCATTAGTTATGAGAAATATCCCATGTCATATTCTGAGATTTCTCGTCCCACTACTTTTATCTTTTCAAGTCAGTATTTCTTTTATTTACACTTCAATTCATCACAAATTTTCCAGGCATCTTTTTGGCCTGTTTTATGCATCTTCACAGAATTGGTCACCTTTGTCAATTCCAGAGTAAAGCTTCCCTCTGCGCTGATAAGCCCATGCCATTCGTTCTGATGTAAAACCAATACCAACGTCCCCTTTGTTGGATACTGTGATGGCCCCTGCAGAGTTTCCAACTCTTTCTGTCATTGCTTTGCAACCATCTACAGTTGCCTCATTTGTGGATTTACCTTTAAAAAAAAAAGCTTTGCTTATCAGAAGTACTTGGACAAATATTATTAAAACATACAATAAAGACAGAGCATCAAAAAGTAAACTTTATGACCTTTTCGCCAATGCTGTGGATTGGAAAACACTATGATGCATGAAGTCATGCAGAAATACAATGTACAGGAGCTATGAAATAATATTCTTACAATCGTCACATTCATCGTGAAATCACAGCTATCAAGATAGCTCCTCACCTAAGAATTGAATCGGGGGTACAAAACTTTAGTAACACTCTTCTCAGAATGTAATATAACATGGCAGCCTCAGAGAGTTTATAGCTAGCTTGTCACTTCATGGCAGCAACTAAAGGAACCCTGAAGCTAGGCATGTGAAGTCTGATACAAAGATCCAACATTGGCTAAAAAAATTTGTACAAAGTTTCTATTATGTATGTTAAAAATTAAAAGCATAGAAATGGAATGTAATTTGTAGGTTATGAGTATTTTATAGTAGTGGATATGAATGTTTTAAGAAACACGTATTAAAAGTTCTTTTCAGAACTTGACATTTTGATAACCATACTTTCTCTTGAAGTAATAGGGCTGTTTCAATGCAGTCACATTTTAACACAGACCCCTTATGTCAGAAGCAGCCATATGCCCATCATATGACAGGCCCTCATGATGACTTACTACTCCATGGCCTCTTCCATTACTTATTTTTTTCTCCTCACAGCAAAACAAGTGTTAACTTCCTCTATTGGAGTGCTGTCACCGGAATGTTTTACACAATTATATGCTCAGCTCTTAGCTTACCATTTATTTCAAACAATTCAATCATCACAAGTAATATGACTATATCTAATGCACCTCTAAACCAAAGGTATTAAATTCTCATATACATCCATTAGTAGAGGAATGATTTAAAGAGCTCAGTTAACGACCTGATTATACTCGTACTATCGTCCTATGGCAAACCTTGCACAGAACACAACCTGTCTCATTAATGAAATGTTTTTATTTGGCCTTTGTGCATACCTCACAGAGAACATAATGTATTGTACTATATGCTCAGGGCTATACTGTTTCTTAGGCCATAATATTTACACACTACTCCATGGCCTCTTTCACTATAGTGCTGCCACCTGTTCGTGCTGTGTTGTACTATATGCTTGACATGCAACCATTTCTTCAGCCTTGACACACATTTCACAACAAAACACAATAAATCTGGTAACCAAAGCAACAAAGTGTGACTCACTCACACACACACATCATTGGTATTATGTAAGGCAGATGCCAATAAACAACAGATCATTGAAATGTAGCAGAAATACTTGTACTTGCTTTACTCACACTTCTAGCCTTGCCAGTGCAGCATAAATAGTACGAGTTTCAAGTAGTTCACTGTGCAGACCATCATCACTCACCAACCCGGATCATAATCCACCACAGGTACCTTCTATGTATATCACTCCACAGTATCATACCCCAGAAAACAATTTTTAATTTCTAATATTTTATACTCTTCACTGTTTTACCATTTGACCAGAATTTTAACCAAAACTACATAATATTTAACAAAGGAGTGATCCCGTCACATTATAAATATACTTGCATTTTGGCTCTTACCAACCTGAAGATGGCCACATGAGTGGCCGCAACATATTGGTGGTCACTATGTAATAAAATTACATTCATAAAACCCAACAGCTTTTTTTTTATATAAAGTTTTATGCAGCATAAATAATTTTGAGAAATTCAGTTAATGTAACTGAACAGCTTGAATTAATAGTTGGTCAGATTCATGTACAAAGAAAATCTTCTGATAGCAAGACTCAAAGTAGCAAATTTTCTCTCACAAGGAGTACTAGTCTCCTGGATTGCTCCTGGGTGCAGAATATAATAAAGTCACAGTCGTTTCCAAGTGTCCATAATATTCATGTGCATTATATAGAATATGAAGGGCACAAGCAGATTGAGGGAAACCACTATGACTTTATTACAGTCAACACACAACAACTAATAAATGTACACCTTGAAAATTACTACATTCAATCCTTTCACCAACACATGATTATTAAGGGGGGGAGACTGTAGTAACCTATGACACATAACTGCATCACACATGCACATAACTCCCTATCACCAGAGCTCCTCCAGCATACTTGACCTTAATTCCAAGTGGTTCTTCATGCAATCTGGTATGTACTCTCAACAACTATTGTTTCACCTTTCTCAATATTCCAACTCTGGAATACAGGATTAAACATGATAAGTAAAAATCTAATGTTAACTACAACTGTGAATTAAAAGGTGCAGAATCCCACCCACAAAAAATCAGAATGATAACCACTGCTGTACTGCCTGCCATCACATGAAACAGTCTCAGCACAGAGTGAGAAGTGATGACATTTACACAAACAAACAAACAAAAACACACACACACACACACACAAAGAAAGAAAGAAAGATGTCCCCATACATACACAGTCAATCTCAGTTATAATGTAATAAACGGGACTAAATATTGTGCTGTTCTAACTGAGGAGTATAATTTTTTTAGTTACCAGTGAGGAATTCATGCCTTAAATTTGGTGAATGTATGTGCTGAGGTCATCTTAAATTCAAATATTAAGCACTGAACCAGACCGCGCCAAACCAGATTGCTCTGAACTGGACCAAGCACAGCCAAACCAAGGTTTGCATCGCCAAATCGTCAGGTGCGATCTGCATTCTTCTAAGAAATTACACAGCCTACTCATACAGTGGTAATTCCTTACTGACATTGTGGGGCGGCCTATAGGTCCCATCTTCAAAAGTCAAGAAATCCAAAAGACAGCACTGCACGACTGAAGTTAACTAAGACATTCTTCTTTTTTGGAACTCTGTCTATCATATAATTTTTTAAAGAAGCATATTCTTTTGGAAGCCAGCTGTGTTTCCATTTCATCAAACAAAGAAGCACCTAACCTGACTGACCATCTAGATTGAGTTACTATCAAGCACTGGACATCATAGAAACACTCAGCTTCTTATGATATATACCTGCGAACAGGTCTAGTCCTGGGCAGTAGCAAGAAAATGGCTATTGAAAAACTAAAAATTAACTACTAGACTAAAAAATATAACCTAAAACAATCAACAAATTAAAAACCATTTAAAGAGCCAAAACTCAGACTGATCAGATGACTGACACAGCACAAAAATTCAAAGCATATGTATTTAAATTCTTAACACCACAAACACCATCTCTGGTGAAAAATGTGAATCTTTATGGGTTCAGGTAAGTTAGTCAGTGTGGATCATAATAGCATGGAAGCGCATCTCACCAGAAGTGACTGTGAAGGATTTCATAAAGTGCTGTACATCAATAGGAGTGGATGGGACTGATGATGATACGTTATGGAATGACAGTGAAGACGATGGGGATGTTGGGAAGATAAAGGCACCAACTGTGAAAATGGAGACAGCAACATTAGTAAAGGTAGAGAGAATCTGACACATTTTGTATATTAAGTGTACTAAATAGTAAAATACTTCTTTGTAGAAACTCTTCATTTCTGAGGAGTCATCTGAGATTTGGATAAATACATTTTCCCTTGGCAGATGCGTTTTACCTGGGGGGTCGTGCCAGATCAGAGGCGTCTTACATTCAGGTAAATACGGTAATATCTGATAACAGAAATGAGGTGTCACACAAACCAATGTCATTATAACCAAGTTTGACTTGTGTGTATGTATGTGTGTGTGTGTGTGTGTGTGTGTGTGCATGTGCTATATAGGATTCTAATACTTAGTAATACTTCCTGTCACATCTCCCAGGAAGGTTTAATTTTTGTAATCAAATTGCACATGTTAATACTAGAAGTAAATGTATGTCTTACCCTGTTCCATAAATGTCAAAATGGTATGTGCCAAACAGAACCTCATAATAGATTCTCCATGGCCTGTAGTTGATACAGCTCCAATATTATCATCAGCATATCCTCCACATCCTGCCATTACAACAGTACATATTATTCTATGTAGAAACATGAACATTCAATATATATATATATATATATATATATATATATATAAAAATTCCAGTAGTCTAAACAGTAAAGCTTTTTTATCCCGGCAAATTCTAGTTTCACAATAAACTGATTTTGATTACTTGCTGAGGTAGCTTCAGCTTTCAGAGTTTAATTTCCTTTCTTCCAAGCCCAGCACCTACTTAACCACATGGGCACTTCCCAGTGGCCAGCACAATGTTCCAAAATACCCCCCCCCCCAAATCACACACACACACACACACTCTTCCCCTGCGAGATGTATGGTGAGGCCATAATCCATTGCCATTAGATGGTAATACACTCCACACCTTCTCAATGTACTCCTGCAATGAGACCTAAATGTTGGGTCTTATTTTCCTTAGTAAAGCTTCTATATATAGTATGGCTAAACTCCAAAAGTAAAAGTTTTACAGTAAAGTAATTTATTCAGTCAAAACACAACCTGTATTACTAATCAACACTATAAACCTGGTAAAATGTTTCAGTTCACTGAACCATCTTCCGGCCAATTCCTAAAACAAAGTACATTCAGTGAGTGTGAATACTATGGGATTCCATACTGTTTAAAGGTCATTTTGACATTGAAAATCATGTTAAATTCTGTTGGCCAATGTATTATTTGAAATGTATATAAAAACCCCTGCCAGTATATCTTTATTAAAATATTTAAAACTATGCTAGCTCATATATATATATATATATATATATATATATATATTACGAGTAACATTAAAGCTCTTGTCAGATGGGGTTGCTTGCATATGGTTGAAGCCAATATTGTCGGTTATTGGTCGTGTTCTAAATTCTGGAGAACTGATAACAAGTATATTTTAGCCATCTTGTGCAAGGCTAAGTTCCAAGTTGTGTATCACATGCTAATATTGTTATTTTGACGACTGTTATTTCAAGTTTTTTCTCTTGCCATCCTATGGAAGGCTGAGTTTTAGGTTGTGTATCACATGCCTTACAGCTCTTATCAGTACAGTTTTGAGTATTTTGGATACGGTTAAATACGTGAAGATATGCGTATATTTGTCTATCTCTGCGTCAGTTTTACAAGATGGGTGTATCTGTATGGTGAAGGATGTCTCGTAGTCAATACCATATTGGAAACTGATTTAATTCACAGGACGGCTGCTTGTGTGTGTGTTTGCGTGTGATCAATACTTGTGGGAGAGAGAAAAAAACTTTACAATCCCATATCTTGTTAACAGATACCTTCTCAACATCAGATATGTTCATAACAGTCACCAGGATAAAGTGCGCAGAGCCATTCCTCAAAAGATAATAGCCCTTTAGGCAGTCAAGACATTCTCCACATTTCATTGAACATTACGGTTTACTACCACGTTCACAAGAGCCCATCACTGTCCACATCCTACCAGCCTATTTCTTGAAGATCCAGGTTGTCATGTTCCTTCAGATTTGCCCACCAAAATTCTGCATGCAGTTCTCTTCCCTCCATATGTGCCACATGCCCCAACCACCACATCCTCCTTCACTTCATCACTCTAATAATATTTGGTGGGAAGTATAAATCATGAAAGAATTCATGCAATGTTCTCCAGTCTCCTGACACGTCCTCCCTTTTAGGCCCTAACATATTTTTCAGGACCCAATTTTCAAACACCTTCAGTCTAAGTGCTTCCTTTATTTTAAGACACCAAATTTCACACCCATACATAACAGGGAATACTGTAGTAGTGGTTTATTAATCTTTATGTTTTTAGGTAACTAAAAAGATTGTATGACAATACTTCCAGTAACTCAATTCAACGAATATGTAATTTGAAATTATTTGGAAGAAACGAGTTGCAGCTTAATCTGGTTATACTGAAACCCCCATTTTTGGTTCCTTTGGCAAGCAGTGGATCTGAATGCTACTCCTGTGGAGTATATTAAACAGAGGAAATACAACATGCAGTTTATTGACTTGGGGTAACTAAAACTGATATTAAATGTGGGACAATGTTAAGTTGAGGAACAGTACATTAACAGAGGTTCCAATATACTATCCTGGCAATTGGCTGGACCATGGGTGAGCAACACAAACATTCAGTAGAGGCAACTTCCTGCATGGGATTTAAATCTGGGACATCCTGAATATGAATAAGAATTAACCCCTTCAATGCAAGATTAAATAAGGGGGGGGACATGAAATTAACATGTTACTACTTAATGTTCACTCCTCTTCAAGAAAAAAATTCAGCTTTCTTGAAAACACTTCATAACCCATTTTGAACAGTGTTAAAAAAAAGCATATTTTAGTATTTATGATGTGTTCACCTGGCATAGGCGTGTCCCCTACACGACCCACAAGTTTGCCACAAATACCACCAGTTGAAGTTGCCACAGCAACATGACCTTCTGCATCCACAGCTACTGCTCCTACTGTACCCACATCACTGTAAATGGATAATTCAAAACAGAAATGAAAATCAAATTTCACAGTTTTTACTCTGTTAATGACTAGATCTCACAGATGAATGTGGGTTACTGTTGACTGTGGGACAGCAAGAATTATCAAATGGTGAGCATTAAAGCATTACCATCAGTCAGTATGTGCTACTGGTAATGTGATGTTTCTGTCACTGTTTTCATAAACTGGGTGACTTTTGCTGTAATATTTTATTGTCCCTTTTAAACAACCAAGAACTCACATGTCAAAGAAGTCATGAGTGTTAGTCTCAAATGTATCTCATTCCTTCAAGCAGGACCTAAAAGTTCAGTAAGCCAATGCAGAGAGATTCCAGGCTGCAAGGTTTACCATTGTGGCATGTGAAAAAAATTAATTGTGGACCACCAATGTAAGACATGTACTGAGTGCCTAAATTTTTTTAGACATAATGTCATAGTTGTTTACACGCTACACACATCATGTCATGTGCTGTAACCCTGTAAAACCTCCCTCTCTCTCAAACAAACAAACAAATCCACACATTATAAATGGATGATAAATAAACCTTACAATATTGGGTGCCATATTTCCATACAACAATGAAAATTGGAGAGCCAGAGGTAGGAATGTTTTATATTAGACTGATGTCAGCTGCTAAGATAATATAGCACTGGTGGTGGATGGAACAAATGTAAGTATGGAATATGTGTGAGGTGACACTAATAGGAAAGCCATGTACTTGGACTGAAACCTGTCTCAGTGCTACTCTGTCCACAAAAATTCGCACATGAAGTGGACTAGGATCAAACCTGGGGCTGTCCATGTGGAATTTGTGATGGACTAAGTAGTACTCAGGTTTTTCTATAAGTACTTCATTCTGCAGCTGTCAGTATCATTCCACCAATGCCACATGTTTGTATTTCATTCATTTATAACAAATGCTTACAACCGACCTACCACTGGATATGTTGTCTTCTTCTCCTTCTCTTGCAGTACGCTGGTTATGTCCCGTTCACCTGTCCTAATTCTTGTAATTGATATGATAATTAGGCAGATACAGATGTGTGGGACAGGTTATTAGCTATAGTGGTAGAGTCATGAGTTCCACTTGAGGGAATCTACGGGGATGTGTCCAGAGGCATCTGTACCCAGTCCTCGGTTTTCAATGAACAGCCGGAAGTAATGAGTTACAGTCACTTACTTGAATAAAAAATGTAAGTTATCACATAAAGTCACGTATTATAATTTCTTGATGATACATACTGTCTCACGGCACTGAAACACACTTTGTCACAAAACCAACGCTTCTGCGTATAAGTAAGTCCAACCGACACATATAATTTTTCCTTTACGATGGTTCCCAATTTCGTGGACAAATTAACACAACAGATACAAGCCCATTTTCATACACTCCACTTTACTGAGATCATGTTTCAACACCCAACAATTTCTAATTATGACTCCAGTTAATTAATAATCTGGATGAGATATGCAGTTTGCGTGTCCTCTCTGACTGACAAACTCTTACTGACTTGCCCGCGGCATTGCTTGGTTTCCCTACATGTTCAACTTTTTAACAAAACCCAAATGTTCGAGTTGGTTAAAATTTTAATTTCAACAACCCCTCATAGGTCATTTCAAATAGACGAACAGTAGCTCACATGCTCTTACACCATGAGTTACGGCTTCCCGACCTGTCAAGTTCTCAATTTACATCCTCCTGCTGTTTCCAAAGATATGCTTTTCTGTACGGTCATTAACGTCTTTTCTCCCCCAATTTTCTGTCTGGTCAGTAGCTGCTAGTCACTTATTCTCTCTCTCTAAAACATTGTGCGCAGCCCGTGGTTTCGTTAATCTCATCACCCTTAATAAAAATATAATTCTCTACATAAATTTATGTAATCTAACTATCTTATTAATTTTATGTATCCTCATTCATCCAAAATAGACTCAAACCCTGTCCGTACGGTTACATGCTATATACTCTTAGCAACTGACAGCAGTGCTCAATAAAACATTTATGTTTTTCTCCTCAACATTTTGTTATATTGATATCTTAAACAAGAACTCTGTAAGCATTAGTATTCACTTCTCATGTGTATTTGTGACACAGTGCTAGTATCCTTTCTCATTTTAGGATAACACATAAGCTGATATTAAAATGCTTCAATGCAGCAACATACCCCAACTCTGTTGTTCCAGACACGCCTGTCTTCTGTGTCCTCTCAAGAGATGCTTTAGCAAATTCAGTGACCAGTTTCTCCATGGGCACTTCAGGAACACCTTGCTCACTGGCAAATCGTTTTGCACCTTCACCAACCAGCATCACATGAGATGTCTTCTCCATCACCAGACGGGCAACATTCACTGGGTGAGCCACATTTCTGATAGCTCCCACTGAACCTGCAGCATATTTACAAACCAGTTCACAAACTGATATCGCAACCCGAACTCCAGACATACAACATAAATATATTATCCAGTTTACAAATGTCACTAGTCCTTCAACTACAGTACATTTCATATTACCATCATAATAGCAGGATAAGCCAACTTGATTCACATCACACAGACTGCATTCAGTGAAAACAACACGTGACTTTTTCTACTTTTTGTGATGTCCTTCCCTCTTGTCTGAAGTAATACTTCTGTCATCAAAGCTAAATGTGATAAATGTACATGACTATGTTATATGATTAAGTATGGTACTTAACCTTCAAACACTACAATATTTATCAAATATAAATTTGACATGCACTAAATTTGTTAAATGTTAATACATTCAGAATAATACTAAAATTTTGCCCCAACTAGTAAGCATTAACTCACAAGCAGTAAGTTAGTGAGCAGACCTCCAGTGTCTTGATGACAATCAGATCAGTCACATTAAATTTATGTGTGTGTGCATCACTTGAGTTTTCACTTCACTTCACCTCCCTTCCTTTCCTTTCAGTTCACATCACTCCCAATATTTTACTTCCCTGCACTATTGGACGTTTCATCACCACGCTTCAAAAACCCTTTACGTCTCCTCACTTATAATCTAAAAATATGTGATTAATAGGTGAAAGTCACTAGCACCTCTGCAGGCAGTTGATTCCACAGTTTGATTGTCCTATTTACAAAGGAGTATTTACCGATATCCGTTCTTTGTTTCCTGGCCCTAATTTTATGATCATGATCATCCCTGTTCAGGTAAGATGGTCCTATTAACTTGTCCCCTGTTATTTCCATGCCAGTTGTCTGGTGTATGCTTTGAACAAGGCATAAATGTGAGCTATCAAGGAATAAACCTGTTGGAATGGGAGAAAGGAAAAGTACAAGCTCTACTCCAGTGGAGTGGGGACATTTCTCATTTGTTTTGTTGCTTAGCACAAAGTGGTATCCGAGGTTCTCATGGCAGTTATCACTGAAAATACTATTGTTTGGATTTGATGTCACGTAGTCCGAGAGAAATTTAAGTATGTTCCATCAAAATGTGGGTTTATTTCTAACATACTGTAAGGTATCACATCCCAGACCACAGCATTTTTTCAAGTATAAATTTAACCTTTATGCAACATGCATTCACATGTGCAAGCACGTGTAAAGAACACCCCCAGAAATTCATTTTATATATTTAGGCAACCAGAAAATTTACTGCTTTTTTAAGAAAGCTGCATAATCTCAGTTTTACTTTCCACAAAATGTCAGTTGTTTCATAATTTTACCTTTTTTGTTTGAAGAATACTTTTTTTTTGTTTATAAACCATCTGCAAAAATTTCAATACCAACTTGGTTTCATTCGATTCAAATAATTCAACCAACGAGATGCAACAGTTTCACAAGTTTATTACTTGACGTTTATGTGTGGCTCAACGTGTTTTGGGCATCACCCCGCCCATCATCAGGAGCATACAACTGCAATAGGAGCTTCTGGTTTTACCGTTGGACAGAAGCGGCTAAGTGCCCATCATCAGGAGCATACAACTGAACTAGGAGCCTCTGGTTTTACCGTTGGAGGAAAGCAGTTGGAGCATTGTTGGTCGTGGTTTGGCAGACCACGACCAACAATGCTCCAACCGCTTCTCTCCAATGGTAAAACCAGAGGCTCCTAGTGCAGTTGTATGCTCCTGATGATGGGTGGGGAGATGCCCGAAACATGTTGAACCACACATAAAGGTCAAGTAATAAACTTGTGAAACTGTTGCATCTTGTTGATTGAATTATTTGAATTGTATGATGATGCACGGACTTGAGAACATCAAACCAGCTTGGTTGTTTAAAGGTTAATTCTTATAAAATTTTTTGATTTTTTATCTACATAATTTCTGACAGCACAAATCCCAACTACCTACATGCATTTCTCCAGTTAAACCATGCATGCTCCACCATTGCCGTGTTCAGAATTTGTAACACAAAGAAAATGCCGCACAAAAATTTGTACATGAATTTATGATTTGTTTCCATGCAAAATTTCTCACAGTAATTTGCCAACAAAGCAAACAACTAAGCACACAAACTGCATGGCTTTTACATGTCACATAAAGAAGTACACTCAAATTTCTATTTCCACACCAAATTTGATGACCCCCACAATCACTGGTGACAATGACACTCCCACCTTACAATTTCATACGATCAGTATGTCAGCATAATGATGGTAGCATTTAATTAAACATGGTAGCTTCTTATCATTTAATATTCATCTCACGCTACATGAAATTTTGGTATGTGGTCAAAAGCTGTTTAGAGACAGTAGGCAGTGACACAGACACTCACCCACACAAACATGATAAACCCATACTGTCACATAAATTATGTAAAGCAGGCAAACTATACATACCTGCTTTCATTTCTTGTCCCTCCATAATAATTGCATCCATCTCCACCTCACCATCAGCATTCAGAACAGAACCATATCCTGTAAAACAAAATGCTGCCATCATTCAAAGAATTTACAATGGTAATGACATCTACACTTCTGTACAATGAAGTCAGTAGAGACAACAAATAATATATTGTTACATTTCTGCCCACAGTTACCACTTGTTAAATTTTCAACATAATCTCAGAGTTGCAAATTGTCACCACATTTGTAAATGTTAACACACAAAATTTCATGTACTCAATTTCAACAGTAATTTGTACTTCAGTGTTTCTCTAATGACATAACATTCCTGTCACGTTTCATGAACATCTGTGTACTGGTTCAAAAGATGGGCAACAGATACACAAATGGGCATAATAAACTCTTCTTACTCTAGAAATGACAGGTTACTCTGAATTGTTAGTAAGAACTACCATACTACAAGACTTCCATCATAGAGGGAAGTAATCTTCAGTCACTCACACTATACTGTTTCTTCATCCATCTATCTACCACCATGCCTTTGGCTGAGAAACTTCATTTATCAAATCTCAGAGGCAGAGAGGCCAAGATTTACAATTATCACAGTTTGTCTACCACTGGGAGATATGCTTTCTATACAAAACTTTTAATATGTGAATTTGGTGCATACGCACCAAAAAAATCTATATATATCTTTACATTTAGATTTTCTTTTTAAAATTTGTCTGGAATTTCTATAAACTTTTTATACAAGACCTTTTAGTTTAATCCATATGCTACAAACTGACAGGATGCAGGCTGGATATTAATCTTTCCCACTACAGCCAGCGTATCGTGGGAACTGATTTAGCCTCTTATCAAAGACTGTAAATGCCTGTTTCCTGAGTAGCAAAGCTGTAGTATTTTATTTTACAATGTTTATTCCATCAAGTGCACAAACGTATAAAGCTGACGTGTTACTGTCATCTAATGTGGAGGTTAAGAATTTATTGCAGCTATACCTCTACTCTTCTTTTCTGCCTCCAATACACTATGCTCAAAGTGAGGATCAAGAGCAACTTCACCTTCACCACTACAATTATTTTTGGCACAGTCTTTGACATAGTGAATCGGCACAGATGGCAACAATCAGCATGCAGTACATTTCTATTTCTAAACCTGATAAACATGTGTGCATGGACACAAAAGATGTTCATCATCATCATCATCATCATCACGTTCAGGAAGAATTAGGTTTGATTCCTGTTCCTTGTATCCTCAAAATGAAATTGGTCTCTCCATCTCTTCCTCGGTCGTCCTATGTGTCTTCGTCCTTTTGGTTTATATTGTAGTGCTTGTTTAGGTATCCTGTTTGT
>Ga0268261_10002240_pt1 | contig 13788 bp, 17 predicted proteins | sample TergutNc150P1_FD_190353 | JGI IMG/M metagenome (GOLD analysis project Ga0268261, IMG submission 190353) | Nasutitermes corniger P1 segment gut microbial community from laboratory colony in Florida, USA - Nc150 P1 (SPAdes) (version 2) | ecosystem: Host-associated > Arthropoda: Insects >... | reverse complement strand
AATACCTTCAGGAACTGCTGGTCTTCCCAACTGGGATGGGAAATCCGGCTGTCTAGGCTCCTTGATGCCCCGCAGAGTGTCAAGAAGGGGACTTAAATCGGCCTTCGGGCGAGAGTTATACGGTCTCGGCCCACGTTTTGTGATGCGAAAGTTGAGATTATATGCTTATTTTAACATAAGTATGAGGGGAGTGTAAAGGATAAACACTAATTGAATGACTATAATTTCAACCCATTGAAACTGGCAATCGCTTTCTCCACTTGTTCCATATCATAATCGCTCAATTTTCCAATGGGGTATTTAAATGCACCATGCGGTAACATTCTTCCCCAAGAAACCCGAATTACGCTACTATTTTTCAAGTGGGCTTCTTCCCACGGCTGATTTACGAACGGAAAAAAATGGAAAAAAGAATATTTTTCCTTCACTTCATCACTCTTATTGAATAAATCTTCTATTTTATTGGGGAAAATTTAGTTAATTGCTTCTAAACTTTACGCTAGAAAAGTCTAAAATTCCTTAAAACAACATAATTTTTCATTTTATTACCAAAATATTCCCTTCATAAATCCGCCGTGGCTTCTTCCCAGTCCCGTAGGATTACATCATATTTATCTCTCGGCTCCTGAGAAGTAGATGGCATGGCAAATGCATAAATTCCATAGTCTTCCATAGGGTTAATGACTAAAAATGGACGGTCTTTCCCTGACTTTTCATCTCGGCAACTCCATATCCAACCCTTAGTAAAATTCTCTCTCATAATCCTCACGAATCACGACTCCCCCTTCGTACCATGCTTGCAAAACCTCTAGTTCCTTATCGGTCGGCCTCATATAAAAATAAGTATTATGCAAAAGTTCCAAAGTATCCAACCGGTCGGCATTTGGCATATTTTCAATAAGGTCAATAATATCCTGTGGCTTCACAACGATCAGCTCCTTACTTTCATTCTAACACTTACTCTCATAGTATGCAATTTTCGTATAAAACTTTACCTCCTAGCCCCTCGCCGGACTTTCAGCTGCTTGCCTTTGACAGTGGTGGTCCGCATGGCTTCGAGGACTTGGCGGCCCTTTCCATTAAGGATTTCCACGTCGGTGGAGTGGTCCAAAATCGTGATGATTCCGATGTCATCGGCGGTAATCCCGTCAATTTTGGCGATGGCGCCCACGAAATCCACGGCGCGGAGTTTCTTTTTCTTGCCGCCATTGAAATTCAACTTGAAGATTTCTTTGGATAACTGCTCCCTTTTATCCGTTTTTGGAAGCGTCCCTTGCTGGATTTTCTTCTCGAACTGGGATTTTTTTTGCCGGACTTCCTCGCTGGTCGGAGCGAAAACCCGGTCGAGGGAAAACCCGATGTAATCTTCGATTTCAGAAATCCGCCGAACGTCCCGGGTGGTTGCCAACGTGATGGCTTTTCCCGACTGACCTGCCCTTCCAGTACGGCCCGCCCGGTGGACATAGGCTTCTTTTTCCAATGGGATGTCAAAATTGATGACATGGGTGATGTGGGAAATGTCAATACCGCGGGCTGCCACATCGGTGGCTACTAAATAACGGAATTTCCCCCTTCTGAAGGCATCCATGACACCAAACCGTTGGTCTTGCTCCATGCCTCCGTGAATCCGTTCAACTGGCAAGCCATCATCGGATAACTGGCGGTAAACATCCTCTACGTTTTCCTGTGTCCGGCAAAAAATAATGGCGCTATCAGGACTTTCAAAAATAAGCAAATCCTTTAGCATCTCCACCTTATCGCCTTTGGCTTCAAGCACTTGATGGGTGATGGTGTTGGCGGTGACTTCCTGTGCCTTGATTTGCACCTCGGCGGGATGGTTCATGTGGCGCTGGCTCAGGCGGGCGATGTCCTCGGGGAAGGTCGCGGAGAACAAAAGGGTGACCCGCTCCTTCGGCAAGCATTTGATGATGGCCTCCACTTGCTCCAAAAAGCCCATGTTCAGCATTTCGTCCGCCTCGTCGATAATCAGGTAGCGGATCTTTTCAAGGGAGAGGGTTTCCCGCTGGATGTGGTCAAATACCCGTCCCGGTGTGCCGACGACGATGTGGGTCCGTTGCTTTAAGACAGCCTGTTGGATGCGAAAAGGCGATTTTCCGAAAATTGCTAAGGCTTTCAGTCGCTTGAATCGTCCAATATTGGTCAAATCTTCGCTGACTTGTTGGGCCAGTTCGCGGGTCGGTGTCAAAATCAGGGCTTGGGGCTTGTTTTCATTCCACTCCACCAACTGGCATAAAGGAATCCCAAAAGCTGCTGTTTTCCCGCTTCCCGTCTGGGATTTCACCGTCACGTCCTGATGGCTTAAAATCAGGGGGATGACCTGTTGCTGGACTTCCGTTGGGGTTTCATAAGAAAGCCCCTTGATGGCCTTTAAAATGTCGTCACTAAGCCCGTAATCTGAAAATTTAGGTTCACTCATATCGTCGATGTCCTCCTATAATCTGCTTTAAAGCGTTCCCTGTCTGCTGGACTTCTTCAAGAGTGGTGGATTTCCCGAAAGAAACCCGGATAAATGTCTTGGCCTCGGGGGCAGTTTTCCCGATGGCAATCAATGTATGGGACGGAGCTTCCATGTCCACATGGCAGGCACTGCCGGTTGCCACCATAATCCCTTGCCGGCTCAAATGAAGCATGGCGTATTGCCCTTCCACACCAGGGAGGGTGAGCCCCAGGATATGGGGAAGGGCTTGCACGGTAGTCCCGGCTTCCATAGCCCAGTCCCCTAATATCTCCAGGAGCCGCTGCCTAAGGTTCAAAACACGTCCATATTCAGCATTCATTTCCCCAAGCCGTTCCTGGGTTGCCGTAACAAAAGCCACGATGGCGGGAAGGTTGACCGTGCCGGGGCGAAATCCCATCTCGTGGGTCGTGCCGGGAATGGGAAGAATCCGCTTAATGTCGGGGTTCAAATAACAAAGCCCGGTCCCTTTAGGCCCATAAAGTTTGTGGCTGGAAGCGGAAAGGCTGTCCACGTTCAGGGCCTGCACATCAATGGGAATTTTCCCGAAGGCTTGGATGGCATCGGTGTGAAAAAGCACCCCCCGTTCCTTCAAGAGAGCACCGATTTCAGCAATAGGCTGGATGGCACCGATTTCCGAATTGACCAACTGGATGGTCGCCAGCACCGTATCGTCCCGAAGGCTTGCCTTGACGGCTTCCAAGGAAACAATGCCATTGCCATCAACCGGTAAAAAAGTCACCTCATAACCGGATTGCTCTAATTTGTGGAGGTAGTTGCGGATGGAAGCGTGCTCAACTTGCGTGGAAAGAATGTGGCGACCCTTTTTCGAGGCTAATAACGTGTCAATCGCCAACATATTGGACTCCGTGCCACCGCTGGTGAAAACCACCCCATGGGGATGCCCATTTATACTTTGTGCCAGTTGCCGCCGGCAGTGCTCCAATAATCCAGCCGCCATCGCACCGCTGTCATGGACACTCTGGGAGTTCCCCAATACATGGCGGGCCGTATCTGTATATGCCTGCAAGGCCGTTTCACTCATGGGAGTCGTTGCCGCATGGTCTAAATAAATCATAAAAATCCACCTCTTATCCAAAAGCGTGGCAATCCCGTCTGTCAAAATTGCCTATCTCATCTAATTGTAACAGTTTCCAAGGGCTTTGAGAAGTCCTGTGGCAACGGTTAATTACAAGGAAGTGTGCCATACTATGATTAAACCCGCATATCACTTGAAAATAACGCAAAAAAAATGTAAAATAGAGGTCAAGGCTTAGTTTTACCAGAAGGAGTGAACGTTCGTGCCACAAACCGACATATTAATTATTGGAAGCGGTGTCGCTGGGTTGGCTGCCGCTTCAAAAATCATATCCAAGAGCGTCACTATTTTAACGAAAAAAGATGCCAGGCAAAGTAATTCCATGCTGGCTCAGGGCGGGATTGCCGCTGCCATGAGCCCGGGCGACCACTGGCAGGAGCATTTGGAGGATACCCTTGTGGCGGGGTGCAACCTAAATGACGAAAATGCCGTGCGGATGATGGTGCAAAGCGGTCCTGTTTTTTTGAAGGAATGGATGACGAAGGGCTTCCCTGTTGACCGGGATGGCTTCAACAAAATCCGTCTTGGAAAAGAAGGGGCTCACCGCAAGCGCCGGGTGCTTCATGCGGGCGGGGACCAGACCGGGAAGATTTTTACGGAAACGATGCTAAAAAACCTGGCTCCTAATGTCAACATACTGGAGAACTTAATGGCGGTTGACCTTATCGTTGAGGATGGGGAGTGCTTAGGTGCCATGGTCAAGGATGAAACAGGGAAAAACATCCCTTATTTTGCCGGCACCACCATTTTAGCAACAGGTGGCATCGGCGGCCTTTATGAAGCCAATTCCAATAACGCAACCATATCAGGGGACGGGATTGCCATGGCTTACCGGGCAGGCTGCCAGCTTGAAAACCTGGAGTTCGTCCAATTCCATCCGACCCTTCTTTTTACCGATAATCAGGGGCGGGGACTGATTTCTGAGGCCGTCCGGGGCGAAGGTGCCATCCTCGTCAATGAAAACGGGGTTAAAATCATGGAAGGTGTGCATCCCATGAAGGATTTGGCCCCTCGTGACGTAGTGGCCCGTGCTTTATTTTCCCACATTTTAAACGGGGAATCCATCTTTTTGGATATTTCCATGATTGATGGGTTTGAGGACCGGTTTCCTGCTATCACCAAGCTTTGCCAGGAATTTGGGGTGGACTTGAAATCACAGCGCATTCCCGTAGCTCCAGGTGCCCACTTCCACATGGGTGGCATTAAAACCGATACCGCTTCCCAAACTAATATCAAGCACCTATACGCAGTAGGGGAGGTTGCCTGCCAAGGAGTCCATGGGGCGAACCGCTTGGCCAGCAACTCCCTTTTAGAAGGCCTTGTCTTTGGAAGCAGGTTAGGCGCCTACCTTGAAAATAAAATAATCGACAGGCCCGCCATCCACGAGATTCCAACTACCGAAGCCCAAATAGCAGACTTGCTAAATCCACAGGAAATCAAGCATTTGATGACGGAAAAAGTAGGGATTGTCCGGACTGGGGAACAGTTGCTGGAAGCCATCCATTGGTTTGAACGTTACTTGAATGAGGATGTGGACGCGACCGCGCTTTCTAGGGAGCAGTTGCAAGTTTGGAACATGTTGACGGCGGGATGGTTGATTGCCAAGGCCGCCCTGGACCGAAAAGAGAGCATCGGGGCACATTTTATGGAGGACAGTTTATGAACCAATTAAAAGCAAAAAAAGCGATTGAATCCTTTTTACTGGAAGACCTTGGGGAGCAAGACCTTTCCAGTTCCATCTTTGATAAAGACGCTGAAGGAGTCGGTACGTTCGTAGCGAAAAGCGATGGCGTGCTTTCCGGCGTGCAGATTATTGAATGGGCTTACCAGTTGCTCGGGGGCAACTTTTCAGTCAAGTATGGCAAAAAGGATGGCGATTCCCTGAAAAAAGGTGACATTATCGCCACCGTCAAAGGAAGCATCCCGACGCTCTTGATGGGCGAGCGGGTTATTTTGAACCTCATGCAGCGGATGAGCGGCATTGCCACCCTGACAAAGCGGGCAGTGGACCAGTTGAATTCCGGGGTGACTCAAATTGCCGATACGAGGAAAACCATGCCAGGGCTTCGGCAGTTTGACAAGTACGCAGTCACTTGCGGCGGCGGGAAAAACCACCGTTTCGGGCTTTATGACGCGGTTATGCTCAAAGACAACCACATCGCTTATGCGGGCTCCATCGAAAAAGCGGTGGCGGCGGCCCGTGCCAAAGTCGGACACACGGTGAAAATCGAAGTGGAAACCGAAACCGAGGCCCAGGTCGTAGAAGCGGTCAAAGCCGGCGCAGATATTATTATGCTGGATAACTGCCCGCCTGAGGTCATCAAGGAGCGGATTAAATTAATCCCAGCCTCCATCATCACGGAAGCTTCAGGCGGCATTACCCTTGACAATCTTCATACATTTAAAGACTCGGGGGTTGGCTATATTTCCTTAGGTTGCCTGACCCATTCGGTGATGGCACTGGACATTAGCTTTAATTTGGAAGGTGGGACAAAAACATGGACGTATTAAAATTTTTGGGGCAGGCGCTATTGCCTGAGAAATATTATAAGATGAGCAAAGACGAGCTTGAAAACCGGGTGCGGGAAATCAAAGCCCAAATGGGGAAAGAGTTGTTTATTTTAGGGCACCATTACCAGCGGGATGAAGTTTTCCAATTTTCTGATGTGGCGGGGGATTCCTTACAGCTTTCACAAATCGCAGCAAAAAACCATGAAGCGAAGTACATCGTCTTTTGCGGGGTGCATTTCATGGCAGAAACAGCTGACATTTTAGCAAGCGACGAGCAAGTTGTCGTGTTGCCTGACTTAAAAGCCGGTTGCTCCATGGCGGACATGGCAGACATCCATCAAGCAGAGCGTGCCTGGATGAAGCTGCAAGAGCAGTTTGGGGATACCATCATCCCAATTACCTATGTGAACTCCACTGCTGCCATCAAGGCTTTCTGTGGACGCAATGGCGGGACTACCGTTACTTCTTCCAATGCGAAAAAGGTCGTGACCTGGGCATTTACCCAAAAAGAGCGGATGTTATTCCTTCCCGACCAGCACTTAGGGCGAAACACCTCTTATGACCTGGGAATCCCACTGGAACAAATGGCGATTTGGGACCCGAACAAGGACGAACTGGAATTTGAAGGCAACTTGGAAGATGTCAAAGTCATCCTTTGGAAAGGGCACTGCTCCGTCCACCAAAATTTCACCGTTGAAAACATCGAAACCATTCGTGCAAGCGAGCCGGACCGTACCATTTTAGTCCATCCGGAATGCTGCCGTGAAGTGGTGGAAAAATCCGATTTAAATGGCTCCACCCACTACATCGTGGAAACCATCAAAGCGGCACCGGCAGGCAGCAAATGGGCCATCGGGACGGAAATGAACCTAGTCAAACGCATCATCAAGCAATTCCCCGACAAGGACATCATTTCCCTCAACCCCCACTTCTGCTCATGCCTGACCATGAACCGCATTGACCTGCCCCATCTTGTTTGGGCACTTGAAAACCTAATTGAAGGAAAAGTCGTCAACGAGATTGCTGTTGACAAAGCGACTGCTAAAGATGCAGTGGTGGCACTTGACAGGATGTTGGCTTTGAGTTAAAACTTCAACCCAGGATTAGCCAAATGGACGGCTAATCCTGGGTTTTTTCGTTTTGTCTAAAATTTTCACCAACTTTGTGAAATGTTTGTGCAATCTTCCCGTCCTTCGACAAAAAAACGTTTTTATATGATATGATTAAGGATGATAAGCAACAGCTTCCCTAACAGTTGCTGTCTATTCAAAATATGATTTCTCACACAGCCACTGTGTCAAAATATAAAGGAGGTCAACATGATGTTCAATCTATTTAAGCCGTTTAAAACGCAAGTGCCCCATTGGAAGAACACTGCTAGCAAACAGACGGAAATCCTTCCTGTCCCGGAATATGTCCATTTAATGCTTAGCCAGCACATTGGTGCCCCTTGCCAACCTGTTGTTGAAGTCGGTGACGAAGTGCTAGTCGGGCAATTGGTTGCCAAGAGCGAAGCCTTCGTTTCTGCTCCTATCCATGCCACGGTTTCAGGGATTATCGAAGCCATTGACGAGCAAAAAATCATCATTAAATCGGATGGGAAACAAGCAATCGACCCATCTATCAAGCCACCTACCATCGAAACAGACGAGGACTTCATCCAGGCGGTTAAAACGTCCGGCCTGGTCGGTCTTGGAGGAGCAGGTTTCCCCACTTTCATCAAATTCAATGTGAAGGATAAGAGCCAAATTGACACGCTAATCATCAATGCCGCCGAGTGCGAGCCATTCATTACGTCCGACGCCCGTGAAATCATCGAAAATGCCGCCGATGTGCTCGAAGGAATCCGGGTATTGGCTGATTTTCTTCAGGTAGAAAAGTCCATGATTGGGATTGAGGACCATAATGCGGAAGCAATAAATGTGCTGAACACTCAAATTTCGGGCAATGCTGCTTATAAAAATATCCACATCCAAATCCTGCCTCCGAAATACCCGCAAGGTGCGGAGAAAGTGTTGATTGAATCTTGTACGAAGCGAATCCTGCCATTAGGGAAATTGCCTAGCGATGTAGGGGTTGTCGTGTCCAACGTTTCTTCCATCGGCTTCTTGGGACGCTACCTAAAAACGGGGATGCCTCTGGTTACCCGCCGTTTGACCCTTGATGGCGGAGCAGTTAAAACCCCTAAAAACATCCTAGCCCCTATCGGGACACTGGTTAAGGACCTCGTTGAATTTGCAGATGGTTATCAGCAACCTCCTGCAAAAATCCTTTCAGGCGGACCAATGATGGGAATGCCACTGGATAGCGATGAAAAGCCAATTACAAAACGGTCAAATGCTATCACAATTTTCAGTCCCGTACAGGCGATGGAGCATGAGGAACTGGAATGTATCCGCTGTGCCCGTTGCGTGGATGCCTGCCCGATGAGCCTAATGCCAGTTTCTATCGACCAAAATGTCCGCCAAAACAATCTGGAAGCCCTTAAAACTTTAGATTTGAACGCATGTATTGATTGCGGGCTTTGCTCATTCGCTTGCCCTTCTAAACGTACCCTAGTACAAAACATCCGTGTAGGGAAAAATATGCTCCGAGAAGCTGAACAAGGAGGGAAAGCCTAATGAAAAAATTGCTAACTACAGCTGCTCCCCACATCGTATCGCCCCTTAAAACCAACCACATCATGCTGGACGTCATCATCGCCCTCATGCCGGTACTTATTGCGGGAACCATCATCTTCGGCATCCGGGCATTGCTAGTGACAGCGGTATCTGTCGTTACTTGTGTCCTATCCGAGTTCCTCTACCGCAAAGCCATGAAAAAACGTAACACCCTCGGCGACCTGAGTGCCGTCGTCACCGGAATCATCCTCGCTTTCAACATGCCGGCCCACTTGCCCCTTTGGGCGACAGCCTTGACCGCAGCCTTTGCCATCATCGTCCTGAAGGAATTATTTGGCGGCCTTGGCTTCAACCCAGTCAACCCTGCGATGGGTGGCCGTGCCGTCCTTCGGATTTTCATGGTGGTCATGCTCGGTTTGCCGATTTATGCCCAGCTCAATCCAGGGCTGACCTTCGATGCCGTCGGTACGGCAACCCCAATGGTTTACCAACTTGCCGGCGACTACGAAATGGTGCCATCTTATTGGGAACTTTTCCTCGGCCTTCGCTTCGGGACCATCGGTGAAACCAGCAAAATCGCCCTCCTCATCGGCGGCCTTTACCTCATGTACAAAAAAGTCATCACCTGGCACATCCCCGTCACTTACATCGCTTCCATCTTCGTTTTCGCCTTCATCCTAGGACAAGACCCGCTCTTTAACATCCTGGCGGGCGGAATTTTCCTCGGCGGCTTCTTCATGGCAACCGACTACGCAACTTCCCCAATGACTAAGACGGGCAAGGTGGTTTATGCTATTGGGATTGCTTTGATTACAATGGGCATTCGGGTGTTCGGTGAATTCAACGACGGGATTGCTTTCGGGATTATCACCATGAACTTATTGGTCCCATTCATCGAAAAACTAACCAAACCAAAAGCCTTTGGCGTTGGTATGAAGGAGGGAGCTAAATAATGGCTGAAATCACGTTTACATTCCCATTCACCATTCCTACTTTAATTGTTGCAATTGTCGCTTACCTTGCTGCAACCCCACTTATTACAAAGCGCTTCAACCAAAATATCCTTTATATTATTTGGGCTGTGATTGCCGTCGTATTTGCCTTTAGCTTTACCATCGGCTACGGGCTGCGTTTCCTACTTGGAGTCGGTATCATGATGGCAACCCGCATGAGGATCAACCAAAAAGGCGTCCTTCGCGAGGTATTAATGCTCATCATCACGTTAGTCGCTGCCATGCTCTTTGTGGGCTTGAGGTAAATCACGCTAAAAGCCATTACCCTTAAAAGTTCCATCCTGCAAGGCTTCTACTGGATGTTGGTCTGTACCGTCACCAGTTTTGCCACCGTCATTTTGATTAACCGGAATTTCGGGTACGAGCACATTGATTGCTTCTCGCTATCTCAAGTTTGATTTCCGTCTTTTTACAACCTACTATCGGGGCTTGGGCCACGGCTGATTTACGAACGGAAAAAAATGGAAAAAAGAATATTTTTCCTTCACTTCATCACTCTTATTGAATAAATCTTCTATTTTATTGGGGAAAATTTAGTTAATTGCTTCTAAACTTTACGCTAGAAAAGTCTAAAATTCCTTAAAACAACATAATTTTTCATTTTATTACCAAAATATTCCCTTCATAAATCCGCCGTGTCATGCTCGGATTCAACAAAATTGCAGAACGCTTCCCAGTCAAGACGCTCATCCGGGTAGCCGGCTGTTTCTTCGTCGTTCGAAGCTTCCTGTTCGTCGCCGCCAACTCGGTCTTGTCCATCAACCTCACCCAAATTTCCCAAGGGGTTTCCTTCGCCCTCTTCATCCCCGCCGTCGTATACTACGTCAACCGGGAAATGGAAGAAGCCGACAAAATCAAAAGGGTAAGCCCTGTTAATGGGCGCCATGACCCTGGGGCAAGTGTTCGGAAACCTACTAGGTGGCTGGATCCTACAACACTTCCACGTTTCAACCATCGTTTTAAGCGGTGCCATTTCCGCAACGATTGGGTGTTTGTTGCTTTGGGTGCCCGTGAAGGATAGAGTGAAATAGAAAAAAGTTCTATATCTTGTGAAAATTTCGTAAGATATAGAACTTTTTATTTTAGATTATAACTTAAAATCTATTAGTAAATTATCCTGATAAAACAGAATACCTTTATCATCCTCTTGCCAATTTTTTTTGAAAAAATAAAGGGAATAAAATTTTAACAATTCTCCGTTTTCTAAACGAAATATTAGTATTATATTAAATATTGATTTTTTAAAAAGAATAGCATTTTCTTGACTAATTTGAATAGTAGGATTTGGCTTTGCTTTTAAGAATGGAAAACACATAAATAAGATATCAAGAAAAATTAATAATAAATTCATTTTTTATTGCGACCTTGTAGTCATGACAAGAGCCCAATTCACATCCGCAATGATACCATGATTGGTAAACCATAATCTATGTTGAATTGAATCTGCATGGCTCATCGCAATTAATCGTGCCACTTGCAGAGAAACTCCGCCGGGAACAAATCCAGCTTTCATTGAAATCGTTGACGCAAAAGATGCAGCACCTGAAACAAGACGTAAGTTTCTAACTCTTTGTGAAGCTACTGATCTACTCATAAAGTTCCGTGTTCCCCACCAATGCCAAGTTCTAGCAGTTCTATTTCTTGTACTAAGAGTTTGTATTGGTGTTATCGGATTTGTAACGACTCCTCCGTCATTTAATGACCGATCAATCACAGTTATACTTTGATTTAAGTTTATTTCAATCCGACCCTCTTGAGCCAGTTGGTTAGGTATCTCAATTGTATTTTTCATTTTTTCTACTAATTGAAATCCATATTCAAAATAAATCTCAAAAGGAATATTTTCAAAATAAAATTGTCCATTCTCGACTCGCAAAAATTCTTCTAAGTCATATTTTAAACTATCAAACTGATAGTTAGATAAATAAAGCTCATTTTCTTGTGGAGGAAGCAACACTGGTCCTCCTACAATAAAGCTTTCGATGACCTCATTCGCTTCGTCTATAATAAAAGAATGCTCTTCTTTTTCAGCATGTACATTTACGCTAGGATTAATTAGAGCAGTTGCTACGATAATAAGTGTGGCTAGTAATTGATTTCTTTTCATTTTCTACATCCTCCAATCAAGAATTTAATTTAACATTTAGATTTTCTTTGATATAGCTATCATCTGGAACAAATTCTACCACTTAATCCTTATCCTGTAAACAAATATTGCTCTCAAGTAAAGGAAATACAACATTGTTCAACTTTTCGACAAATATTATCATAAAATCTTTGTCGAACCATTTTACATGTGTTACATCTTTTTTTCACAGAAATTATTTTGATTGAATTTGATAAATTTTGTATAATTTAAATGAATGGGGGTATGTATTTGGAATTTCATGTCGGAAGAAGATTGGCTTTCCTCAGAATGAAGGCAAAAATATCACAGGATTCCTTAAGCGAGAAACTATATTTATATCGTAGTGAAATTTCTAAAATAGAACATGGAAAAAGAAAAATAAGTAAATCCATTGCTAATAGCTTGGAAAAAATTTTCTTTTTAGATGCCAGTTTTTTTCTTACTGAAGAAATTGATGAGAAATTAGTGGAGATAATAGAAAAATTTTCGCATTTAATCTTTATTGGTAGACTAGATGAGGCAAAAAAATTAGTACATTTGTTATCTCGACCTATAAAATGTTTTCAACAGGAAGTAGAAGTTAAGATTTTATTAAGTGCTTATTACTATAAAACCCACCTTTATAGTAGTGCGATTGTCTTTGAAGAAGAATTTTTAAATTCCGTTCTTAATGGTATTCAGGTAAAAAACTTCTCTCTGGATTTACAAAAATATCATTACCTTTATCTTTCAGGAAAATACCTCTATCAAGCTAACTACGAGGAATTAGTAAAAAATTATATAACCTTCCTGCCAACAGTGAGCAATGAAAAAGAAAAATTGTCTATTGAATTAAATTTGGTTTATGCTTATGTTCTACTTAATAAAACTGAAACTGCATTTCTTCAAATTCAAACAGTTATCTACCAACTAAAACAATTGAATGATGTTCATTTGTTAGCACAAGGTTATTCTTATCTCTATCTGGTTTATAAACGACTAAATTTAATTGAGAGTGCCCTAGCAACATTAGATATTTTAGAAGACTTTTCTTTAGAACACAAATTGTATGAACGACTAGCAATGACATATCAAAACAAAGGCATGATTTACTCTGAACTTTACGACTATAGAAAGAGTTTAATCTATCATAAAAAGTCTTTAGATTTTGTAAAGAGCCACCACAGACAAGGACTACTATTAATCTCAATTATAAAGAATCATTTATTGCTGGAAGAAATTTACGAAGCAAAAAGTTATCTTGCTTTCACAAAGAATATTGAATTTACGGAAGATGAAAAAATGACGATTACATTCTTTAAAGGACAGATTGCTTATTATGACGGGAGTGAAATGCCCTATAATGAATTTGTTGCCCAATCTATAGATTATTTTCAAAAAAACAACTCTACTCGTGAATTGGCTTATATTTACGATTATCTTAGAAAAATATATGCACAAAACAAAAATTTTGAAAAAGCTTACTACTATTATTTTAAAAAGGATGGTCTTATAAAATGAAAAAAAATGAAAACTTAATTCCTGTTTTACTGCTTACTCTTATTATTGTCTCAGTTGTCCAAGTCTCACCGCAAATTGATAAAGAATGGGTTTGACCTTTCAACATTCCTGTAGAAATCATACAACCGTAAATAGAAAAAATCGTAAGCGTCAAATAACAACACGAATAGAATCCAGCTTTCAGTCACGGTATAATTAGGGTACCAAGACAGGAGGCTGATTTTTATGATCAAAGACAAGCAATCCATTGTCCCCATAGAGCTAAAGGACGATGCAAACCGAAAGCCCGCCCATCCCAAACAACTGGGTTGCAGGATTAAGGTCAAAGACTTTGAGGCCAGCTTTTACAACCATGTTGACGAGCGCATTCTCCAATCGGTTTTGAAGGAGGCTGCGAAACATGCTCGTTGACTACAGCCGTGTCAAAAATATTTTCATCT
>Ga0268261_10002239_pt1 | contig 13789 bp, 6 predicted proteins | sample TergutNc150P1_FD_190353 | JGI IMG/M metagenome (GOLD analysis project Ga0268261, IMG submission 190353) | Nasutitermes corniger P1 segment gut microbial community from laboratory colony in Florida, USA - Nc150 P1 (SPAdes) (version 2) | ecosystem: Host-associated > Arthropoda: Insects > Digestive... | reverse complement strand
GTTGTGTGTGATCTAGAAACATCAAGAATAGGTGCTCCATATATATATATATATATATATATATATATATATGACATTAGTAGCCTAAGGGTTAAACGACGTTACTCCACCTCGACAGATATACAACTACAGTGCAGAGCCAATGAAGTCCTACGTAATGCCGACCTTTCTGTAAAGGAAATTAGAAATAAAAACAATTTATTTAAGGGGCACGAAACAACCGTAACTTGAATGTATGTTTCTGAAATATTTCACTTGTTTACAGGGAAAGTGAAACTTCCGTATGAACCACGTACTGGACTGCAAGCACCGCAGATAGGTTGGTACTACTCCCTCTCAACCCCCTTTTCAATCTATACCCCAATCATCGCCTTTTTGAATTCCATTTCTTTCTACCACCTTCCCACCATCGATTCTTACTGCAAAGACACAAAGAACTGGAAGACTGGAAGGGGATTGAGTTATCCCAATAAACCGATTTGGTTCGCAATAGGCAAGCTTCAAGGGATAGAAATGGAGAAGACATTCAAGGCTGGAAAACTCACAACACATGAAATGGGTCGGAATGGACCGTCTTCGAATGTCAAACCTAAAAACATGCTGTTACAGCATTTACTGTCGAGGTCCTAAACATCATTATAAAATGCCAGTTACAGGTACATGCGAGCACACGCACGCACATACATAAGACGATTTATCACATCAGTTATGAATATACGTATAATGGGATGTACTCAAGATTATGGTCCTCTAGAATACAACGTTGTGTAAGTAAAGTATCAAACGTTGAGGGTAATCGCTGCCTTCATATTCCGGGCAGAACACGGAAATATCTTAATACTGCATGCCGCTCTATTAGCTGTTGCCAAATACACAGTCTATAACGGCTGGCATTCCACCCTCCAGTTTTTAAAATACGTACAGACTGCGTTATTAAAGAAATACATTACTTGAATACACAGAAAGAAAAGAAGTAAAGAGACAGAGACCCAAACAAAAACCAAAGAAATAAATAAAATGAAGGAAAGACAGGTGAATAAGTAAAAATAAACTATATGAATAATGAAAAATCAAAACAAATAAAAGGAAGAAAGGTTAGGTGAATAGGTAAAAAAACTATATGAATAACGAGAAATCAAAATTAAAAAAAAAACATAAACGTAGTTAAGATATTGAAGAGGGGAGAGAAAAAATAAATTAAATCCGGTAGCAAGGAAAAAAACGAAACACTGAAGTACGAAAGGTGTGAAAGGAAACATGAACAGATAAATAATGGAGACAAAGATAGTAGAAATGAATGACAAAAAAAGAAGTGAGAATGTAAACTTAAAAGCGAGAAAGGAAGGCTGGAAGGAAGCAAACATAGAGAAAAAAAAAAACTAGTGTTTGATAGAAATAGAACATTCTACTGAAGAAATTTTTTTATAGACATGTCAAAAAGGATTGGACGACTCCTTTAAACAGCTAATCTTCTTTAACGTTCTCGAGTGCTGCCACAAGGAAAATGATAAGCAACTGAGAATAAAACCTCACAAATAATGAAACTCCTTCCAATTTGGGGATTTATTTTTTTCAGGTACACATATTCTTGCCGGTCCCAGTGGCCGTGCGGCCTAAGGCGTACGTCTGTGGCCGCTCGCCTTCTGAGATTGTGGGTTCGAATCCCATCGGGGACATGGACGTTTGTCTGTTGTGAATGTTGTGTGTGTCAGGTATAGGTCTCTGCGAGGAGCTGATCACTCGTCCAAAGGAGTCCTACCGCCTGTGGTGCGTCGTTGTGTATGATCTAGAAACCTAGTGAATGAGGAGGTCCTGGCCCACTGGGGGCTGTAGTGCCAAAAACAAAACAAAGCCACATTCTTCGTCTGCCCATTCACAAAGTTAATTGTGTCTGCCATCATCACATAATTTAGACGGAACATATACTTACTATATCTCAACATCGTTATCCTTACGAGTACACCGTGTGAGCTGGGACGTTTGAAAAGTCTGGAATTCAGCTTCACGTAAGAAGCGGATGAACCCTACCTCGCGCCCGAAAATTTCATGTACGTACTATCTATTATAAGACTCCTTCAACGAGCGCACAAAAAGGTTTGGGGACCGCGGCAGGGGGGTTACATATCAAATGCGCCACTAAACTGGAAGATATATATGTGATCAGTGAACTGCTGAAATGAAGTATTGCATTAAGTACCTAACGTGGGAAAACTTAACGTCATGGACAACATGGGTGCTCAGAGATAATAAGATTAACAGCGTTAATTCGAACAGCACGGAAACGAGCATTACCTGGCTGGTACTGCGACAGGGAAGCGAAAGACAGCGATGTGTCTGCATGACAACCGGGAATTATATACGAAGTGTACCATAATTCGTGATATTCGTGAAGAAATAAAAAACAGGTAAAATTCGATTCCAAGTGAGTTAAAACCCCGTGCCCAATAACGTACACAAAATAATAATTCCTTCAGCTAATTTCAGCTATATCATGGACCTCTGCCTCACCGTCTTCAGTCGCGCTGGAAAGACACCCAGGCTGATCGTATGAAAATGAGACGTTGATGCCAAAAAAACCACGTGATGTGACGTAACAAATAAATGAAGAATGTTTCGTAGTAACAACCATTACATACATCGCAATATTCACCGACTTATGTGAGAACCGGCGGGACATACAGCACCCCAATACGCTAGACATAAAATTCACTTTAGAACAGTCCATGAAGGCCCATACGGGAGGAAGAGGTATAGCTTTACTCTTTTTTAACCTCGGCGCTACATGGGGGTGGGTCTAGCACGCCCCTATAAACATTATATAAATTTACGTCGTAAGATGTGATAGGCAGGGAATACTACAGCGATAAAAGATGGACTCAGTGTTCAAAGTGATATCAGGAACAAAGGGAGTGGAAATGTGTAAAGCTTTATTAAACTAGTTCAGGAAGGGTACAAGAATAGTTATGAACTTTCGCTTTCCGCGGGAACAAGGAACTCTACAAAAAGCCGAAGGACATGTTTTTAGGGTGGCTTGTACAGCCGAACGTCATTACTGGTAGTTACACGGTCTGTTACCCCCAGAAAATGGTTGGCCACGGAAAGTTTTCACTTAGCTCTGTGGCTGTGTTCACGGCCAATTGGAAATTGCTCGCAACTGTATTGGGATACGAGAAAAACGAAGGAAAAGGAGATCGATTTGGGAAACGTGCCCTATTGAATTGTGTGCAATACAAAACACGGCACATTTCTTCTCCAGGTCCGTTAAGAACGAAGGTAAATGCAACTGGCAGGTATGCCAATGAAACGCTGAATCTTACGAAAGATTTCAAGCTTTAACGGGGCATAAATGCAGTAAAAGCCTCTCGGTCGAACAGCCGTGTACATGTTTGGTTTGAAAGTGAGTTTTCAGAAACCAGCCACGTCTTTTCACCTGAGGACACATCGATCAACGGCAAGTACATTTCATTACTGGTTTCTGTGTCATTAAGAACTACAATTCTGATACAGTTCCACCTACTCAACCCCCTCGTCTTCCTCATCATACAACGAGTTACAGCATAAAAACAGACAAAAGTGCACAGGAGGCCCTATTTTTATCACAGTGTTACATGATGACTATGTATAGAGGTGTAATGTATAGCTCCCCGCAATATGCACTAATTGGAGGCAAGTAATCACTTTTACGATCTGGCTTCGTTAATCAATAAATATTCTCGGTGGTTAACACAACACGAAATTTCATTCAGCCCTACGAAACACCATTCCGGCGATCAAATGCAGCATGCAGCGCACATGGATGAGAAATAAATGCAAAACTTTAGCAGAAATACCTGAAGAAAGACAAGAAGTAATGTAACGGTAACATTAACATGAAAACAGGTTGTAAGGATGCAGACGACCTTAAATTAAACGGCAGTCAACTTTATACATTTGTTTATATGCACAGAAATGATCAGCATCTACATGAGGACGCTATCGGGAGTTACAGAACATTGCGACTGCCATTTGCTCCCGAAAATAAATTCGCATGACTTGTCTGGCCAGTACTACGTAAACCGATGATGTTTAATCATAAATGGTTTTCAGGTTTGCTCCAGAACATGCCACAGGAAGACCCACAGACATCAGGAGGAAACAACTAAATGGGATACATCCGCTTCCATGCTCATTATGCTAACTACTGGAAGAAAACACAGATACATACAATGACGAAAACACATACAGAAGCACTATTCAGAGGCTGAATTCAGCGAATGCTCGCCATAATTTAGTTCATAATCTTAAGTCCTGCCGTCTCCATGCTACGAAAACGAGCACGCGCGCGCGCGAGCTTGGTGACACAAGAAAATTCGGTGGTTACAAGGCGCCACCAAGCCTTCAACATTTATACGTTTGAACACATCTGTTTCTATGAGCGCCATTTTGCATCGAATGACATCGATGATCATACATGGGGAGTACAGAAAAATATAAGACGAAATCCCAAACTACTTCGGGCCCACTTGGGGTTCAGTTAGCTCAGTTCACGTAATTCAGATTATACATGGTGAGGAATTACTAGAAATCGGAAAAAATGAAAAGGACACCAATGTGGCCAACTTGAGGATATTATGTCTGTATCTGCTTGGAAAAACTGAGGAAACCCATAAAAACTTTACTACAAAATTCTATCAGGCTGTTCTGGAATATGTCCTCGGCGTGGTTCTGCAACGCGGGGATAAGGAAATATATTAAAACCCGGAGACGGCCAGTATTAAAGCCAAGAATGGGACCTGGTAGCTTCCAAATAAAAATCCACATCGGCAGCGCTACATCAACGTGCACGCGCATTACAGACACTGGTTTGACAAGAAGGAAGTAGTTCCGATTAGTATCCGCAGGACTGAATCCAGGCCCGAGTCACTTACCATGAAGCGGCGACCTGCGACATCTCTGGGCTGAGCATGGGGTACGGATACTGGCCTGTAGAAAACGGGTACATAGGCGGCCTCGTGAGCCCTGCAACAGACCAATCAGCAGTCCCATCACACTTGCGGCAGAAACAATGACCAATAACAATAAGGGAATCCCACACCACGTAATGAAAATGGAGAAACCCTGCTTTCGTAATTACGTCCACGTGGAAGGAAGGCGGGGAGAGAGGAAATAAAGAAAAGAAACGCCGAAGGAAAACCAACGAAAGAAAAGCGGGCATGATGGGAAAGGATAAAATGGTGAAAATTAAGGGATTCAATAAAACTATGAATGAAAGACGGGTGCAAAATGAATCGAAGAGAATGCAAAGGAAACTACACATGCATGAAAAATAGGGTCAGGTGTTTGCACTCAACCTGCAGGAATTCGCCAGACTTATTTCGTATTTGGTAATTACAAGCTTACACATTATACAAAGATAATAATCTATGCATAACTGCCATACTATATTCATCCATTTACTGCATCTGTTGGGAATAATGATATATACATTTCTCAATCCCAGACAGAACGACCAAGAATGAAATGACATAAGCAGCATTCCCTGTACACAGAAATCGCCTGAAGAAACTGAGGAGGACCACAATAAGGCTCAGTCATAATGTCCGCATGAAGTCTGATAAGAAATCATGCTGCAAACACGGGATACTACGCAAGCTATTGGCACTAAAGTTGCACGTACGAATATCCACGACAGCAGGCTGCAGTCGCCTTGCAGCACCGCAACATCTCTGGCACATGTACATAGCGGGTTTGTTTCACCGGAACTACAGAAGCTACAGAACGGAATACCTTTAGGTTTAACTTCGTATCTGTCGATGAGTTTGTAATATTACATTGTAACTAACAGACTTTTCTCCGGCATCACAGGCTACTTCGGCTAATCATATGTGGCGTTTGATAATACCAACGACAATACATTCTGCTGCCACCTCCTGACACTTCAAAAAAAATTGTTTTGTCAATAAAAATGAAAAACTACCAGGAAAACGAATCAACAAATGACGACATTTATCTTTTTAAATTAAAACTCACTAACTTCCTGTTCTATTTAAAGCAAGTCTACGTTGAAACCCACAGACATAGCAGACGCCAGAACCAACCACGCAAGGAAATGGAGCATTATTCGATGCGGTGACGACACAATACGACCCTCTACAAACTACCACCCCTTTGTTTCCATCACAAGTACACTCAATGGCGACACAAACTGATACCACTGTCAACCCGTTACTGAAAACCATTACGTAAAGACCTACTTTACGAAGACGGCGGTTCCTTAACTCAATAAGAAATTCACCGGCCTTGAGACAATCTATTTTTCGCAACAATCCGCCACCTGGGCCTATTCGTAGCCCCGTGAGGTAGCTTTCAATGTTTTCGTCCTGTCACACATTGCGCTAGTGTTACCTTGAACTCACAATGAACTGAAAGCCTTAAGTGCAGTTCGAAAGTCACATTATGCCGTTGTCCCCCACTGATACTGACTGGTCCCAGTGCTGTTCCAAATCCCAGAACAGGCCATGAAGGCCCATAAGGGGAACAGAGGCATAGCTCTACTCTTTCTTTAACCTCAGCGCTACATGGGGGTGGGTGATCAAAGTCACGAACCGACAGACCGTTTTACCCCCGGGAAAACGACCTGGTACTCGCTGTATAGCAGGCTGGGTGGGCCCCAGGGCCGGTCTGGACGGGTGCGGAAATTCTTGCGTCCCACCGGCATTTGCTTCCCGGACCTTCTAGCCCGTAGCCACTCGCTTTACCGACTACGCTAATGCAGATGCCCACATCATACTCAGCCAGCTGCATGTTGCTAGCGTTGCTTCCAACTAGCACAAAACTGGGTGGTACTAGTTCCTCCCCAAATTCACATTATATGTAGTTTTACTGCATGGTGCTAGTGTTGCTCCCATCCCACATAAACATTTCTGAATAGTACCACTGTTGCTTTCAACTAACACTACAAACAACGGTTCTATGTGTCAAACCCAACTCGCATTACACTAAATCAAGGATTTTCAACCTATCTGCGGCAACAGGCCACACCCGGTATTGTGGGTTGGTTCGCGGACCTCACGTAAAAAAAAAGCAGTAAGTGGTATACCTAACCACCTAAATTAGGAGCAACTTTCAAAGTACATAATAATGTGCAAATGTGGCCGCGGGTTGAAGACCCATGCACTAAAAGGCGCTTCCAGTTCACACTGCAATGTATGGCTGCGTGCTGTTACTAACTAAGAAGTTCCAAGTAAAGAAAGAAGTAACAGCATGATATTTGTGGTTGAATGCAGGGATACAGAGACCGGACGGATGGACATAAGCAGCTTCCTAGGAGAGAAACGTTTTAAAATCCTACGACTATACGGCGTGGATCGAACATCCAAGTGTCCTCCAGTAAAATAAAAAAAAGGAACAAGAAAAAACCTACCCTTCAGTCCCTCATGTGCAACCAGCCCTCTCCACCCCTCAACCCTTACAAGCCCACGGCCACTCCAAGTACGAAATGAAAACAGGTGATTCATTAGGTTTCATTCGTATTACAACAAGCCAATATAGGCAAAGATTTTTTATTACAGACTCTATTGAGCATTTCACGCTGTGGACTGGCTATATGAAAACTAAATTTACGTACCACGCATTAATATGAAAGTCTGTTCTAGCACTATACGTCCCATGTCCTTGAATTAAAGAATATGTATATTATGTAACAAACCAATAAATGCACATCAATAAAATGTATTTTATTTTAATGACGTGCACTTGTTGATTTGTCATATAATATATATATTCTAGCAAATCCAGGTGCCCAGTACGACCACGACGTGACGAATATCCGATCACTATAAGCCACCCTATATTATAAGATCATAAACACAACAGGGAAGCAGAGTCTCAATTTAAGCATACAAACTTCGATAGACGAGCTGACAGAGCATGCAGACAGAGTAAAAATACTTCCAGCCCTTTTAAGGGTATTACTTAACAACGTCATCAACAGCAAAGATTAGACGAATGAATACGACGCATTGGTAGGATGACACCGAGTGGGTACTCGAAGACAACCTGTCCCAGTGTGACTCTGTCCACCATAAATCCCAAATGGACTGGCCTGGGACCGAACACGGGCATCTGAGTGGCTGACATTTAAACGCTTGAACCATGGCACGGCACAAATAAGCCCAACTCACAGGTTCAACTGCGTAGGTGCCTCCCCGCCATTTTACACGTGAAAAGAAAGAGGCCCAGGTTCCGAAAGGTTTTTCACTACCTTTGTACCCAGTTCTATTTCAGGAACACAGGACGATGGATGAAGTACAAACGCAGCGTAGTTTAAATACGGCACACCACCGTCACAACCACAGAGAACTGAACATAAGTATGGACTTTTGTTGAAACACTATATTCCTTAAATACACACAGGTACACGTGTACTACAAGTTGTGTAGACAACCTTCACGTCAAAAAAATTGATGTACTGACTATAAAATGTAAGAAACATAACAGGCAATTAGGCCAATCAGCATTACTTCAACTTAATGAGAGTATAATTTACTTTTTTCACAGGCACCCTCAGTGCCATCCGATTTCCATGACGACGTGAATCAGCAATTACACTACTCGCATTAAGACGCACAAATGGGTACGTTCTCGTACGTGTAACAGGAATACTAGCGGTGTCTACCCCATCGACAGTCCTTTCCTGCAATCTGTAATATACACTGCCCTTACGACACGTGGCGTGGACGGTAAGAGTGTCTTCCCCCTGACATTCGCCTCTCGATTTCAATTACATCCTGCTCGCGAATGTCAATATAAAACTACGTTAACGTCCCTGGTACATTAATCCATGCGCGCTCAGAACCGATCCCGGTGATCGCGCAGTTCTAACTGCACCTAAATACAGAGATATCAGTTTTTCATCCATTCGTGGAATATGGTTATGTTCTTAGTCTGCGGTTTTATCTTGTGGTAGTAGGTTTGCGACAGGCCGTTTCTACATCCGAAGAGTCGTACAATTTCTGGAAAGAAGAAACCCCCGAGAAAAGATTAGCATAGCTTCAGGATATGAATAAAGAAACGAGCAAAATATAGAAGAAAAACGTCTATAAGAAAATTAAGTTTCCTATGGATGTAAACCACAGAGAATCCCCGAGAAACATGTATGGCACCAGCTTTTCTTCCTTCGCATTAAGTCCCATGCAACCTAACAAATAAGTTTCACTACAGCATAAAAATACGTAAGCCTACTACGAACTACTTAAAAGGTTTCTTACTTCCGAATGAGAAGTCGGCTAAATAGTACTTTTCCTTCTGACCAAGTTTTCACAAACGCTCTTAAGCACCCACAGAACAAATAGGTATTTTTAAACTCCGTAGGGATACTGGCCTATCAAATATCGTCCTCTTCGATCTTCTCCAACATACACAATATTCCACACAGACATATACAAACGCAGCACGCACACTCAGTGTTGATAATCACTTGACTGGTACTGCACCCTCAAAAATCTTTGACAAAGCAAACATTTTTATCCAACGCCATTCTGTTCCTTTTAGCACGAAGATCCACCCACAAGCATGGAAAAATGAAAACATAACATTCGCGGTTTTCACACCGGCGACGATCGAGATTATATTTTTCGCGAAGTGACGACGCGATGCTTGTAAATGGGTAACGGTATCACACGGCCCAGACAGCCGTTACCTTATTTGAAACACATAGTTTTACCAAACGCAGTAACAAACTTTATTCTTTGCATACCGTGTGGCTTTAATACACCAAATTTATTAAATCAGTTAACTACCCTTTACACATTCTGTATAATGGGTGTTTCGTTGATTTAATACACTTGTTGCAATGTGAAATTGTCTGTAACTGTATAATTTTCTAAAGGATAATAACCGGAATTACACATTACTGTAACCTACAATTAATTCTGAATTACGAAGTACTGCAAAATATTAGACATACATTTCAGATACACCGCACCAGTGACGCAAGCTTCAATCGTGATTTGTTAATTACACTCGCGAAATAAATTTTTGAAAATTTTATTTCTTCAGATGCACCTCGCAGGAGACAGCAGGTGGAACAGATACACGACGGCTCTTTCACTCACACTCATACAGGCATGGCAAATAAACTGCGTATGAAGAATCCCATCTACATCTACTAACCGTAAAATGCGTTGCATATTTTTCATCCATGCTTCTATCACGCAATTCGTTACACGACAAAAGATATTATTTAATAAAATTAACGATCAACTCTTCCCAGGGAGGAATTTGGACAAAATAAGTGCGCATGGTACGGCAAATACACACACACGAACAAACACTGCAACGAACAACGCCCCGTCACAAATCTTAACGAAACTGAGCTGCTTCACTCGTCTTGACCCTCCAGTTCACTTTCGTCCAAACGTGACTTGAAAACTATGAGAATCGCTTCTTAACAACAACAATAGTGTCGAAAGGATCTGAAATTAATGCGACCCGCAGTTTACGTAATCCCGTGGGGAATGGGCCCGTAAATACATCGGGCGACAGCGAGCGGTTTGAATTGCGACCACGCGCGCTATTGTTGCGGGCACGCGACCGCTGTAATGAACACGGCCTGCGTCTCTAACAATACAGCAACCCCACTAACAATCGCAACTGAAGAATATGTTTGAAACCTACTCTCAGCGCCACAATTTGTCTGTGTATCACGCCGTCGTATGTATACAAATAACAAAGCGTATCCCGAAGTACGAGAACACCTCGACTGTTACAACTGCAAGAGAAGACAATAAATTAAGCAGACAAACGGGACACTTTATATCTAAAACACTGATTCTCACAGTTCTCTGTCGACGAGTCACAATAGTCAATTACTCCAGTCACCACCCAAAGAGTACCAGTACCTACTCAGCGCCCTTGTTTTTATCATTCTGGCAATCACAACGCACTATAAGAATTGGGTCGGGAGCCCCAGCTTGAAAATTTGTCTTGAAACATCAGATTTCATGCTGATAATGAAAGAGACAACAAGCTGCATGCAGAAATGTGCATTTTTTCAGGCTATTATGTAACGCTAAGAGCCGAGTTGCATGCACGAATAACTTTGGCGCTAATGAATGAGAGTGGTCAGCTTTTTGCTGAGGTCAAATTATCCCCGAAAGGAGAGAGCTCCCGGTACCCCGTGAAGACAAGCGTGGGTAACCACAGCTGTCTAAGATGCTCTGCCCCTGCCAAACATTAAAACCCCCCAATCATAGCTAACAACTATCCCGGCTCCGCTAGGCTGTTAACGTGAAACCAATTAGCATGTACTGACGGGCAATCACCGGTTGAATGTGGGCTCATATTTTGGTGCACAGGAGTAAGAGACGCGGTAACAAATAACGACATTGAGGAATTCACTCCGCAGAAAACAGGAATAAATGTAAATACACTGGCGTGCTCATTCTTCAACCTTTTACAAATACTCAAACGGAGTCACCCAGTAAGTCCGTACAAAATAGTAATTAAAGCACGAACCACTCTCGAGGCCCCTCATAAAAAAAAATCAAGCCTATTTGAGCACAGAAGTGCAAATCCTAAATAAAAACGATAATATTCATAATGCAAAGATCGCAACTTCACACAGATATTGTAAAGAATATTTACGTCTCCTGGGATATTTATGCCGCATGAACAGGTAAACAGTTACTGATATTTCGAAGGAGCTCAGTGCCTTCATCTTCAGCGTCAAACAGTTTAACAAGTAGGGAAGTGTGACCCTGAATAAGACATGCCTTTTCGATACGTCGGTTAACTAGCAACTGACACTGCGTAACATCCCAGAAGACTCCAATTTTCAACATTCTAAGTCACCGTTTAGTACGAAGATACCAAACAAAATTCCACCATTGCATCGTCGGAAAACTCGAATACCAACAGTCCGATCAAGCTGGTACTGCACTGAAGCACCGTTCTTGCAGACGGACGCATGTGGTTCAAGTGCCGAACATGGTGGCAGCTGTTGTCAGATTCTGTAGCGAATTTTGGGCAAGTACCTTGACTAGGGCCACTACCGTCATGCAACAAATAATTTCAAATTCTTTATGGGCGTATCGAACAATTTCATATTCATTATACACAATCACATTCTCAGTACACTTGACAACAAACAATCTAAGTCTTTGACACACAATGCAGGCATTAACAGAGTTCAGCTTGAGAATCTGACAGTCGTTCACCTGGTTACGAAACTACACGACTTTTCCACAAAAGCAAGGTGCATTATTGTGTTCACAAGAACCCGACACTTACCCACCCCGTCCCACGTACGTCCAAATACTAACAAAAAGAAAGATGATCTAGTAACATAGGTCCAATGTGAGAAATTCGGTCTTCATTATTTAGGAAAAAGAACTGCTGTAACCGTAGTTACAAATCATCATAAGCAGGCGTTTCATTAATTTTCTACCCAGATGCAACACATGATATGCCTGAACGCACTGGAAATACCGTGACACACGATATACCTTACTGCAGAGAAACTACGATTGTACGCTAATATATGAAGAATCTCTCACCTACGCCCAAGCCCACAAATATTTCCTCTCTTTGCTACAACGTCGTAAATAAAATCCACAAATGAATGCGCCAAATGGTTTTCGAACGGGGATGTTAATACACGTAACAGAAAAGAGATCGAAATTAATTTACAAACACGTGATCGGCGAATACAAAAAGACATTTTACTCAGTACCACGTCTCAAATTATGGGAGAAATGAGAAAACAAAATACTAACTAGTGACTTGGTAAATTCAGTCCCAAGTTAAAAAAAGGATAATAAAATTACCATGAGCATAAGCAGGAATATGTATAAGTAAATATTACAATAAAGGGGTAGAATCTCACCTGGTATTTTTACCTTCCTTTGGACGAGGACACTCAGAATGTAGTACAGATATTTAAATAATAACTTAATAATTAATGGAATAAAACTGTCTGCTTCTACCCCGACATGAATTTATTTATGGGTTACTTCAGCATTTTCAGTTAACTTAGTTTGCTTAGTTGAATTAAAATTGCGCTCTTTTCTTTCTCGTGCTGAATTAAATTGAAATTCTTGTCTCATCCTTTCCTTGGTTTCTTATCTGAATGTTATCAATAAGTAACTACAAACTCGGAATAGCAACTTCAAAAACCTCCACACAAACTATGAAGGTAAGAAACGATTTTAACTGAAATAAAGCAGCAGACAAACTCAAAAACACTTACTGCAGCAGAGTATAATACCAGCAGGTGGCAAGTTTGTTTACATTGCATGCAGTATTTCACAACCAATACAACCGGAAATTTATGAAAACGCATTAAACATCAACACCCGCTTCAGAAAGTCAAAGTCAAGACAAATTTTAAAAAAATAAAACAAGAAAGGAAATAAGCGTAGTTTCACAAAACAACCGCACTTCCAGTTTTGACATGTGAACGACAGAAACCTGGACGTTCAGTAAAATACAGAAAACTGAGATCTGCTGAGAAGTGGGTAGAGATACCTGGAATGAATATCATTTCCAGATCCCCACCCCCGAATGATACCAGGAGGAAGAACACAATGAATGAATGAATGAATTAATTAATTAATTAATGAACCCCAAGATTAGAAAAGCCGATTCCGATTTTAATGATTAACCCTTAGGCTACTAATGTCTCTCTCTCTCTCTCTCTCTCTCTCTCTCTCTCTCTCTCTCTCTCTCTCTCTCACACACACACATATATGGAGCGCCTATTCTTGATGTTTCTAGATCACACACAACGACGCAGCACAGTCGGTAGGAC
>Ga0268261_10002238_pt1 | contig 13790 bp, 9 predicted proteins | sample TergutNc150P1_FD_190353 | JGI IMG/M metagenome (GOLD analysis project Ga0268261, IMG submission 190353) | Nasutitermes corniger P1 segment gut microbial community from laboratory colony in Florida, USA - Nc150 P1 (SPAdes) (version 2) | ecosystem: Host-associated > Arthropoda: Insects > Digestive... | reverse complement strand
ATATATATATATATATATATATATATATATATATATATATATATATATATATATATATATATATACATACACACCACCTGTTTGTTATATAATAGGGATTTACATTTATTACATTTACTTGGCTTTGTTGCATTACATAAACATTCCCATACGCTCACATGTTTTAAATAAGTTAGTTTATTATGTCGAAGGTTGACATGCAGTCAGTAAACGTTATGCTGTGCATTCCATGTAACATATCTATAAATTTTAAGCATAACTCGATCATATATTTGGTGTCCATTAGTTATAGTCCCTTACTTCATTAATTGTAGGTAAGTCCAAATATTTAAGGATGACTATGCCAAAACGTCTCCCTTACATAATATTAAAATCTTGTCGCACTTACTGTGTGGTAACTGAATAAGTGTTATCATTTGCTATATTTCCATGACTTGCATCTAGATTGTAAGGGCATTCAATGTGATAATACAGGGACCAGATAACTTGCTGGCTGAACTCTCTGACACTGTCCATAGCTGCAGTCAGCATGGCATGGTCACTTCTAGACACCCTCAGAATATCTAGCCAGCCCCCCCCCCCGGTTTCAAAAGCGTGTACTCTGTTAGGAGTACAGTCATAGCTTCATTAACTGGGCATGTTTGAAAAAAAGTAGATAACACTAGATGATGCATGCACAGCTTGTCTGTTACATCCACACCAGGAGCTAACAGGTAATCTGGTCACTACTGTACATTCCCATTGTTGAATACTTTGGGATAGAAATTTGTCTAAAGTGGATCTTATTGCCCTGTTGAAGTTACTTGGTATTTGCCAAGTAGTTATAACCATATGAAGAGTGGAGTGTTATAATACATTGTTTTTGCATGTTAATTTATTATTCACATTACACATTATGACCATCCTTTTGTTTTTACTACTGAGGGTTGTGGTATTTATGTACAAAACTTTGCCACTGCTTTCTGCCAGGTGTCAACTTGGTAACATATTGAAAGCGTTATAATTTTTTGAAATTCAGAGTGTACCTGCCATCACAGTTTTGGAAGATCCGTAGCAGTATCATATGTTACATGCTTAAATGTAATAATGAATTTATGGAATGCCATAAATGAACAGGAATATGCATTGTGTACTAATCATTAAATATACAAAGTGGTTGTATTTTACATATATTTACAAAATGAAATCAAAGTGCACGAGTATCATAATTGTGTCCCCAGGGAAAAAGGTAAAGGTGCACAATAATGAACATATTTGTTTAACCCTTCAGCGCTGGGCTTGGTGCCATATACAGACTTAATTCCTCACATGTCGCTGGCCTCAGTGTGTTGTATGTGTTTAAGGTACTATAAATTAAAAAAAAAAAGTCTCCATCCTGGGCTGTAGTTGGAATTTAAATCACAGCATCTTTGACAGTTTATTACCCAGTGAATGTGAATTAGATTTCAATGTGACTACCTGAATCCTTTCTTTGAAAATGCTACATGGATTTCACACTCTGATGCCTGCATGTTTGATTTGTTTCTTGTTGATAGATCTGTTAATGTGGTGGTACATTATTATATTTGCTATGTTACTGTCAGTCTGCTGTTGTAATATTTTCTGTTTTGGGGTTGGTGGCATGGTGGATATAATAGTATCATGATGCTTCCTTTCATAGCAGTCTGTGTACTGTACTACAATAAATTAGCCCTTTCACTGTTATATGACTGAAAAAGTGTGTGCTGTATGTCCCAGTAAATGTTTCAAGCCCCAGTATTTACTTCATCTCTCACAACGTGAATGATGGGCAAGATGTCATGATTGAAGAATAGAAAATATTGAAGAAATAGGTGGTATTCACCTATTTTTGTAAGGTACTGTCTTGGAATTTGCTTGAACGGGCTGAAGAAACATATTCAGTACTCTGTCAGGACATTCAGCCACAAAGCCTAAATTTATACTTGGCATGTTTTGACTATGAAGAAGATTCAAACTATTCACCATGATGTTTTGTACTTGGGTGTACTGTATGTTGTTTAAATCAGTAGACTGATATGTTAAGAAGAAAGGAATTTCTTCAAAGTGCTGTAGATTTCTAAAACCTGTTAAATAGGTATGTGTACTGGGATCTTTTCATCATTTATCCATATGGTGTGAAGCAGTTCATCTAGAAAGTGAACTTTGGTACATGCCAGGCCAGTAAACTGTGTGGCCTGCTTCTATTTTGATACTTTTTAGGTTTTATTCTCATTATTATTTTTATTGCATAATACACCCAAGAGATCCTTTAGAATTAAATACAATGAGTATTTTGCATCCTTGTTTTTTTTATTTAAAATTTTAAATGGAAGATACGGTTTATACAGACAACTGTGACCTAGCTTTACATCTGCATACCCAGCCTCCAGTGTGAATAAAAATGGGCCTGAGTGCAAGAATAGCAAACACTATGTATGTGTCTCCTATATGATGTAATACAAATTAGTAATGCGATAATTAACACAAATAATCTAAGCTATATAAGACTAGAAGTTCAAAGGAAGAGAACACATTAAGTTGCCCCTGCCCTTGCAGGCTATAGGGAGAGTAGAGATACAGCTGCACTTATTCTTATCCTCAGCACTAGTGGGAGATGAGTGGTCAAATTCACTCACCGACTACTTCAGCCATGTGTGGAAGAAGCCCAGTATGCATTGAATAGCGAGTTGGTTGGGCCTAAGAGTCAGTATAGGTGTTTTGGAGAATAGGCACATCTCTTATCCTGCTGGGATTCAAACCATGAATCCTCTATTCCATACCGTGTCACTGTACTGACTGAGCTATCACAGCTGCAACATATGTGACACAATTTAAAAAGTTGAAAACGAAATGAAACCCAATATTACGAGTAATAATATCACTGTTCCAGCTATGGCTGTAACACTCTAGTGAATCGTAGTAGAATATACACCAATATTAGATAATATTATTATTGACAAACCATTTTCATATATCCTGTTTATAAGAGGGGTAGTAAATCATTGTAGTAATTACCAAATTCATATTACCAAATAAGTGCAAAGTTGTAGCCACAATTCTGTTGAAGTTAACTGTTCATGTCCAAACATTACTGGGGACCATCAGTACAGGAATGAGCATAACAGATCGGCTACTAGTCATGTGTTCTGCATTTTTCAAGTACTTCAGAAAAAGTGGGAACACAGTGGGACAGTACAGCATGTTTCATAGGGTCCAAGAATGTCTATGATAATATTGTAAGAGAGGTTGGTATAACTGAAAGTAGTCAGGTTAATTAAAATGTGTTTAATTGGCACCTATAGTAAAGCCCCGAATGGCATACATTTCAAATTCAAAACAGTCTGAAACGAGATGCTTTATTGACATTGCTTTTCAACTTTGCTTCAGAATATGCCATTAGAAAGTTCCAAACAAACCAGAAGGGATTGTAATGAAATGGGACACAAAAGCTTTTTTCTGTTCTGATGTTAATTTATTGGGTGAACACTTATATAACATAAAGGAAAATGCAGTATATTTTTTAGAAACTAGTAAGGAGGTTAGTCTAGAATTAAACAATAAGTAATAGAAAGTTAATGTTTATGTCGTCTGCATACAATACAGGTCAAAATCCTAACATAAACATAGGTAATAAATTTTTCTTGATTTCAAACTTTCGCCATGTTCTGAATGTTGTATGATTTCTTCTGGGTAATTCCCCGGCGTCTGAACTGGACAGTTCTACGAACAAATGGACGGGGTAGCAATGGGCTCACCAATTTCTCCGGTAATTGTGAATTTCTTCATGGAGGATTTTGAGAATAAAGCAATAGAACAAGCAGCACACAAACCTGTATACTGGTTCAGATATGTAGGTGACACTTTTGTCATCTGGCCCCATGGCCAAAAAAAACTGACAGAATTTCTGAACTACCTCAGTGGACTCCACAACAAGATACAGTTTACAATGGAAAAAGAAGAAGGCCACCTTCCATTCCTGGACATTGACATCTACAGAAAAACGGACGGTTCCCTAGGGCACAAAGTATATTGGAAACCCAACCATATCAATCTCTACCTACACCAGAATTTACATCACCATCCTGCTAACAAACAATCAGTCCTTGCTTCCCTGATACACAAAGCCAAAACTCTCCGTGACTGGGATTTACTCACCCAAGAACTAGAATTTCTCACCACCATCTTCAAGGATAATGGATACAGCCCTCAACAGATACGACAAGCCATGGAACCGGCAACATGGACCGCCAAGACCAACGATAAACCTACCTCGACTGCATAAGTACCATACACCCAAACAACGTATGGCTGACTCAACAGAATGCTGGCCGGACACAATATAAAAAATGTTGCCCTACCACCTAGAAAAATATTCAGCTACCTTCCACCGGTCAAGGATGCACTGGGATTAAGAAAGTCGGGTGTATACAGCATCCCATGTGAATGCGGCAGGGTTTATATTGGACAAAGTGGTCGATCCATCCAAATCCGAATCAAAGAGGACAATAGACATATAAGAATGGCACAAACCGACAAATCAGCAGTAGCGGAACACAGCATTAACTGTGACCATGTTATTAAACTACAGGGCACAAAACTCCTTTCTGCTAAAACCGGATACATGGATCGACTCATCAGGGAAGCTATTGAACTTGAAATTCACCCTCACAACATCAACAGAGAAGATGGCCTGACCTTAAGCAAACCCTCGAAACCCGTTCTACACAAGCTGAAAGAAAGGAGACAGCCACCTGAAACATAACCGACAAATCAGCAGTAGCAGAACACAGCATTAACTGTGACCATGTTATTAAACTACAGGGCACAAAACTTTCTGCTAAAACCGGATACATGAATCGACTCATCAGGGAAGCTATTGAACTTGAAATTCACCCTCACAACATCAACAGAGAAGATGGCCTGACCTTAAGCAAACCCTGGAAACCCGTTCTACACAAGCTGAAGGAAAGGAGACAGCCACCTGAAACACAATGGTTTGATCTTTACCATCCCATAGCTCACCCTCCTCACCTCGACACTGCGCCGTATCTCCTTCACATACGTACCCGTAGCCTCCATGTGGGTCGTTTCCTTCCGCAGCCTGTTTCTCTACTCGGACCCGCCCCCACTTTGTCACCCTTTTTCCGATTGGCTCAGGCTATTTTCGAGCCAACCCTTTTTCCGTGTAAATACCCCAACATTCTCAACCCCCGTTATTCACCCGAGAAAGACCCGGTGCTGCTCTCATCTTATCGACCCACAAGTCTGCTAGGCACGACTGGCAAATTGTTCGAGAAAATCCTACTCTCCAGGGTTCTCTGCGAAGTGAGAGAACGCGGGTTACTGGGTTCAGACCTAAACACAGCACTGCGCTACAGCTCGCCCGCCTTTTAGAAAGAGTATCCAGGAACTTTGACGTTAAGAGACTAAGAGGCACGGTTTTCCTCGATGTGGCTAAGACCTTCGATACTGTATGGGCGGACGGTCTCCTCTACATCCATATCATTATACCTGAATATTCGGACGTTCGAAGCGTCCTTCCAAAAAGCTATATCCACTAGTCGCATGCGGGCTGATGTAGCTCAGGGTGGAATTATTTCACCGGTCCTATTCAGCCTGTATGTAAACGAAATGCCTTCATTTTCCCGCCACGTCAAGCTCGCTGTCTATGCGGACGACACGGCCGTCATAGCCACGTCCCGTCAGCCAGCGCTGCTCGTAAAATACCTGGAGACTTATCTCAGTGACTTAGAGCGATGGCTGAGTGAGTGGACGATCACCATCAATGTCTCGAAGAGGGCCGCGATGATCTTCGCCAAGACTAGTAGGCGCATCCCCAAACCCCGATCAGCACAGCTCTTCGGAGAGCCAATCCAATGGGTCGATGACACCCATTATCTTGGCGTGACCTTTGGTAAACGGCTCACCTGGTCGAAACATCGATCAGGCGAGAAAAAAAGCGGCACAGAGGCTGGGAGCGCTGGGGCCTCTCCTGAACAGGAGAAGCGGTCTCTCCATCAGGAATGGTGTTCTGCTGTATAAACAGCTCATCCGTCACATGACGGACTAAGCGTGTTCTGTCTGGAGGTCCGCCGCTCGCTCCCATATCAAGAGACTGCAGCAGCTGCAGTCCAAGTGCCTTCGCATTGCTACCAGTGCACCCTAGAACGTTGGTAACAGGCAAATTCATGACGATTTGGGAGTCCCCTTCTTCTTCGACCACATCAGATCTCCAACTGAAAGATTCGACTCGAAGTTAGCTTATATGGGGAACCCCTTAGTTGAGCAGCTCGGCAGACATCTGCGCTGACGAAGCGTCGACCCGCGTCCCCTAATAAGGGAAATCGGGATCGGCAACTTGTCCTGGCTACCCGCAAGGTGGCCATGCGGACACAATGAACTGTGCCAACTACCTTTTTTCCGCTACCCTTACTGATTTTTTTCCCATGCTTTTTCCTCAGCTGTAAGGCAAATGCCAGGGTATAACTCGAAAAGATGGGACACGGCCCACACTCTTCCCAATTAGGCGACAATATTTACGCGGTTATTTCATCGTTAACTTTAGTTTTACCACTCTGCATTCGAATCCCAGAAAGCCTTCCAACCAAAGTTGCCCCCCCCCCTCCGCCACATAGGACCGATTGCCTCGCGAGCAATAGACCTTAGCATGCGCGCGTCGGAGTTTTTGACTGCGACTGGAAATCGTTAGCGTAAGCACAATCCCTGTTATAGTTTTAGGTGTCTGTTACTGAGTCCAGCGATGCCGTCAACGTAGGAGTGGCTACACAGATCGAGGGACGTCGACTTTGCGCCTTCGCGCAAGTCTCCGCCCTCAGTTGGATCTTTGGTTGGTTGGTTACCCCAGTTACTCTTCCTACCTACCCGCCTATAAAGATGGAACAAAGTGTTCCGAAACGTTGGGATATAAAATTCAGACGCCGGGGATTTACACAGAAAGAAGCATACAACAGGTAATAGATTTTTTGAAAATGTGCCGAAGTTCAAATATTTGGGAACACCCTAATAAATGAGATTTGTGAGCATGAACAATTTAAGAGTAGATTCAATTCACGAAGTGTTGCTATCTTTTAGATCAGAATCTTTTGTCTCATTTTCTATCTACAAATAGGAATAGTAAAGAAGTACACAACTATAATTTTACCAGCTCTTTTGCATGGATGTAGATATTGGTTGTTGACCTTCAACACACACTGAGTGTGCCGAGGAAGATATTTGGCCTTAAGGGGGAGGAAATAAGAGGAGACTGTAAAAATTTGCAAAATGAATTTTATGATTTCCACTTCTTTGCCAGATGTTTTTTGGGTGACCAAATAAGGAGGATGAGATGGCTAGAGAATATGGTATTTAGGACGGAACAGAAGTGCTTACAAATTTTGGTGTGAAAACATGAAGGAGAGGTACGACTTCTAAGACACTTTTATAGGTGCGAGGGTAATATTAAAGTGGATCTTAAAGAAATGGGATGTAATGGATTGGCTTAATCTGGCTGAGGACAGGGAGAAGTGACAGACCTTGATGTGTATGTTAGGTTCTATAAAATGCAGGGCATATGTCAAGAGCCTTCACAAGAAGCATAGTGTTACATTTCTTCTTAGGTTTGAATCATTCACGTTACATGTTTCAAATACTGTGCCCCTACCAGTAACTTCACCAATCCCTTAGAGAGGGTAAAAGTGAAAGGTCGGCTGCTATGCAGATTGTCCAGAAAAAAGGAGAGCCTTCCCCAAACAATCTGGCGTGGGGCACGGCCGATATCTGAGGGAAAAATTTTTGTTCCTGCAGAAGCGAAGCGACTGACGGCGGACCGGAACTGAGGGAGACAAAAGCACCCTCCACGTGTGTGGTGACTGTGGGAAGTTTGTGTGTGTGTGTGTGTGTGCGCGCGCGCGAGAGAGAGAGAGAGAAAGAGACAGAGAGAGAGAAACGGCGCCGGGGACACCGAGATTTAATCTCGGAGTGGATGGTGACTGGATTCTGGGGTCTGTCCCCCTCGCTTCCCCCCACCCCCAGAACACAGCGAGGTTGCCAACGACGCTGGGGTTGGCTGTGTGAGTGACTGTTACGGAGGTGCTTCAAAGTGGCATGAATTACACGCGGGACGCTATGTGGCTGTGTGCCTGGCCAAGCGCGCGAGAGAGAAAGTTATGTTGTGTAACTCAGAAGTTCGAGTGGCTTAGGAATTGTCACAAAATGCACACAAAGTTGTAATTTAGACCTAAGCTGTAGTTTCCTTCGGGATTCCCAACTTCAGAATAGTGGTGTAATTGATTGGAACTTAAAGAGACAAAAGATCTCTTGTTAATCCGTAGCGTAGAAAGGCGAGTTTTTGATTACTTGTGTTTTACACCGCGAGACTGTCGTCACTTCCCGGTGATACGCCTGTGAAAAACAAGGCTTGCATACTAAAGGATAGTCCCTCCCACCGTCAAATTAATTTAAAAAGAAAAATATTGATAAGTACTTTAATACACAGTTTAAGTATTTTAGTTACTTACCACATTAAGAGCTTTAGCTTTAAAGTTAGTTTTGCAGATATTGTAAGGTTTTGTTATTAAACTAATGTTTCCTCTTAGGTTCACAAGCTTAGTTTAATAATTTCTCGAACAGAAAGTATGTGGGTGTCAGATTTATCTTTTATTACTAAATTGTGTCAAATGAAATACAGTGTAATTTATTTTTCTGAATTCTGCACAAGGATATGTCCCAAATGAAGATTAAAACTTTATAACACCTTAGATTCCACAGCACTCAACATTTTTTATATTGATTGTACATTTCTTTAATTTCGTGATTAATGGTGTACAGAATATCAGCAATTCTTAGAAAAGTACTTGTTACTAGTATTATTAGGCTATGTTTAACCATTTAAATAAATATATGAAACAGGATGCAAATAGATAGCGGCGCATATTCAGGACTGGTCTTTACGTGGTCTGCATGGTTATCAAATTTAAAGACATCCCCAGTTTCGCGGTACTGCCAATCGATAAATCGAATGGAACGAGGGAAAATAAACAACCAAAAATCGCATTGCGGCAATTTGCGATATTCAAAATGGACGGCTATCCCAGAACACTGCACTACGTTAAACAAGATGCAAGGTACTTCATAACTGCTGCTTTTTAATTTTGGGTGTATTTGTGTTACGGAATTTGCCAGTTTTAATATGTAATGATATAATAGTGGCAGTTTGCATTTATTTAGCCATGTTTTGAAATTTTGATGAAAACAGGGTGTCTAAAACGCGAATCTTGATTTGCCTAAGGTAGCATTTACACCATAGAAATTGCTGCATTGTTTGGGCTTGAGGTAAGGGCAAGTTTATGGTTTTCTAGAACAGTTTTTAATATGAAGAATTGTCACAAGATTATATAACTTGTTAAGTTCGTGTTACGTAATTCTTTATATCATGTGAACACAGGTCTACTAGTGATGCATTATTTTACCGTAAAATTTGCAGTTTACTGCTGTGTTTGTCGGCTACAAATTGCACAGACTTGAGTGCCGGGCGGTAATGTTTCAAGGTCGGAATACAGATCAACGTGTGCATGTTTCATTGCATGCCAGTTGGAGGCACTGATATTTTTATTTCAGAGGTGTATGTGTTGAGTTCTTTTGAACTCTCTTTTTCATGTTTTCTTTATTGGGGTCTTGGTTTCATATCAAGTTCATTCATCAGTAGGTTAGCCGAATGAACTTTGTGAAATAATTTTATGTTCCTTACCCCCTCTTATTTTCCTTCAGGCAGGTACTGTGGAAATTTTTTTATATTTTTTTCTCCAAAAATATGCTGCTTGGCGGAGGCAATAGTTTGTTTTTATTTTTGTATATTCCCCTCGCAGTTGGGAGGGCGAGGGTCCGTCCCACAGTTCAGCAAGAAACTCTTACCCAAACCATAGACCAATGGCGGACTACCAAGTTCAGAAAAATGAAGGCAAAACCAACTTGATTATTAACTACCTACCCCAGAATATGACAGAGAAGGAATTGTACAGCATGTTCGTTACCATTGGCCCTGTCGAGAGTTGCAGAGTCATGAAGGACTTTAAGGTATGTCCTTACTGTGGCACCATAGTTATTAAAAATAAAATTTTAATGTACATATATATGTATATATCTCAGTTGCAGTTGTATTTTATTTGTCTTATGCTACCCCTCTTTGTTTTCCAGACTGGGTACAGCTATGGATTTGGCTTTGTTAATTACTCTAAGGCAGAAGATGCATCACGAGCTATTGGCACATTGAATGGATTGCAAGTTCAGAACAAGCGACTTAAAGTTTCATTTGCACGCCCAAGTGGTGAGGAGATTAAAGAAACAAACCTCTATGTCACCAACCTTCCACGGTAAGAGTAAGATGCATGGGTTAGAGTATTGGGCTGTAATGCATTATAGTCAGCACACAATTTTACTCATCTTGTCAGTAGTGAGATGCCATTAATCTTATCTGCCACCTTTGATCTCTTTGCAGTGTGTTGCTACATCCTTCTCAGTGTGTTCTATGTTGCCAGTTGACTTTTGCAAGTACATTTCATGTTTAACTCTTTCATTTTGCTTGCCACTGTATGATGTACATTTTCTATCTCCTGATATCAGTTGTTGGCCCTAAAAAGGGCTAGTTTGTATGGCTGTGAAAATGGCTGATCTGTGCTTCCTGCTAAGTTGTGTTATGGTGTGGTAGATTACATTAAGTTAGGTTAGGTTAGGTTCAGTTTGGTTTTATCAGGTGACTCCAGTTTACATACTATCTTCACCATCACAATAACACCTGCAGCAAATCCTCTATGTGCTCGAACCTGTACACTTCACATGGGCTGTCACAAATAACTGCTGTTCTACTTCTCATATTTGCAGTTTATGGCTACCCTTCCATTGATCTTTTTCAGGTTTAAATACGGTGGGCATTTTATCCACAGTGTTATCAGTCTGTGCTGTGGTCTTGTGGTTTATGTTTACCGCTGTGTGCTGAAAGACTCCAGTTAACCTTTGTATTTCTTGTATTGTGTTGTATTTCAGATTGCATGATACAGCATGTTCTTCCCACAGTTAATGCATTTCTTCCTTCCTCTTACAGTATCTGTAGCAAGGTCTTGTTCTTTAACAACACCTTTTCCCACCCATGTGTTGACTATTATGCACATGACCCAAAGTATTGTTTAGTGTGTATATGGCTAATGACAGTATGTTATCCTAATTGAGCTTACATAAAGAGGAGTAATGTCAGTAACAAGTATGAGTGCTGTTATTTGACATTTACAGTAATCATATAGGTGCAGAGGTATGTGAAAGTCTGGATTGCTGATAATAAATTTAATGAGAAAATGGGGATTTCTATGGCTTAGGATATTTTTTATACTGAAACTACTGTACTTTCAGTTGGATTCGATTTTGTAGATGGGTTGTATAATATGTTCTGAATATGAGGGTGTAATTTATATTACCTTAGTGTTTTAACATACAGCAGTATTCTTGAAGCACTCAAAACAGAAACCAATGTGTGAGCCATGCTGATGTCACATTTGCTCACAAAACACGCACCAAGCAGTGTGTTCATGATTGCAAAGGCAGCAATCTGAATTTGGTTTAGATTGCTACCCCTTCCCATTCAAGACTTTAGTTGTTTAATGCAAAGGGAATTTAATTCTAGTACACTTAGTTCGCTCGCGGACTAAGGCCACGGAGTTTTTTTTAATGCAACAAAAATCAAGCGGCTTGAAATTTCATATGGCCTGCTCCGGAAGAGACATGACCTAGAGTTGCCATTATAATTTGAGTTGTTTTACTTTCCCCATATTTGTGCATATGTGATGTTTGTCTGGCTCCATTCATTACAGTCAATCATGCTGCTTGTATATTAATCAAACACCAATACAGTTGCTTGATTTGTAGTTAAAACATGAATTAAAGTTCATTAATTTTCCAAGGCGTGCGGCTATCTAGCTGTGCTGCCAAGGATGGATGTAGAGAAAGGCGGTAGGTTGCCACAGCCAGTGGTAGCCAATCCTGTTAATGCATAGTAGCAGTACTCTTCAGAAACAAACTATATTGGTTCAAGTCTCAGTATCAGCTTTTTTTTTGGGGGGGGGGGATATGTTTTAAACTCACAAACACTGAATTAAACTGTGCAATAACACATCGATTATTTAATTGTACATTTCAAAAGTTATTTTTGCTCCATTGGCAGAACTATAAATGTGAGTGGCGCAGATATTTCTGTTATTTTTTCGTAATTTTTTTTTCTTTGTTGACTGACATTCTGATTTAGAGGGTTTGTGTTCAAATGGGACTTAAACTAGGCATACGGAACTTGTTGGTGCTTGCGGACTGTAGCAGGTCATGAGATCTGGCTTCTGGCTGCACAATTTGCAACATTTATGGAAAGGAATTGTTGAGCGTATGGTGGGTGTGCTTGGGAGGTATCTGGGTCGATGGTGGTTTTGCTCTTGCCTTGGTTCAGAGGTAGGGTGGGGGGAGTGAAGTACTGTTGGAACAGGTACAGCTCAATTTTAGCTTTCGATACAAGTGCATAATTGTTCTTCTGTGTGGCCTTTTAGCAGACAATAACACAATTTTAAAAATGTGGCTTTTTAAAATGTTTTGCTGGTTGCACTGATGGTGGTGGTTATGAAAACTGAAACGCGTATGTTTTAATAATGATAAAATCAAAGGCAAAGAAGAGCTAATGTTGGTTATTTTAAACTGTACTTTGCTGCATAATCAAAATGTTGGATGGACTCTGCCTTAACCCGTATTTTAGGGCTTGTAAGAATATTTATTTAAGAATGTTATTTTAAAGCCTACATTGCTTGATATAAATTGTTATATGATTTTAGAACACTTTTACTAATGAACTTCTCATTAAATTAAGTCAGCTTTCTTTCAGTTTCTTCCCACCCAAAGCATATGTCTTCCACAACTGCATTATGCTAATTCAGAAGGTTCGAGCTGTGGACCAAAAACGCATTTTATACCTGCTGCTGGTCGTGGATGAAAACTGGGTTGGGGATTACCCATAGATGAAAACTGACCTGCCAGTGACAATATGGTCACTAACCCTTAGTTGAGGGTAGGCCGAATCCTTCTTCATGACAAATACTGTTATAACACTAAAAGTGTCGTTATCTGCAAATTGTCAGTGCTGGTGTATGACGTTCAAGCCATTCCTTCTTCATTCTCATCATGATGACCCACCTTGACAAGTATATTCGTAAACACATCATCGCTCTTGCTGAGTAGGGAAGATTAAGTACCAGCACTGCAGGTGAACTGTACAGTGTTCCAAAGCCTACTGCAAGAGCATGGCTACACAAATACCAGAGGGATGGGCTTGTTGGAAGGCGCAGAGGAACTGGGTTATGGCGCGTATCCAGCCCAGCTCAGGATCCTGCGTTAGTAGCCAAGGCTCAAAGAAACCCTTTCATCAGTGCAAGGGATCTTAAAGCTGCTACTGACTTTCCTGGGCAAAAAAAGGACTTATTTCGAGGTTTAAAGAAGCAGGTCTCAGGGCACCACACGCTGCGGTGAAGGAGGTTCTCACTGACGAACATAAACTCTTCTTCTTCTTCCAGGCACTGAACTTCCTAGTTGAAAGTTTTGGCCTTCTCACCGACCTCTTTCCATTTCCCTTGATACTGGACGCAGACTATCCAGTTTTTGATCTTCATTTGGCAGATGTCCTGTTTGATGTTATCCTCCCATCTGTACTTGGGTCTTCCTTGTGATCTTTTGGTTAGAGGTTTCCAATTAAATATCTTCTTAACTGTTCTGGT
>Ga0268261_10002237_pt1 | contig 13794 bp, 6 predicted proteins | sample TergutNc150P1_FD_190353 | JGI IMG/M metagenome (GOLD analysis project Ga0268261, IMG submission 190353) | Nasutitermes corniger P1 segment gut microbial community from laboratory colony in Florida, USA - Nc150 P1 (SPAdes) (version 2) | ecosystem: Host-associated > Arthropoda: Insects > Digestive... | reverse complement strand
GGGCACTTGTGGGTACGGTGAGGGACTTTCGGGTCCCATAAATGCGGGGAATTTCTTGACTAGCTGCAAAGTTTACTGGTTAGCTTCTCAAGAAGGACTCTGCTCCATGGAGTAAGTAAGTAAGTGCCAGTGTCAATGCATTACATATTGTATTTAGTAACAGCTTGTATGAAAGTACTGCAAAATGGGAGACTTCTAAGACTTTCAAAGGGGACAGCTTGTTGGTGCACATTTAGCTGGAGCATCTGTAACCAAAACAGCCACTTTATTTGGTGTATCCAGAGCAGCAGTTTCCAAGGTTATGATGACATACATAAGTCATGAGAGGACATCATCAGCCAAGAGGAATATTGGTCAAAAACCAAAACTAAGTGAAAGGGATCATCATACATTGAAGAGGATTTTGTCTATAAATCACAGAAGTACTGCAGCAAAGGTGACAGCAGAACTTAATATTCATCTAGAAGACCATTGCCTCAATAGCAGTCTGATGAGTGCTTCTCAAATTGAACATCCACGGTAGAGCTGCAATTGCTAACTCCCTGGTTATTGAACACAGCACTAAAAGGTGAAAAGGATTTGTAATGATCACAAAACCTGGTCATCTGATGATTGCAAATACATAATATGGTCAGATGATCATTCTTCATGTTGTTCCCAACATTAGGCCAGGTTTATGTCTGGACATCACCCAAGGAAGCCTATAATCCTAAATGCCTGGTTCCAACTTAGAAACATGGAGCCAGATCTGTGATGATTTTGGCAGCATTATCTAGTATTTTGCTGCTCCTGTACTTAGAATGATCGAACTACTGTCAGTGACTATGTGGACATTTTAGTTAGCCAGATGCAGCCTATTGCCCAAGTGTTGTTTCCTAACAGTGATGCAATTTTTCAAGATGATTTGCCCATACACACTGCCAGAAGTGTTCAGTCTTGGTTTGAGGAGCATGAAGATGTACTGCAACATCTTCTCTGGCTAGCATAATTGCACGACTTAAATATCATCAAACCAGTGTGGTCAGTTTTAGAGAGCAGGGTGTTAAGCAGATTCCCTCCATTATCTCTCCAGCAACTAGAAGAGTGGTACAGTATTCCACTAGAGACTATTCAGAACTATTCTATTCTAAGAAGGACAAAGCTGTGTTACAGGCAAATGGTGGCCCAACTCCATATTAATAAAGAGCTGTTTCCATTATTTTTGTCCATCCCATGTGCATGCTGCCAAGTTATATTCCTTGGGATGATTAGATAAATTATGTAGAAATGTATCTTTCTAAGTAGGTGTTTTGTTTAATAGTTTACCTTGTGTGTCTGTGTTCACTAATGCTGTTGAATGGTTTCGTTTTGTTAACCTGTTTTCTTCTTCATAACCACTTTTTACTGCATAGTACTCATATACTGATGAGGCATTTATGACTCTCAAACTTGATGGGGAAAATCCTCCTGGTGTCCTGTCAGAGGTTGCAACATGTAGATGTGCATTATTATATCAGTGTGATACGAAGTCCTACTCTCATGACATTAGTATGATAATTGGAACCACACTGTTTATGTACCAAGTGGATTACAATAAACTGTAATTGTCCCATCCAAGTCCAGATGATAATATATTACTTGAACTGTGTTATAATTTGTGGACTTGGTTTTATGTGTGTTTGAATTTATTCTCCTCCTCATTCTATTCAGGTACATTTCATATTTTTCATTCAGGATTCTTTGATATTTCCCTTTGACCCCTTGCTTGGTCATGGTTTCTTATGTGCTTATAAAGTAATTTCATAAATGTAAGCTGAGTTCCTTCAGTCAGAAGGTAACCATGAGATGGAATTTGATGGTGTATACCAGATTATGGTTTTCACTTTGTACCATTCTGCAAACTGGAAGTGCCCAGAATGTGGGAAAATAGCCCTGTGTTTTTTAGTGCTGTGCTGCACTTTAGTGCCTTTTGTATTTTAATTCCCACATTTGGAGTTATAAGCCAGTAATTCTGGTTTTAATGTTGGCATTAAGATTGTGGTAAATTGCCAACTGTATGTGCATGTAAGATTTCATGACCAATAAATTTAATATACATGGATCCGAGCATTGTAATAATATTCTAATACAGAAGTCCCAACAAGATGCACAAGTTACAGAGTTTATTTTATCTGACCAAGATGGGTGATGATACCCGAAACATGTACAGCAATCGTCAGATAAAATAAACTCTTTAACATGTGCATCTTGTTGGGACTTCTGTATTAGAATTTCATGACCAGTTCGTCATGTGGTACCAAAATAGCTATATGATGTAGTGTGATAATTTTTTTTTGGGGGGGGGGGTTATCGTTTGGTCCATCTGGGATATTGTGGGGCTGTAAATATTGGGCATGATGAAGATCTTGAGCTGTGGCTGTAATTGGAATAACATGTAACAGTAATTTTGGTACCAGTAGCAAAATCGGAACGAACTGAGGAGGGCATGTGGTCGGAAGTTCTGATTTCTGAACACAGAATGGATGCCATGCGGTAAGTTTGGGGAGTAAAAAATTTTATTGGTAAGGCACCATTGGGTTGTACACACCAAGAATGTAGGCGTGTGATATTTGTGCCGTCTAGCTTGCAAAAATTTGCATGATTTGAGGGTGCCACTGTGAAGTAGCTTGGAACTGCGTTCTTCTGGTAGTGGTAAAATTGCCACTATTCGCTGCGTAAAACCCCAGAAGAGCACATTTCTCAGCTACTTCGCGGTGGCTCCCTTAAATCATGCAAATTTTTGCTAGCTAGAAGGCACAAGTATCACACGCCAAATTTCAAAGTTTTTCCTTATGCAATTAAAAGTTTTCTGGTAAACTGGGTGCCAATTGAGAATTCTTGCTACTAAATACTTCGTGCATGGCAGTAAAAATTTTTCCGCCAAAAAAAACTATAACAATTTTTAAAAGTTTTTTTTTTCTACGCCCATTTTTTTCTTCCAACTTCACCGCCAACACTAGTATTAGTTACCAGATGTCTCTGGTGCTGCTGCCCGCAGATCCTGGAAACCTGTGTTTTTGAACTGCTGAACCTTGAGTTGTTGGGCCATCATCTTATCCACTTGAACTTAATGAGAGAATAATTTTAATTATGGAATTTCTTGGTGAATTATGAGGTCGAAAAATTTAAACAGAAAATTTTCTAAAACCACATCCTTGCGGGCAATCAGTTACGAACTGTTGAACCATCGGTTGCTACACCATCGTCTTATCCACTAGACCACGAAGTTCTTGTTGAGAGAAGAATTTTGGAACTTCCTGATGCAGTATGAGGTCAAGGAATCTTAACATAAAATATTTGAAGTCCAAGTCCTTGCCGAGTGTAGAAAAAGAATAACATTTTAAAAATTATTATACTAAGTTTTTTGGCTGGAATCTTGGATTAGAACATCTGCACCCCCCTAAAAATACAATATCTAAAGGTAGAGCAATCCCATTACAGGCCTGGACAGGCCCTGAGGGTTCCAGGAGGTTGAGGCTCCCTGATTTCAAGACAATCGGCACATGAAGGTGGTAAGGTTGTCAGCCCTAAGCACCGGCCGCCTTTACCCCTCAGGAAATATTCCTGGTACTCATTTTTGTTACACGCTGTGTCAACCCCAGGGTCACAGTGCGGCCAGTAGGATTATGTCAATGAAAAATTCCAATGACACCATCCGGAATCAAACCCATTACCTTCCGGCTTGTAGCGCAGTGCCTCAACCAACTGCACCATCGTGTGTCCCCCATACACAATATTTAGCAGCAAGAATTCTCAATTGGCACCCAGTTTACCAGAAAACTTGCAAATGAAAAATTTTGCTGTTGTTCCTAACACTTGGCAGTCCAGTGCCTTAGCCAACAATCTACGTAGTTCTTATTAAGTAATAATTTCAGAACTTCCTGATGAATTGTGAAGCCAAGAATATATTTAATAGATAAGTTTCTTTAGACAGGACTTCTGTTGGTCTTGAACCTCCAATTATTATTTTGACAGTCTAGCTTCCTAACCACTAGAAATCGATGCTCGTTTAAGTAATATAAGTACAGAACCCCTTGATAAATTGTTTATAAAGTGAAATGTCCCGTTGCTTCTGTACAGTCTATTGTCTCAGTACCCGCACTGACGAAATTACATCGCTCCATCAGAATCACCAGTGCCATGGAAGTGTTGAATTCTACAACAGTAGTACTGAAGGTAATTTCAAATTTTATGTTTCATCTCACTACTTTACCAGTGCATTGTTGTAGCTCCGTATTTACAGACGTGACGTCACTGACCTCATCTCCTACCCTCGTAACATTGCTAGCAAAGCGGACATATATCTCGGAAGATTACTGCTGGTACATAAGCTTGCAATGTTACAAGGCAGAGATACAGAAGCATTGTGAATTCCAGTATGTACCACAGTGCTACAACAAAATACACTGGCAAAGTCATTAGACAAACAAACAATTTGAAAGTACCTACAGTACTACTGTTTGTTGAATTTAACACTGCAACAGCATTGGCAATTCTGACTGAACAATGTGATTTTGAGGTGTAGGTGTTGGTCAAAGTTGAGGGTATGAAACTGCTCAAGGTGATCAGTACTTAGATTATGGTCTTTTAGTGTGATGCCGCGTAGTTCAGCAGACATGGCATAAGATCCCAACTGACTGAAACTGGAAGAGGACAAGGTATGGGGCTGTGGCAATTTGTACTGACTCCTTGGATGGGATTAGAGGTGTACACTCCTTGGATGGGATTAGAGGTGTACGTTCTGCTAGGTGTAAAATAATACTAAATACTGATCTTGCGTACAGAACAGCACTCTGCAGTGTCACCAGGAACAGATCTGTCGTCACTCTGACGGTCAGCCACTGACTCTTCTTGATGTACTTACCGTGGAAGGGTAAGATATACTTCCTGTGCTGCAGACTGTCCTGCATCTAATATAACCCATCTATTTTCAGTTCTACTCCTTTCACCACTTCCCATTCTCTGAAATGTCGCCTTCTTAACCTGCATTACCATGGAGTTCCACTGTATACCCCAATGATATGTGTTAAGTTTCACCTGCATCTTCAGTAGGTGTTGTCTGCAGTAGGCCTCCGTACTGCACGCAGGAAATATTTTTCAGGCAATCAACTGGCTTTCATTCTTTATATTTCGGAACAAAAGGGACCCCTCTTGGTAGTACGTGTGATAAAACACACATTCACAACAACCCAGAATATGAAGCTACTGCATATTTTATGCAAGTTCACCTCTCCAGACAAGACTAGTGTTTCATGCAAGCACATTATAATTAACCTAACCGAGAAGACCTAACTTAATTAGAAAGTGCACAAAATTTCCACCCTAGCAAAATCACAGTCTTTCTTGTAGATGATGTACTGCCTCATTGCATTCCAATTTGTTCTGAAGTATCTGGCAAATATGGAATACCTGATCATTAGCTGGTTGAGTATGTCGAAACCCACACCAATGATCTCCAGTAAATCTGTCTACATACTGAGTTAAACTTGACAGCAGAGTGCTGAGTAACATTTTGTCTACAGCTGATAAAAGTAATATGCCTTCATAATTTCTGCAGTTAATTTCATGACCTTTATCATAAATAAGTCTGTACCAGGTGATTTATCATATCAACTTTGAAGTTTCAACCTCAGACTCAAGGGCTTGGGCAGTGCAAAACCAGCTGTATGTACATCAGTCTGCTTAATGTCATTAACCCCACGTGTGTATCTCATTATGTACAAAGTTAGCTACAGGTTGGTGATGCTTAAATCTATTAAAGCCTTTATACAAGCTGCATATATTATTGCTCATAATATCTGTTTCCATCTCATTAATTTTACTTTTTGGTATTCTCTGGGCTTATAAAACTCACTCGCTAAACAGTTTTCACCCCCACGTGCAGTGTAGATTGTTGTACCATACCAAAACCTGTGAACTGTGAGAGACGTAAGCTGATTAGTTTTGTTATACAAAGTCTCTGTTTATTGCTGTATTGAGCATGGCTTAGTTATCGCATAGAAAGCCTGCATCCACCAGGACAACTGTGGTGCTCACCACAGCAATAAAATAAATGTACTGTCCCACATTTAAGACCTAACCTTACATAACCTAACTACTGCCAGAACCAAACAATGTAAACAGAAAGTTTACCTACATATACCATGAAGCAAATAAGTACAGTAAAACTCGAACCATTTTAAACCTCGGCATTAGATAAACTCCTTAGTGCGTTTCTTTATAACTTTACCCTAGGTAAATTCTGTTTGAGAGCAAGTTTAGTGTTTAGAGCGAGTACAATTGGAACATTCCAGCTACAAAATGCGCTGGTTTTTGAGAATATTGTAAACCTCCACCTTTTAAAATGCATGCATCTTGTAACAGTACAAACTCATTCTACATTCATTGTATTCGGTTCACAAAAGCAACTGTGATATATATGAATACTAAACAATTCCAGATTTTGCCAGACAGTATGTCAGTTGCAGTAACATTATCATCATTTAGAAGCCACGATAGTTCAGTAAAATACAGTGAACAAGCTGCATAACTTATGAATCATCATAGTCTTGGCAAAGGTATGAGACTACTCTCTAGTGTGTCCAGACCAGCTATTGATCCCATCAGACTTCCATTGCAATGGGTACCAGAGGCAATTTACCCAGGGATAAAACAGTTGGGGTGTAAAAATGATCACTCATCTCCATTCGGTGCCTAGGTTTACCCCTCAGACAGACCTAGTACCCATAGTACAAGAGGCTGGGTCAACCTCTGGGCCTCTCTATATTGATGCAGAAAATTTTGCCCCCACCATGATTTGATCCCCAGACTCTCCAGCCTGTAGCAAGTGATCTGTGTTAGAATATTTAGTAAGAAGGTTAGGAAAGTCTATACTGACACATATTATACTTGTATGTAATGGACTTTCACTTTCTTACCCATCCAACTCCCACTATGCTGTCAGTGTATAACTTTCGGCCATATGGTTTCTATGTGGCAAAAAAATTTTCAGTAAAATAAAAAACTACAAAATGAAATTTGTGCAGACTGAAGAAGGCTGCACTTTTATAAGTCCAGAACATCTGTCATCATGTACAAAATATTTTAAAATTTGTGACCGGACTCATTCATGCAGTCTTTACAATCATCAAAACTTATGAACTAACGTATTATGTACAAAAATATGTATGTCACAATTTGAGACAAGCTGCATGGTAAAGGTATGGTAAGAAATAAGATCATATCACTAACATAAGGAGTCAACAATAAAAATATTTCACAGAATGTTGAACTGCTGTCATGGAAGAGTATTTTGGGACATAGTTTGCTTGCATCATCCAAGTCTACAATTTGATCATAATTCACTGATTACTTAAGGGGCACAGCTGAGAGGCATAAAAGCATAAAAAATTATAATTATGTAAACATATATCTGAGAAAATATTACACTAAATGGAGACAATGCAATTCACATTCCTACAGTTAACATAAATTAACATAAGATGAAATTACAGTACGGTGAACATTGCACCCAGCAAAAATGTCAGCTTCTAACAAGTAACTGGCTGAAACATGAAAAACAATATTGCTGCTTACTCTCACATGGAAATATTTCTTGGAGTTATGTTAATTTATGTCCCAGAGTTCAGTGAACCCACAGTAACATGGCTACCTTTACTGACACAACCAGCAAAAGCATAACTGTGGTTAACACAACCAGTCAGCACAACTCAGTTACAGAATTTTTCACCATTCTAGGTTTCATGCATTTGAAACCTGACTAGTTTCTAGCAAATATTAGGACAGTGCAAGTAACAAGTTCCTTAGAAGCTAACCCCCACTTTTCAAAATCTGAACTCAAACAATAATATTTACATCCTTATATAAGTGGTTACAGGTCAACTGTACAACACTCTGATGTGAAACACTTAAGAAATATTTATCCTGACCCACTGAAGCATACTCCAACACTTAAAATGTTTAAAGAGGAGAGATAAGGGGAAAAAATCTAATGGACATATAACTACTGTAAACACTGAACAATACAAGAAATCAGATCAAAAGATATACACTAAAGTCCCAATTTTGCATTCCTCATTTTGCATTTGCCACAATATTACACACTCTTTGTATGTTCCCTGCCAAATGCCCATAAGAGCCATGTTTCCTGGATATCGTGTCATTTTTAGGCAGTCCCCATAGAATCACAACTTTGGGGTTTTACTGTGTGTGTGTGTGTGTGTGTATCCAGCACATCACAGGAACAAAACAGAAGTGTTATCTAGTCCTGTGGTTTGCACAAATTATTGCTTAGACATTCTTCCCTGTGAGTGGCTGGCAGTATGTGTCATGAAGTTTTCATGTTTCCCTGTTGTGCTGCCAGTATTATTTGGATTTATGAACCATGCACATGAGATTTACAAAAGCTGCAATAAAACATCATACGCCTAATGAATGTATCCACAAAATTCACTAATTCTTACTTCAGAGTGTCTGGAACATTAAGCAATGCCATTCTATCACTTACAACTGGGATTTAAGTTGTATATCACAAGGGGCACACTAATTATGCTTATATTAGGTAAAGACAAGAACGAAAAACCATTATGATTTCATCATGGTAATGATAGCCACACTTTACCTGGTTCTGGGTAATTAGTTCATATTGAGCCCAACTACTGTAATATTGAAATAAAATATAAGACAATAGGATGGAGAAAGTTTGACAATTAAGTTACCTCAAACAGAATATACACAAAAGTCATGTGATTTTCAAATTTCATCACGCAAAATAATTTTCAAAGCATTATTTTTCAGAAGCTGCATACAGCTTTCTGCAGTTGAATACCGGTGACTTTCTCATTTTTCTTGTACTTCAAGCATGTTATAAACATACAATTTCTTGGGACTAGAGTTTTCAGTTGTTATTTTTTACCTTCTTTTAGGACAGTCCTGGTTTTTACCTTCCAAACTACTGCCTTCTAAACAGACCATTTGATGCTGATATCAGTCATTACAAACATTAAAGCACATTAAAAAATACACTGTACTTGCACCTAACACAGCTCCTGACCAACTTCCAGAAACCCTGACTGACAGTGATGTTGTAAATCACATGTAACCATACTAGTCAGCACAGTAATCCCAACAAAAGTATAATATTTTAACATTTATGATAATCCTGAAGTATGTCTTAGATGTAATTATGGTCAAAACTGATCATTACTTTGCTTACAAATAGTCTCCAGGAACGTGTGAAAATGCTTTGTTCACAATTAGTTCTAAAACTTCTAAGGATACATTGTAAAATACCTCACAAGCAAATTATACTGTACCTTGGGCTGAGTAAATAACATTGTTAAATCAAGAGGAGAAAAATGCCAGACAGAAAAGATGAAATGAGTATTACCTAAGGCACATGAAAGAAAAAACAAGTTTTCTTTTGGTACAACAGATCCATATGAGATATGGGATATAGAAATGACTTACAGTGGGCAAGGAATAACATATAATTGTCAAATAATGGATTATCATTTGTTTGGGGGTGGCAGTGGAAACATGAAAAAACATTAACACAGAGGAAAATGTCTTGAGTAGCTAAAGCATGAAAAGGGACATAACTACTACAGTGTAGTAGGGAGAGGGCAAATATTTGGTGTAATGTTTGGCACTGTAGCTTTATCTTCCTTCTGAAATACAGAACCATTCCACAAGCTAAAGACCATCTCTTGTGTCTCCCAAGGGGTGCTGACCATCTTTGTTTGGTTGCTGTAACAGCCCTTTCTTCTCCTCACTGAAGTTTGCTGTGGTACTCCCCGCTGGGCCAACACTGTATAGTGAGTCATACACTGGGTTTACAAAGTTTCCACTCTGGAACAGAATTTCATACAATTAACAGTATGAACTGAAGGTACTCCTTCATCTCATATACACCCACCAACAAAACACCTACCTTGTCTGCATCCAGAGCAAAGTGACCATCCAGGGCTTCAGCATCATCATCTACCTCTTCTCGGAGGTATATTGGATTGCTGATTTCTACATTTTCTTGCATACGAACATGCATGAATGGCTTTCCACTGAAAGTAAGTGCATTAGTGTTTGAGAATAATGGAACATAAAATACTATTTCCATCACTGGAAACAATCTGCACAAAGTGAAAGTTTGCAGTTATGGGTGTAGCTTATAACATAAAAACTAACTTACTTAACAATTCTGAGCACACTATCGACTAATAATAATAATAATAATAATAATAATAATAATAATAATAATAATAATAATAATAATAATAATAATAATAATAATAAATTCTTGAAGATCAGGAATGGAAACACCAGGAGTAACAGAAAACAAAGTACTCCTAAGGCTGAGGAAGGTTACTGCAACGAGGCAACTCAAAGCAGACCACTCACTCACAGTCAAAGCCACCAAGCCCAGAATACAGGAGTAAAACAAAGAAGAGCTTGGACAAAAGAGGAAATAAGAGAAGTGATATGGTGCTATATACTAGCAATATATGCACCATGAATAGTTACATCAGAATAGCTGCAACACAGTGTTCGCTAGGGACATGGTTTGTCTCACGAATATAAGTGTAGATACCCTGCATAAAGGAGATACTGAGGATAATAATAAAAATAAAAATAATAATAATATAATAATAATAATAATGAAATTCAGCACACATGGAATGTAAAAGCAAAACTGATGCCAGTAATAAAAGGGGCAAATGGTAACACCTCTAAATCATTCACACAATTCCTGGGCAACATAAGGGGAAAGCATGAAATCATGGAACTATAAAAAACAGCCACGTTGGGCACTGCATACCGACTTCAGAAAGTACTAATGTAAAGTATAAAACATGTTTAACATCCAAAATAACATTACATGTAGAGCATACTGTGAATACAGTCTTCCTCTTGTTGTGCAGATTTTGAAGTGTCTGACAGTAATGGTTTGCAACAAATGTGTTGTGATGTGATTTGAAGTCCAGAAGCATGGGCGCTGCAATGTCGAAGAATACAGCCAAAAACTACTTTACTAGGGGATGCTTGTGACTTGAATTTCTTAGCTGGGGGTGAAGGTGGGTGTACTCAATGCATGCCTGCTGATGTTCATGTGACTTCAATATGGTGACATCATGACTCATTGTCTGTCATAATCTGTTGCAGGCAGGGTTCAAAATGGTGATGTCATGCCTCATTGTCTGCCACAAACTGCCGCAGATATGCATCGCCCTCAGTATGGTACCACTGCAAATGTTCCAGACACTCATGCACACTGCTTATTTGGTGTGTCAGTTGGAACATATGGGACCCACTCGGAAAACACCTTGTGACATCAAAGATACTGTAGCAGTACAAGCACAGTGATGATGTTTATATCCCTTTTACATGGAATGCATATTCCAATGTCTGTCCTCATTCACAGCATTCTTTTGTCATTCACCATTCTCAGTATTAGTAACAACAGGAACCTGTAATGTTCTTGGCATGTCTTTCCTTTGCTGCCTGCCCACTTGAAACCGATGGACCCAATCCACCACTGTCTTCAGTACACATACAGCACCACAGACAGCACACATCTGCCTGTAAATTGCAGCAGGTTGATAACGACTTCAAGAAATTGAATCATCACCCTCTGGTTCTCTTTCAAGAGATTAACTAGGTGGTAAGCTATTTTGAAGCTGCACTGTGAAGTTATCCACACTAGCTACTCACCCAGTGAGCTGCACCATTCTATGAAACTCTCTGCAGTGTGCTGGCAGAGGCAATTGCACAGATGCCCTATCTATACTGTAAAAGCAGTGTCAAAATGGGTCTCAATTGTACATGCCTCAGAAAAAATGGATTGGATGCAGCAACTTTGATATAGCACATGAATATAAAAAGAAGTGTAAGAAAAGTAACAACAGTAGAAGTATTATTGTTAATTTCCTCCATATGAATGAGTATAAAATTAGAAATACTGTTCTCATTCACAGGAAAGACGTTTCTTAATGCAGGTCTTAGATTCCTAGCAACTCACGTGTTGCCACTTCGCCAGTACTGCAATTTATACTGTACTACTGCACTTCATGTTAAAAACTTTTTGTACTTTTGACACTAGATATTGGAATAATAATACTAACTTTAGAAGGAAGACTTAATTTGCTGAAATACATATGTTGTTTTGGACAAAAACCTACTTTTAGATGCTTCAAAACTTGAACCCATGAATGCTGCACGAACTTTAAGAGTGCTAGGAATGTGCTGCTAGTTGAAACAACCTGTTTAATTACATACTAGAATTTGAATAACAGAAGGCAGATATATAGAAAGATTAATGCATGAAACAATAGGGAAAAAGATCTTTGCTCTTCTGGAATGTTACACAGCATTGCCTCATAGTTATTTACTGATGTTTCAGGACAACCAGTCGGTTCCATCTTCAAGGGTCTAGCAGTCCGACCAAGTGACTGTTCAAGACGGGATCAATAAGTCATCCCAAAAGTTGATAATAGACTACCAATCTATGCTGTGTAACATCTCAGAAGAGTGAAAATCTCATTTACACTACGGCAGAAGCCTGAAGTCACCACATGAAAGAACTTGCATCCAGAATCAAAAGGTTACAAATACCTTCTCCTGTATCGAATTATGTAGTATGCTAGCACTAAGGAGCTGACAAGCACCAATAGCAAAACAACTGAAGCGATGACCACTATGATGATGGTATTGCCGTTTTCATCTAATTCATGGGCCACAGGGGCGTCAAATACTGGAGACTGACAGCGGGCACCAGTACGTGTAGCTGGGCATCTGGTATAACACACAATCACCAGTTATAAAACTACCAACACAAGGCATTAATCATGTCTTTATGTCTTTATACACATTTATATGTCAAAGTCCCTGTTTTATACTTCCACACAACAAGAGTGGATCTTTTTACCAGTTTGTACTTGATGTGCTTCTGACTCAGGCAACTTATATTTTCTTCCACCTCAGTGACAACAGATAATATGAACTAAAACCACACATCTATTTATTTTCATTATTTGGGTGATCAAATGAAGACAAAAGATGGGTGATGCATGTGACACACTAAACAGAGTTATGCATGTAAACAAAATTTTAATCAGAAAACTGGATGCGGAAGAAACCACCTGGGAGATGTAAGGAGTAGAAATGAGGATAATATTGAAATGGACAAGAAAGAAGTGTCGTTATGAATGCGTCAGCTGGATTCGTCTAACTATGTATTAGGGTCCAGTGGCCGGCTCTTGTAAACATGATGGCAAAATCTGGACACCATAAATGACATAATTTCAGTAGATGCATCATAATTACCTTTTCAAGGACCGCTACAAGTAGTGAATGAGTCAGCTAGTTGATTAAGCACCATACGAACAACACATGTTACTATTTTCTGGTCCTTCAATTTAAGCAGTTTTAAGAACACATCAACACTTCAGTACCAAGTGATACAAAATGAAAATTATGCAAAGGGGAAAAAGACTTATTTCAAAAGGCATACTCTAATGAACAATGCATATTATGAAACAACAGCACAATTTTTCAGTGCTGTATTTTCCAATATAAATTTGTTCAGAATACTGAGGCACTTTATTACTTTAATTAATCACTTTTACACTGTAAAATTACCAGCATACTTACAGGACAAACTCAAGGCATGCGACACATGAGGACAACGGTTACAATTTTCAAAGAACCTTCAATTAGTATTATGCTGTATCTCTCTCTCTCTCTCTCTCTCTCTCTCTCTCTCTCTCTCTCTCTCTCTCTCTG
>Ga0268261_10002236_pt1 | contig 13812 bp, 8 predicted proteins | sample TergutNc150P1_FD_190353 | JGI IMG/M metagenome (GOLD analysis project Ga0268261, IMG submission 190353) | Nasutitermes corniger P1 segment gut microbial community from laboratory colony in Florida, USA - Nc150 P1 (SPAdes) (version 2) | ecosystem: Host-associated > Arthropoda: Insects > Digestive... | reverse complement strand
CTCTCTCTCTCTCTCTCTCTCTCTCTCTCTCTCTCTCTCTACCTGTAATTGTAACTAACTGTTTAAAGCTGGCAGTTACCTTCTGTGAATCTCCACTCATCATGAATTTCCTGGAGTGTTGGCAACCTCAGAATACCCTGCAGCATGAATGTAATAAACAGTATTAAGAATATTTACAGCAGTATGCCAGCTGTACTCCATCAGTAATCATAATGGGTGTACATATGAGGATACAATAAAGTTAATTCAAAATGATGCTGATAGAAATACTGAAGAAAGGTTTAACCAGGATGAAGACGAAACAATAAGTGATAACAGTGACAACAAGAGTGTTGAAGGAAAGCATAGTCAAATTAATAATAAGGTGGTTGTATCACAGGAACTAGAATGTGATGGTAAAAAAAAAAGGTGTTAACAAAGATAAAACTATGATTCTTGAGCAAACACAGGATATTGTAATGTAATGTAATTTATTTGCATTCCATAAATCCAAGTTAGGATACAATCCTATGGATATAGACATAGTCAAATACATACTATATAATGACAAATACACAGAGAAGACTCTTAATACTGAATAATAAAATACAATTAATAAAACATCAAAAACCAGCAACATCTAGAAATCCAGTGGCAGTAATATGCTTTCAATTTGGTAGCAGTTTTCTAGATTATCTCTAATAATTAAAATATTCTTCACTATTATAAAAGAATTTATAAGTAAAAATCTCTTTAAGGCATTCCAAAATAGTGTTGTTTCGTTAGCTAAGTCTTTGATATCATGAGGAAGGTTGTTAAAAATTTTGATTCCTGATGGACTTTCCGAACACGCGGCGCAGATAATAGTGATAGAAAATACTGCTCTGACAAAACAAAGAAATAATATCACCACAATGATGGACATCAATGACCAAAGTATACTGGAATTTCAATTACTACTAAGTCATGAAAATTGGGAAGACATTTTTATAGAGGATGACGCCAACATTTCTTTCAATAAATTTCAGGATTTTCCATTCTTGCTTCATTAAGAAATGCAAAAACTCTAATACAGTCTCTAAACCCTGGATAACCAAAGGGATAAAAACCTCTTGTAATCGAAAGAGAGAGTTATACCTAAGAGCATGGGATAGTATTGAAATGGAACATAAGTTATATTATAAACACTACTGCAAAATATTATCCAAAGTTATAAAAGAAGTTAAAAAATTATATTATAAAGCAATTATTACCAAGTCAAAAAAAAATGAAAACCGCATGGAATATTATACATAAAGAAATAAGTAACCCAACCAATGAAAATAATATTAAATCAGTAAAAACTAACAATCATATAGTACATGATCAAATAAGTATTGCAGATGAATTAAACAATTATTTTTTAAACATAGCAGGGAGTACTAGTACCAAAGGAATTAATTACAAAAAAAGAAGATGCAAGTCCATTACAATATTTATTTGAATACTTTAATCAGCCATTTAAAGATATAAGTTGGCCTTACACCTCCCTGAAAGAAATAAACAAAATAATAAATTTGTTGAAGAATAAGAATTCCAGTAGGTATGATGAGATTACAACACAAATCATAAAAATAAGTAAACCTTTCATAATCTCTCCCATAATAAATATATGTAACAAAATGCTTGCCCATGGTATTTATCCTGAAAGACTGAAATTCTCATTAATTAAACCAATCTACAAAAGTGGAGATAAATCTTCTCCATCTAAATATAGACCCATTTCCCTATTGCCTGCATTTTCAAACATTTTTGAAAAAGTCATATACAAAAGACTTTTTGATCATTTTAATAATAATGCTATATTAAATGAACACCAATATGGTTTTTGAAGCAAAGTATCAATGAAAAATGCTTCCTGTATATTACTAAATAAAATACTGACAGCAATGAACTGCAAACAGATAGTGGGAGGAATATTTTGTGATCTCCACAAAGCATTTGACTGTATTAATCATGCTGTGTTATTAGAGAAATTGAAATTCTATGGAGTATCAGGAAAATTTTACAATTTAGTAAAATCATACTTAGATGGAAGATAACAAAAAGTAATTATAAGTTACAATAATGGTAGTGAATCCACTTGGAAAAAAATAAAACAAGGGGTACCACAGGGATCAATTTTGGGACCCATCTTTTTCCTCATTCATATAAATGATGTGCCAAAATTGGCACCTACTGGAACTAAGATGCTTTTGTACGCTGATGATACTAGTATAATAGTAACTAGTCCAAATTTGGAAAATTATAAAAAACAAATTAACAAAATATTTAGGAATATTAATTATTGGTTCAAATTAAATCAATTAGTATTAAATTATAATAAAACACATTACTTACAATTTAATATGAAAAATAGCAGGGAGTATGTTTTGAAACTTAATTATCAGGGAAACTATGTCAAAAGTTCACCACATACAAAATTCTTAGGTTTGATCATTGATGATTCCCTCTTGTGAAAGGCTCATATAGACCAAATGATGTCCACATTAAATACAGCTTGTTTTGTAATCCAAACGATACCAGCTATAATGTCTACTGAAACTTTAAGAATAGTTTATTTTGCATATGTACGTTCAATTATGAGTTATGGAATAATTTTGGGGGGGAAATAAACCATACAGTGAGAAGATTTTCAAAATTCTAAAAAAGGGTGATCAGAATTATCACAACTTCAAGAATGAGAGACTCATGTGGGGAACTGTTTCAAAGATTGAAAATATTACCCCTATACTCACAATATACATTCTCCCTATTAATATATGTGATAAAAAACGCACATTTATATAATACGAATAATCAGATCCACAGTGTCCACACAAGATTTAAAACCAATTTACATCCACCTATAGCTAACTTAACAAAGTTCCAGAAGGGAGTGTACTACTCAGGAATCAAAATTAACAACCTTCCTCATGATATCAAAGACTTAGCTAACGAAACAACACTATTTCGGAATGCCTTAAAGAGGTTTTTACTTATAAATTCTTTTATAATAGTGAAGAATATTTTAATTATCAGAGATAATCTAGAAAACTGATAGAAAATTGAAAGCACATTACTGCCATTAGATATCTAGATGTTGCTGGTTTTCGATGTTTTATTAATTGTACAGGGTGAGCATAAAGTCTTTCCCTGATTACAAACATTTGTTACACGAAAACTACGTGGAATACAATTTTTTTTTAATGTAACTCAACTGAAAAAGTTTTTTACAACACATTAGTACACTTCAACATGTGCTCCTGTTTGTATTCCACGTAGTTTTCTTGTAATAAATGTTTGTAGTCAGGGAAGGACTTTATGCTCACCTGTATTTTATTATTTATCATTACGAGTCTTCGCTGTGTTTGTTATTATATAGTACGTATGTGAATATGTCTACATCCATGGGAATGTATCCTAACTTGGATTTATGGAATGTAAATAAATTACATTACATGGGAAAAATATGACGTGATTCTATCAGATACATTTAAACTGTCTGTTTGGTAAGTCACCACTTACCTTCGTAGAAACGCCTTTGCTACTTATCGCCTGGCACTCCTAACGTTCGAATTGAAAGCACGGCTCACGTTATCTGTCGGTATATTAGGCACAGGTCATCACATTAGTAATCATACAAGCACAGATAATACAGGATGGGAGCAACCTTTGATCCAGGAACTGTAACACACATTACTACTTGTGGATCAGGAATGATAGTTGTTGGTCAACGCTGCCTCGGAGCAGCAGCACGTTGACGTCTTGTTGTGACACCACTGATCTGCAACCTCTGTTCCATGGTCGATATATTGATCGATACTTAACCTAAGATATGACTCGGTTACATTGTATCGACCTTAAAAATCTTCGCTTGGCGCTGACTTCGATGCACCATCCCGTCGTGCATGCCTTGAAACGTACGGTAAATTAATCGTCGGTCATGGGCAGTTTATATTACAGCCATATGTAATAGATTGTGTAACATTTTAATACTGCATGTGAAATTTAGTATGGTATTAAGGCCATGGTCAATTAGGGCCAAAAACCGGTTAGACTGGAGTATTATCGCACAACATTCGTAAAAGTGACATCTCTAGGAGTAGCTCACACAATGATAAAACATTCGAGCTCTCCCTGGTTCCACAGGAGAACATTGCCCTTGTGGGATTAATTTGGCATATTTATTTATTATTATCATCATCATATATGTCATGGAGTTGGGCCACTTGTTGACCCATTTATTTATTATTAGGGTTGTATTGTTTGCATTTTTATGACTCAGTCCACATCCTAGTCATTTTTAGCAAATTTTGGAGTCATGGAATGTGCAATATATATATGTATGTAGACGTAACAGCCTAATCTTCTGTTTCACATAGCTTCTTTTCTACTTGTTATTTCAAAACCACTGTCCTTGGACTAGGCATACATCTTACAAAATGCTTCCCCTAAATCATGTCCTGGGCACCAGTAACCATGCCGTTGGCATAAATGTAGCATCATAGGTAGACCTTAATCTCCCCCCCCCCACTGTGGTGGTAATGTTAACCCTCCCTTGGCAGCGTAGGTCCATTGTACAGTCATGAGTGCATTTAGGACAAGAACAGAATTACCCCAGTATCACTGAAAGGATAAACAGTATAGGACACAGTGGATCCCCATGAAGCACTCCGATACTTGCATACAGCCTACTGTGTGACAGGATGGTGTGGAAGAATAGTGAGGACCTTTCCTGTTGGTAAGCATCTGGCATCACCTATACCATTAACAATTCATGATAGTCAATCATGAACATTTTTCTGCATGTGTGAAATTTGTATCTTTGTAACATCATTGAGTCTGTGCACACACACATTCTTGCGATGAATTTAACAGTCCTGACTGATATGCCTAAAATAATATTCACACTAGGACTGTTTTATGATCCCACCAAAATCTGTAAATACAACATGAGCATGCCCCCACCCCACTCTAGTGTGATTTGCTGACAACCATAAGTGCACAGGATATGTTTTTCAAATAAATTAACAACTTGCAGGCCAGTTCCAGATATTTCTGGACCCCAAAACAAAAACAGATTTGGTGGCCCTAACTATGTGTAGTCCTCAACTGACAATGTAGATTCAGCAATGTAAGAGTTTACAAACCAAATATGTTCCAAATAAAATTTGATACGCAGTCAGACTTTTCAGTGCTCCATGCATTATCAGGAATTGTGATAACCTTAAACCTATCTTGACCCCTTGTATGGGCACTTACATGGCCTGTTGCTAGGCTTGGAGTAGCACTTTAGCACTTACCACAAAAATTAAATAACAGAGAAATATTACAACAATAAACTCAACTGTTGCAAGCTATATAAATTCTTCATGAAGGCTATCAGTGAATGACAAGCAAAAATATCATGCCAAAAACACTCAAAAACTTACGGGTGAAAGATCATTACTAAATATGAAATGCTTAGCCTCTCATTGGTCTCACCCAAAATTCCTTGTGATTTAAATGGCACTGAGTAACACAGCAGAATGGGGAATTCAGTGGCTTTTAGTCCTTAGAACTGTTAGCATAAATGAAGTAAAACTATGCAATATGCATGTACATGGATTTGATGTAGAAATTTCATGGAAGTAAATCACCTGGAACATTAATGTAAATTTGATTTATAGGGGCCAATATAAAACTCATTGGTAACTTCCACTTGTACAGTACTGTCTGAAGCCTCAAACTTTGGAAAATAATTCCCTTGCCATTTGCTTCATTTCAGTATCTAAAAAATACTATATTCCAATTCACAATACATTAGCATTCATGTTTTTTTGTACACTGTGCAGCAGAAATGAAGAGCTGCTAAGTCTGAAACTGGAAATTAAGTAAGCTTTCTTTAAGTACATTAATTATGCTCTCAATTGCCAAGATTAATATGTAATCAGTGACGGATAAAGATATGGAGCACAGGCAGAATTATACTGATGGGGGAAAACAAGAACACTGGGATAAAAACCTGTCCCACTATTAATTTGCCCACCATAATTCCCACACCAACTGGCCTAAGAGCAATCCTGGGCCACTGCAGTGAGAGGCCGGTGACTAACCACCTGAACCATGACACAACCTGTGATGTACGCATACAGCTGGCATCATTCATAATTTCTGTGTACTTGCCCACACTATGGGTTGGAAGGTCCAAGGTTCAATTCCTGGCAGGGACGAGATATTTATCTTCTCCAAAATATAATGACTGGCTCTGTGGCCCACTCAGCCTCATACACAATGGATAGCAGGACTCTTCCCCACGAGCAAAGTGGCTGGGGCATAGAGCTGACCATTTTCCATCCACTGCCAAGGTTAAGAATGATTGGACCTATACCCCTACTCTCCCTGTATGCATTCATGATGTGGAGACAAACAACTTCATCTTTTATGTTTGTCCTTTTGTGGCTCTTCTCTACTTTCCATTAATTAACAAGTATTTATGCCATACATTTCATATGTCTCCCTAAATTTGAAGACAAGAATTCCAAGACATTTGCCTAGTTCCACAGCAAAAAAAAAAGGCAAAGACAATGTGCATCCCTTGGATACCCATATTCACTTACAGACAGTGGGTACAGGACTAGTATTACTGTGTTCTAATATGCCAGGTATCAATTTCAAACTTACTGCTTCTAAATTGTTGAGGCTAGTAGTGTGAGGGTATCATGTACTTGTCATTTTTCCGTGATTTGTTGTTCACTGTAATTATGTTTCATGTTGAATTGTGCCTACAGACAAACAATTGTATTTGCAAAGACGGGCACCTCCCACAGTATTTACATGTTATTTCTTTAGCCATGCTTTTGCCATGGACCCTAGGGCCACCATCCTGTCCACCTACAGTACCACTTAACTCACCATCATGTCCACCTATAGTATCACTTAACTCACCATCCTGTCCACCTACAGTACCACTTAACTCACCATCATGTCCACCTATAGTATCACTTAACTCACCATCCTGTCCACCTACAGTACCGCTTAACTCACCATCATGTCCACCTATAGTATCACTTAACTCATAATCCTGTCCACCTGCAGTATCACTTAACTCACCATCCTGTCCACCTAAAGTATCACTGAACTCACCATCCTGTCCACCTAAAGTATCACTGAACTCACCATCCTGTCCACTTAAAGTATCACTTAACTTACCATCCTGTCCACCTATAGTATCACTGAACTCACCATCCTGTCCACTTAAAGTATCACTTAACTCACCATCCTGTCCACCTAAAGTATCACTGAACTCACCATCCTGTCCACCTAAAGTATCACTGAACTCACCATCCTGTCCACTTAAAATATCACTTAACTCATCATCCTGTCCACCTAAAGTATCACTTAACTCACCATCCTGTCCACCTAAAGTATCACTGAACTCACCATCCTGTCCACCTAAAGTATCACTGAACTCACCATCCTGTCCACTTAAAGTATCACTGAACTCACCATCCTGTCCACTTAAAGTATCACTTAACTCACCATCCTGTCCACCTAAAGTATCACTGAACACACCATCCTGTCCACCTAAAGTATCACTGAACTCACCATCCTGTCCACTTAAAGTATCACTTAACTTACCATCCTGTCCACCTATAGTATCACTGAACTCACCATCCTCAACAGACACACTGAACTTGCAAATAGACTGCGGTTGCCCATCATGATGAGAATAAAAGAGAAATAGATCCAACTCACATTTCAGTTATATTACAGTACACTAAACAATTTGTTTATGTCAGAATACCCCCAACTTAATTTGAGCACACTTATACATCATCATTTATCAAACAGCTGTCAGTGCATATGGTACAAGCCATAATTCATACCCCACGTTACCCTAGTAAGGTGTATAACTGGCCACTGTACTTTCAGATGTGAAGAAAATAGTATATACAAGATTACCAACCAAGCACATAAATTCCGAGTCTCCATTAGGTAAGTACTAACCACAATGATGTCAAAATGAAATAACAAGTTATGAAAAACCCACAATATGTTTGCCTTGCCTCATGTCAATATATGTTCAAACTGTAACAGAGTCCATGCCAAGATAAAAGGGATCAATGATTGAAGATCAGGGATTAAAGGTGCCAGGCATAGTGCCAACATACTCAATTATATTATGTATATAAGTAGCTAGACGACCAGGGCTCGTGGTTCGATCCCAGGCGGGGACATAATTTTCTCTTCTCCAAAGTACCCAAACAGACTGTGGCATCCAAGCAGCATCCTGTCTAGTGGGTACTGGGGCACTTTCACTAGGGTAAAACCATCCAGTCACCTCCGTCCAATGCTAGGTTACAAATGAGTCAATCTCCATCTCAACTCCTTCACACACCTTCAGCACATGCACAGGGACAACTTTACCTTCAGTTACATAATATAACAGCACAGTGTAAGGCATACTGGACCTTCACATCACTGCCAGCCTGTAATGTGCTTGTCTGTGGACAAGTTTAGTCTTCACCTTCATTTGCTATGGAACTAGTGACATGTGACATTGGTGGTTCTCACAGCAGCACTGCTGAAGAGTCTTCTGGACTGTTACAGCACAATGAACATTAAAAGTTTACATACCAGTGACTATTCCAGCCACTCAACTCAGAAAGTCATTAACACTAATCCATGTTTATCATTGTATTATGTTGCACCACAATAAATATGATAAATAACTGTGAATAATGTAAGATACAGAAAAGCCACATAAGACAGATACAATGAAATTAAAATGACTTAAGTTATGTACACCTACATATTTAATAATTTAATATTATCCTCCCATGTACACCTAGGTCCTCCAAGAGGTCTCTGTCCTTCGCATTTCCCCACTGAAATCATGTACGTATTTCTTGTCCTCATTCATGCCATATGCCCAGCCCATTTAATCCTCCTTGATTTAATCATGCTAATAATATTTGGTAAGGAGTATAAACTAAGATTAAAAGTGTTCACATGCAAATTAAACATGAGACTCCAAAACTAAACAACAATATATTCATTTTCTCAACAATCTGAAAATAATGTATACTTTTGGTATAGATGTAAGTTCCCTGCTTCATGGCATTGTCCAACAGCCCAACATTCTTCTCTGTGCTGTAAGTACTATTACAGCTATCATAATTTATATTTAAACTCCATGTTTTTGTTCTCAATGCATGATGTGAGTATTACAAAAGACTATTACGTAATACAGTTCATCTCTCTTGTCACTGTTCCAAGCACTGCAGCTGTCACAGTATGTCACACCACATTCAGGATTTCTATACAATAAACGTGCCTAACTAGGTGTGGTGACAGAAGGAAACCCTTCAACTTCGAGCACAGCAGCTTTTTTACACTCATTTATCTGATGGATAAGTGAGACCCGCAGGGCCTTATAGGTAGTCATCATGAAAAGCCATCCTGAACACTCATGAATTTTTGTGATCAAACATTTGATGAACATTGCCCAGACTCAGATTAACATTGTTTCTGATGCCAGCTGGCGGGATCTTCAGCAGTTAGACCCTTGGGTATTTAAAATACAATTCAAGTTCATATTAGTTTCTAAAGCAGGGATCTCAACCAAAAAGACATAATTTTGAAATTTACAGCAGGCTGCACATCATTTTAAGCATTAAAGAGGGTATTTTCATTTTAATTATATAAACAATTAAGAATACTTCATGCTTGTAACAACAAAACCCATGTATGTTAAAATTACCGAATTTAAACTTGAATGCATTTTTGTCTCTCTCTCTCTCTCTCTCTCTCTCTCTCTCTCTCTCTCTCTGCTGACACGTACATTACTTTCCAGGCCAAAATCTTTAATTGAAATCCAATGAGTGATAGGGCTATATACAATAAACTGGCATGAAGTGTGTATGGGACCCCTGTTCAAAAATAGAGGTAAGCCTTTGGCTAGGATAAGAGAAACACAGGTTTCAGTTGAAGATTGTCTGCTGATGAGTAATCATGGTTTCCAGAGCAGATATTTCATATGTCATGCCAGGCAGGCCACCACACTTGGTCAGATCAGGTGCAGGCATCAGAGTTGGTGCGAATACAGTGCTCAAATTGTGGGCAGTCATCTTGTTCATACGCTGATGCTGGACTACCCTGGTGACAACAGAGGTAAATGGTGACATTAGTGGCCATCCAGTATCACTATGGATGCAATTATAATGCTATGACTGATGTGCAGTAAGTAACTTCCATGGGTGTGCTGCTCTCATTGTTACTTTAGCATAGCAAGAAATACTGTTTTAAATGTGTTAATAATTAACTGAGTATCAGGTAATTAACAATTCTCAAACAGCATCAGACGTATGCATACATGTGCCTTGAGGACTCCTATCTTCTGGCATGTGATGCTGTGACACTGGGTATGGAACGTCATGCACCACTTACCCAACAATGCAACAAAACACGCACTTAAACAATGGGGATAACCTAAAAACTTGAAAGATAATATTTCTTCATATAACCCAATATATTTGATATAATACGGTCATTTGTAGGGAAACCATGTGAAATGGAAAATTATTAGTGGATAATTGCAGTATGCTTGTAATTAGCTAATAGTGATTTTCTATTTCACATACAAGTTTACCGAGAATGGTCAACATTGATCAAAATGTGTCAGAAGGGTTATGTGAATTAATACTTTCTGGCTAGTACTTGTATGTGTACGTCTGATTGTATCTGTTTTGAATAATGTTTCAAAATATCATATGTAACACCAACTGCTCCAGCAACACACAATCCTGAGTGAATGCTGTCTTTAAGTGCATCAGTGTCATTTAATATCTGCATTAATTCATTGTGGCCCTATGATCCAGGACATAAATGAGAGTGTTTCCCAATAGAGGTATACACTGTCAGCAAAAATATTCTTTACTGGTATTTAGAAGCAACCGTTTGTGACAGCACCGTGCCTCAACATGATCACTAGTGTGAGCAATGCAACCATAATACCGTGAACACATCTGACTGGCTCTGGACTACAACATGACTGTCCCTACTGTGCGAAATGAGCCTACAGGAAAATGCCCTGTGCATCCCAAAACAATGTGAACAACTTCCCTCAAGATTACCAGGAATGTTTGACACATCCACCATTCAGCCAAGACTTAGTCTCTTGCAGTTCCCATTTCTCTACATTATGAAAGATGTATTTGACAGTGAGATGAAAGCTGAACCCCCTCACCTGAATAACTGGCATACTGCAGTGTGACAAATGTCTCAATTGGTCTGATAATTACATACAGAAAAATGTAATTTGTTGTGAGATTTGAGGTTCTCATAGTGCTGTTTCCAAAGATACGACATGTGACACTGTCGCTGGGCAAGTAACTCCCAGGTGTTACAAGGATCAGAATGCCTTCATAATGTCAGGAACTGTTCACAAACAGCAGGTCACATAACCAAAGACTGAATCTTCAGGAAATCTGCCCATTTTTCCTTGTTATTGTTTATGTTTGCATAACATAAAAACAACTGTATGGAGAAATGGGAAGTTCTGTACTTAACAGCCAATATCATACTGTCAGGAATGCACATTCTGTTAAGCAAAGCAGCAGTTTAACACATCACACCACAGGACACTTTGAGGGGTCAACTACTGTCATTTCAGACAGCTCATAATAATGCCTTACAACATTCCATTACTAGGTCAGAATTAATAATTATAATACAAGTGCAGTACGTTCCCCATGTTCAGGATTTCAATCTTTCATTATAACCCACCGTAATTCTACTGTTTTCAACCTTTAATAATTACCCACTGTAATTCTGTTTCAACCTTTCATTATTACCCACTGTAATTCTACTGTTTCAACCTTTCATTATAACCCACTGTAATTCTACTGTTTTCAACCTTTAATAATTATCCACTGTAATTCTACTGTTTCAACCTTTCATTATTATCCACTGTAATTCTACTGTTTCAACCTTTCATTATTACCACTGTAATTCTACTGTTTCAACTCTCAATGACTAGTTCCAACAAAATGACATGAGATCACTTGGTTGGCTCTCCTTCAGTCATTTAATGTATTTTATGCTTACGAGAAGTGTCTGTGTTTTATTAAAAACAAACTTCAAGGATTCTCATGCTTTTTGAGGCAATTTTATAATTTTAGTACTGCTACTTCTCATGTGTTCTTTGAACAGGTGACTTATATTAAATATGGTTGCCAGTGCTGTGACTATTTTATCAGTCACAATTCATCATGAACATCAGGACTCTACTGTAAGTGTATGACATCAGCAGAAAGAGAAAGACAGAGGATCTCATAGTTGCTGCCAAACAAACTGCGCGCTCTCTCTCTCTCTCTCTCTCTTGTACGTGCACACGCGCACACACACACACACACACACACACACACACACACACACTAACCTGTTCAGGTGCTCCATCAGATACTTCAGTGTATTATAATGTGCTGCTGGGAGCAGAGTAAGGGCATCTTTGATTCCTACAATTTGTTCCTGAATGGATTTCAGCTCTGCAAAACATACAGGTTAGCAACAATCTTTATGGAAGCCATTCCATTGTTAACTTAGCAACAAAAGTAACAACTCATGGTTGGCCTAAAGATGACCATAATATGGTCAACACATGTTGCCATGAAATATGATGCATTAATATTAACAAAGTAATACAGTTTTAAATTTAATGCTATTCAACATTATGTATAAAAAAGTTGTGTTTATGGTGAGAAGTACCAATTACTAACAATGTTAAGTCCGTCCCCAGGTGGCACACATCTAGAAATGACCTCCAGATGTGATGACATCCATGAACATGCAGTCAAAGAATAAAGTTCTGTGATTTGTATTACAAAAAAGTATGGTTTGGCTCATAAACCCATTCAGCTGGTTTCTGTTACATCAAGTTAAAACTGCCAGACAGCAGCAAAAAGAAAGTTAAGCTTAATCACTTCATCTTTTGCAGCCCTGCACATGCATGATGTTTTTCTTTGTTTTCATGCAGCATACAGGGCTCTTTTTAACTGCCGGAGAGCTCACTATAGAGGAGATGACACCACTGCTCTATAACAGATGGTGGTGCCACCTGTTCTGTAGTGCTCTGTCCTGCCCAGTCCTACATTTAAAAAACTCTCTGCATAATAAGCTGAATGTAAACATCCCAAACAGCCATTATGCAGTAACACACAAGCTTCTCAATTTCTTCAAGGACAGTACATCAACTTACGTGCAGCTTTGATGAGAGCGGGATGAGTCTCAAAGGTCACAAGTGGAACTGGAAGTAACCTTAAGTACAGTTTCAATGTGCCAGCTATCACATTTATGTTATCATACACTTCTGGGCCCATGTTGGCTTGATCACCATCTGCAAGTTGCAAATATTTCTCATTAGAACACAAAAGAAAAGCATCTCTTGTGTCCAAATAAATTACACTAAATCTTTATTTATGTTCACATTCCATTGCCATATCAAGAAATATTAAATTCCAAATCAATTTCTTCTAGTGCCATTATCTCTTGAGGTGAATAAGACGGAGTCTTCATATTTTCACCATTTTCTGACAGTATTTTGTCAATCAATTAGTATTTTAGTTGCAGCAGAAGGCTCTGTTAGGTATAAGAGAATGTTATGTAAGTACTTCAACATTAAACAAAAATACAGAAATACGAGGGGCGGCTGATAAGTAATGCACACAGTGAAATATCTAGAAAAAGAGACCATGTATTTAAACAAACGAAAGTAGGAAGTAAAGTACAATATTTTAGCTACAAATTGACATACTTATTTTTCGACATAGT
>Ga0268261_10002235_pt1 | contig 13813 bp, 6 predicted proteins | sample TergutNc150P1_FD_190353 | JGI IMG/M metagenome (GOLD analysis project Ga0268261, IMG submission 190353) | Nasutitermes corniger P1 segment gut microbial community from laboratory colony in Florida, USA - Nc150 P1 (SPAdes) (version 2) | ecosystem: Host-associated > Arthropoda: Insects > Digestive... | reverse complement strand
GGGGGGGGGGGGGGGGGGGGTTCTGGAAAAAACGTGTGGTCACTGCTGGTGGAGAAACTTGGCAGGAAGTCATTACACAAGTACTGGAAGTAGCCCTGACATTTGACTTCAGCTTTTTGTGTGCATTATTCAGAGCCCTTATCATTGTAAGTGCTTCGACAAAGCCTTACATTTGGTAAGCTAAGATTTGGCAGTGCATGCCACAGACAAACTTATGTGCTAATTCATATCAGCAATACAAAAATTCAGTCAGAAAACATTTACTGATTTATAGGTCATTTAAGAACACTACGTCTGCAGAGTATGTAGTAAAGAGCAGTTTTTTTTAAAACTACTGATTTCATACTTTTCAGGTTTAAATTATGGTGTATTTTAACCAGTTATTCTATCACAAACCATTTTAAAAAGAATTGGGCATAACAACATTAAGTCCACACTGACACACAGTATCCTTGTAATGACCCTAGCCACTGAAAAGAGTTATGCATTAATCTAGTATTGTTTGAGGTAGCTGTAATGTTGCCAGGTCTTTGTTTAATTACACATACTTGTTGTTCTTTGCTGTCAGTTATTTTATACTTGATTAAATATAACTTTTTTTGGTGGTAATAAAAATTATATGTAAGGAGAAGTGGTTGGATTCTGGTTGGTTGAAGAAGTGACCATGTGATCCCAAGAAGAGAGAGCTTATGAATGATGATTCAAGCTGAACTTCTTGACAAAATGTTATGAGGGGGACTCCAGGATTTGCTGTCACTGTTGCGAGGTCGTGGGTGGCTACATGCAGTATATTGCTTGCTGTGAGATACAAACAGTGCAGTGCTCCTTCACAGTGCCGATGGCTAAACAGAGAGGAGAATGTTGGTACTCCGTTGGCGAGCTTCAGAGAGCAACTTTTTAAGGGGAAATAGGAGTTAGGGTCATCGGCTGACCAGTATATGGCTGAATTGCGGCTTCCTAGGCTGATCTAGTTGACCGACATTAATTGGATGAATTAACTTTATTTTTACACCATTTCTGACAAAACAAGAATACTGAAAATAAAACTCATGCACAAAGGCAGTATCTTCATCTCAGACTGGTGTTGAGGAACTGTACAAATACTGAGCCAATCTTGCTGGTGTCATTATTTGGGTGAAGTTTTGTGTACGAAAGAAACTGTCTGCGCAGTCGTGTCAGTTGAGCAGCTGTCATATTGACACCATTAGTCAACAGCACACAGTCCTTGTAGCCTGGGATCTTAACTTCACCTTCCAGCCCCAACTTCTGTGCAGACAAAATGGCCTGCAACACCAAATTTGATATGAGTCACTTAACTAGTTGATTTTCACCATATTCCTGTGGTAAGATGGTCATATTTTGCTTACAGGCAGTTCTTCCATATTATGATGGGCATACTTCTTCGGGTTGAGTACAGGTTTAAGGTTTTTATAAACATGCAGTGTCACGCACTGCAAACATATAAAAACTCCACCCTGGCTCAACCCAGAGTAATCCGTAGCATATGGCCTTTAAACTCAAACATACTGAGACCCAGGGCACTTTGCAATTTAAGTGCTCATTTCTACATCTGTTCAAATTATCCTTGTATTTCATAAATTTTTAAAGATAAAAAGTTCAAATGAAAAGTACAGTTATGAATGAATCTGTCTACTCATGCCTGAAGTTTTCAAATAATCCACATATTTTTATGCACTATATATTTTATGGTCCTTATGAAATTTGTTTATTTCCATTTTACATTTCTGTTGCTAAAAACATTCATTACAGAAACCTGCTTTTATATGTGTAAGCTACATTATGTGATGTGATGTGTGTTGCCGCAGCAATGAATGAAAGACATGGTTCACATTGAGAGGGGAAAACCCACACAGCCTGTGGGTTTACAGGTACTTCACTATAGATTGTTTCTCGAATTGATTAGGGCAGGTGTTCACAAATTTCCAAAAATCTGCAAGCCACCTCAAAATTCTGGGCACCAGAAAGATGACATGAAGCAAGTTCCGTACTGAGGACCCACAAATATTAGGCATCACCCTTTGAAATTTAGTTGCCTAGGATTCTTACATCCCTGGTTAAGGGCAATGGGATCAAAGGCATAGACCCTTCCTTCTGTTGCCTGCTCTTAGTTTCTTGTTTTGAATATTCACAGCCAGGAATGAATCAGCAGAAAGAAACTGCAATAAAAAATCTTAAATTATTTCTTAATTCTAATGATTTGTATGTCAGTTTTGCATTTTACAATTTCATGTATATGTCCATCTTCCATTCAGCAGTTCATCTTCTGTTGTAAAAGTGAAATGTGTGATAACATAACACTGCAGGGTGTTCAACCACAAAGATCCTGTGTTTCATAAACACAGGGTTGATACTTCCAATGCATGTCATGATTATATAAAACAAAGTGTTACCAAATGAACAATAGCAGAACTGATCCTAGACACACATTCATTTGAAGAAATTTCTTTTTGAAGTAACAACCATGGCCTGACAGTGTATACAGTGGACCTTCTGTACCTGTAGTGGACAAGTTGATGTGGGCTCGCAATAAGTTGCAGCGTAGCGAGACAACAACCCAGCATCTTATCCTCTTGAAATTATGCAGCCCCTGGTTCACAGCCTGATATGACTATACAGGATATGAATTTTTATATAAATTATGGTGCAAATGGGACGCAGTAAAAGGAGCTTACTGAAATGTTACTGGTCAACACCAAAACAGGTATTATGGCCACTGACGGAAACAGAACGAAATGTGACAGATTCTGTCATACACTGAAGAGTTCTACAATTATTGACAACAAAAATGAACCTTACTAGGTACATGAAAGTTATGCCTGATATGGGAAATGAGAATATGCAACAAACCCAGTAATTCACGTGCTCAATATTACGGCCGGACTGAAATCTTAGCATTGATGAAAACTAATGTGTTTACAAAGTCATCTTCAAACAGTACATACTGAAGAAAACGGAAGTTAGGCAGCAAGACAGTTATGAATGAATCAAACATAGAATGTGGCTGACCAAAGCTTATTTCAAGACATCAAGTAACCCTAATCCAGTAGCCAGATATTACTGTTGAAGAGTAAACAGTGAATAATGTTAGGTACAAGTAACAGCAGAAAAATAAGATAAAATCTGAAAACTTGCACCACAGTTGCATGCAAAAACATTCAAAAGGAAAATGATGCCATGTGAGCCAATATCATATGTTACAGGGATAATAAAGGAAATGCAGCTCAAAAGGAAGGTCAGGAAGAACTGAAATTCAGTTCTGAAGCCAACCTGTTTTACGTCCTGTGTCATTTGAAAAGAAAAAAAGTGCTGGGACCAGATGAACCACTCACAAAAATCACGATGTTACTTAGTTACGGCATATAAACAAGTCACTGACACTGATAACATTTTACATTTTCGATACATTGCATCAAGATGTGGCATACTCACTGACACAATATCCTGTGTTATCCTGTCTATCTCATACAGGAAGTTTGTAGACAAAAGTGGTGCCTGGGGAATAAACACATGCCATAAGTTATAAACACTAACAGGAGGCAACTAAGCCTCAGTGCTCATGAAATTACAACATCAAATCATTATCATCAGAGTGCATGGAGCAGGAACTGGAACTTGCTACTCCAATCCTGGTGTTGCCTTCATTCCTATGGTAAATTCAATTTGCTCTTGATTCTGAGCTAAAACAGGAGAGGCTATAACATTGGTAATACCTGGAATAATGCTCACATCTGGCACATGACTGCCATATTCTCTCAGCAATAAGATCTGTAAGCTCCCTCTTGCCTTTAGAATATCAGTGTAGATCATGTGTTTTTAAACCCTCTCCTTCAAAATAAAGAATGTGTCATTGACACCAATGGGAAACATACCATACCCTGTCAGGGCCCAACCAAGTCACAGGTTCAACAACCATAGCTTGAGGTTTAAAAATCCCACAACCCGTTGTGTTCACTGCAATGTAGATGATATCATCCTGTACTAATAGTAAAAGTAATTTCTACCCAGGCTACTTCCTGACTCTCCCACTGTAACAGTATGATCTTGCTATCGAGCCTGCCCAGGCACTTACCTACACTTATTCAAAATTAAATGACAAGTAACAGTGGGACAGCGTACACATTCATAATACAAAATAATGCAGAGTGAGTAACGTGTATTACTAACAGTCACTGGTTGCAACCAGAACAATGACTATACTGAAAGGCATTATTCATGGTTTTTATTTATTCCCTTACACAAATGCTAGGCCAGTATATTAGATCAGACCATCAATATCTCCTTCCACTTCCTTTCCAATTCAATTATTGTCATTCAGTGCCATAAAGTCTATGCTGCTATGTTACACCTACTCTATGTTTCTTTTCACCAAATTTGTGTAGACTGCTGTGATTCTTATCATTTCTAACTAAAAGCAATACACTTACAATCTTGTTTCATCTTTGATTTTGTCTCCTAATGCTGTGGAAGAAACAGGTCTATGGAAAATAAACCAAAAGTAAATAAATAAATGTGAACAAGCCCAAATGTATTACTAACACACTGTGTTGACTGGTTAGGAGGAGGAGCTTTCCTCTCAAACAAAACGCTGTGCACTTGATCAAATGGAACGCTGTCTCCAGGAAGAACTGTAAAGAGAGGTGAATCCCATCGATTCCTGCTGTCGGGTGGCTCAAAGCGCATTGCCAGAGCATCAAAGGTCTCTCGAGTGTAGCGTTCATCCTCTTTTTCTCGGAAACTGTTCCATTCCCAGGCTGTATTTACTGCAACTTCACAGTGAACTGTGCATTGTGTTGTCTTGCTTGCTTTGGACGTGCAGTACAACTCATAACGATAACCTGCACAAATACCCGATACCGATTACTTTAAGGGTCAATATTTAATATACATAGGTACATAAACATGGGCAACATTATATTTACCTTTGATGTAATTTCCAGCATCAATTATGACAACATCATCTCTACTAATTAATCTGCAAAAAGGGAAGAGAGAAAACGTTATCTAAAATAACACGGGAATTACATTGTACAGCAAAATGCCAACTAGAATAAAGCAATTAGATAGTTTTAGGGATTTTAAAAGAAAAGTAAAGATATTTTTACTGGATCGCCCTTTTTATTCATTGAGTTTTTTATATCTAAAAACATGATAAAACCAATAAATAACAACTCAAGTAAAACAAGATGTAAATAGGACTTCACTCATTTTAAAAGTTGCTATTATGTAATTGGACTAGTTTATTGGATAATTAATCATACATGTGTAGTTGACTAAACTTATGTAATTCTAGTAAAATGTTCGTATCTGATGGTAATTTGTAACAGCTATATCTATAGTAACATATTAAAATACTGTATTCTATTACCTTCTATTGGTGCATTACTATTATATTACGTACAAATTTACTTTATTGTGTATATGACTTTCTGCATATTGACAAGTCTAATGTTACCACGTAACTATATGAACATAAATAAATAAATATCACTGCAAACTGGCAAGACACGCTCTGAAACTATGGCTAAGATGTGTCTGTACTCCAACCAGAGCACAGCATTTCACTGACGTCTGAACCAAATTTTACGAACAACAGGCAAACGCATTCTAAAATGTATGGATAAAAGTGTTTACCTTTGAGCTTCAGACTTAACGAGGCCACGAATCTGTTTTTCTTTCGTTGCATCTGAAACAACACTTTACGTTAACTGGAAATACGTAACATGCGTGAACCTCCTTATACATGCATTATTTAATATGTATGAGGTCTGAGGTTCTCACTGCTTCGAATATTAAAATACAACCCTCTAGGATGTTACTCCTTTTCGTGGGGTAGATACATCTCAGAAGACCTAAACTTTAAAGTAACACGAACCAATCTACGTGAAAGTTATGAAACGACAAGGCACAAGCACTGACTTGCCTAGAAATATAATGTTCTTTTCGGTTCCACTAGAAGCAATAATATCGTTTTCGCTAACAACGTGGACAGTCCTTTCATGTTTGTCTTCAAAGAACGACTTTATTTGTAGAGCTCGTGTAGATTTACCGCTGGATGGAATACCCGTTATTAAAATAAGAGGCATTTAGATCCAGTTAACCTATATTTCTATACTCTTTATAACGTTTCACAGATCCACACAAAAGTAAGGTTAAAAATCCCGTACTTGTATGCCACAATCTCGCGTTTACCGTAACCAATCAACAAACTGGATAAAAGGAAGGATTTTGTTGGGTAATCAAGATGTCGAAGGCACCGTGATTGGTAGAAGTAGTCACGGGTATTATTGTATGAACGCCTCAAACATTACCAAATACGTGAAGTAAATTTTATAACTTTTCCGCCAATATTTGGTCGGTCAAGGGTCCCATGATAATGAATGATTCCGGTACAAGAAATACCCACAAAATGAGCAACCGACATGACGATGAAGAAGAGAAAGCTCATTTTCAAAGAATTGTTGCGGCATTTAAATATTACAGGTGAGACAATACGGATATAAAGGTGATTTCAAAAACAATTTTGGTATGGAATTGTTTCTAACCTGTGTGAAACTTTCGGCCGGTGACTCTCACAAATTTTGAAGCTGTAGCACTGTACATCATGCCACCTGCAATGATTTCCTCATTTTTTGGCACAGTAAAATCGTGTAAAACTACCAGGGTGAAAGGTAAAGCTTATGGTCCAGTTTGGCATATATGTATTTGGTTCTAGGGTCACTGAGATTACAATATCCGGAATTGTACATGTCATATTTTTTTGTGAACTTGGTGGTTATTATAGAAGCAGTGAGTATGTCTTGTTGATCTACCTTGACTGTAGTTCCTCCTTCAAGACATGACCTCCAACTGACAGCATTCAATAAATGATCCTCTTTCCTTGACAGGACCCACTCTCTCCAGCGAGTTGCAAAAACTGAGAAGTATCTAAGGTCTTTACCAGCTCATCATCAGAAGTTACTGGAGAATTACCGCCAACATTTGACTGAGATCAGATCCTGCATTGAACACAATGATCAGATAATCAAACTGATCATTAAGGATGTTGCATACATGTTTGAGAATGTGAACTCAACAAGTCCATCAGAACCAGTGTGTATAAATTGCTACGTAAACTATGGATGATAAATTTTACAGGGTAGAACACAAAATATTGAGACATGTTTTCTGTTTACTTAACATGCTTTCAGTAAAAGTGGACTTCCTAACTCTGCCTTTGTATATATGTTTGTATGGAAATTAATGAGGAATGAACACTTAGCAGAGTTGAAAAGCATACAGGTTTAAACACTATAGACACAGGGTATTGCGGAAATAGAACATTTTCAGAAGTTTGTGCTAATTTCAGGGTTGATCTTTAGGAGGGGAAGCACAGTTTATATTACTCCTGTTCAAATGACTTGAAAGTACAAGGTGTGATACACTAGACCCATCTGTTAAAGGAAAATTTGAAGTTGTATGTTAAAAGTTATATGAATGCGAATCTCACGAGGAAGGTTTGCCTGAGGCATATCAGTTTCCATCGTATAACAGGAGTTTGCCGTAGCACTTCTCCTGATCGTAGGCTTTTGCAGTCATTGTGTGTTAAGCAGCCCTCATGCCCTGTGTTTGTTGTGGAGATCGATTAGGTCTGAGAACTAAGACTATGAATATTTTGTATGGCCATTGGAGGGAGGTGGGATTCACCACAAGTATTAATTATTCTTTCATTGGGTGTACATAATTATTAGAAGTGGAAGTGCCCTTTATTTGAGTTTAAGTGTTTACTTGCTAAAGCATTAATTATAATGTTTTACATAAATGTTATGTTACTTTTGGGGTTTTAATGTTATTGTGGTATGTTGAACTGTTTTTTCAGTCTTTGGGACATGTTCCACCATTATATGGTTACTACAAATATGCCTTCACATTAGTTTTAAATTAATGTACCAATTGGTGTTAAATGTATGTGGGTCACTAGAATGTTAAGTGAAACAGCCCAATAATTAGGCATTTTACAGATAGAGGAGACATTTAATATACTCTTGTGGGAGGAGCATACTGAGCTGTCAGAATAGTATATAACAAGTGCAGATACTGGCAGCATCTGGTTTAGTTGATAGTGAGGAATATGGCCAAACAATTAATGCATATGTCTACTTCAATGAGAAATTGACATTTTTATTTGCAGACACAGTTTTGAATTTAATGTCTGCATTCCACCTTTTAAGCCATCATTATCATAAGCAACATCCAACTGCAGGCTTCAAGTATAATTAACCATGCTGTTTTAGCCAGACATTTCTCACATGTCTTAAGCTACAAACAAAGATTTCTGCAAGGTGTTATTGAATTCTTTATGTACACCTTAGTTTACAAAAACAGGGTCCAAAACTTATTACTAGGCACTGCAGGTGAGCCCAGTACTGGATATTTAACCCTTTAAAGACCCAGTTAAATCTCATCTGCCATTTGCTGGCATTATTAGGAGCTCACCCTATTCTCCATGTTAGCAGGATAAGGGTTAATTCAAAATACCATGATTCATACACATACGTTCATTATCAACTGCTTGGAATATGCACATTGTTAACCCTTTAAAGACCCAGTTAAATCTCATCTGCCATTTTCTGGCATTATTAGGAGCTCACCCTATTCTCCACGTTAGCAGGATAAGGGTTAAGAAATAAATCTATAAAGTATTATAGGATGTTCTTTGCCCATAATAGTTGGCATTATTCTACGTAATAGTTTTGTGTCATACAGCTATAAGCAGAATCTGCTTTTAGAGTCTACAAACCTGCTCATACACTCTTCAATAACAATCTGTACTGTCTGTTGTGACTGATACATGTTAGATCAAGTGCTGGAGATGAACTTCTTCAGATCACACGCATGCTTGACACCTGGTAAATCAATTATTGAAAGGTGTTTGAAGTTCTTATTTAGAAGTGTCTTTGGTACCTAGGTTTCCACAGTAAAAATCTTCTGTATTACAATCTATTGCATATTCCATAACAAAAAGAATATATGTTACAATAAAAGCCTTTATGTTGCACCATGCTTGTATTCATGAACCACAAAATACAATTGTCTGTTACATACAGCGTATGAGTTTGGAATGTATGACTAAGACTTTGGGTGATGCAGTGTGCCATACACACTGAGGTAAGACTGGTGGTATACAAGTAATGCTGCACCCAGTCAGGTTGCCAACAGAGTTCTACTTCCATGATGTTCATGGATCTGTGCATTGTAATATAAATCTCATAGAAAGAACCAACAAGATGCAACTGTGTAGTAGAATTTATTATTCCAGTGTTTCTTAATTGCTCAACATGTTTCGGGCGACACGCCGCCCATCATCAGGAGCTCAAAAACTGTAATTGCAGCCTCTGGTGTTACTTACATTTATGGTTGCCGGTCGCTGTGATGGCTGAGTGGGAACTGAGTTCCCACTCAGCCGTCGCAGCGACTGGCAACCATAAACGTATGTAAAACCAGAGGCTGCAATTACAGTTTTTGAACTCCTGATGATGGGCGGCGTGTCGCCCGAAACATGTTGAGCAATTAAGAAACACTGAAGTAATAAATTCTACTACACAGTTGCATCTTGTTGGTTCTTCCTATGAGATTTCTACTTCCATCTGGCTGCACTGTATAATGAAAATATTGTGGTTGGCCTACCAGAGATTAAATTAGGCTACAAGTTCTTATTTAATAATGGTTCAGATAGGATGTAGAAGACACAAATTAATTATCGTTTATGTTATATTGTATACTGTGTGTGGTTGCTAAAATTGAATGAGTATATCCAAATTATTTTAAGGATGTTTTATTGAGTTTTATTGTTCATTGACCTAATCCTTTCGGCTTCACTATGGCTCTGGGGTTGACTCAGCCTCTAACAGAAATGATTACCAAGAGTGTCTTCTGGGGGTTAAAGGCAGCCAGTGCACAGGGCTGATAACCTGGCCACCTTCATGTGCTGACTGTCCAGAAATGTTGGGTGCCTCAAACTCCTAGAGCCCTCAGGGCCTGTCTAGGCCTGTATAGGATTGTTGAAAGGTTTATTTCCTCCTAGAATATGTTCCAGTCTTTTAGGAATCATATTGTTATCTTATTCTTTTTGCAGATGTGTTTATTTGTTTTGAATTTTCATAAATGTTGTGGTGATTCATAAAAGCGAAACTTAATTTTCAAGGTTGAAGTAATTTTCTACCTGCAGTTTATTGCAGTCTTCAGTGCAGTAACAACTGAGAATATGAGACTTCCTTAAAATTATGTAGAGCAATGACTTATGGTTAAAAGTAAATATTTATAATTACTAATTAAATACATTAAACAGGTGACATAAATAAACTTATTATTAGTTGCTGAGTGTCACAGTTATTCCCTAGAGAGTCAGTGAACAACCGGTGACTACATCTACACTATGTCTATACGAAATCAGTAAACTACTTTTGTTGTGGTTGACACAAATACAGTATGTTACAAAAAGGTAAAGGTTAATATTTCATGCCAAAGTTATGTCTGTAGTGACCAGTGTATAGTTGATATATGTCTTAAGATTACTGCCATTAAGAGGAGCTGAGCTTACAGCATGCATGAGTGAAACACAACAGTAGAAAATTTTATCTGAGAATTTTTTGAAGACTGAGGAAAATATTAAAATGCCATGAAATGGAGGTTTGTGATTTCAGATTTGTTTTGTATAATTTTACCAGCACCTTGTATGAGGTTTTTGTTGCAGTGATGAAAAATATGCCATAGAACATTTTATTTGTAAATGCAGATGTAGTAATTTCACTTCCTCCTGTAGGTTACAGTTGTGAGTTCCCGTCCAAGTGGAGCAGACCTTGAGAAGGTTCAGGCAACCCTGAAGCAGTTTGTGCGGGACTGGAGTGAGGAGGGGGCCCTAGAACGCCAGACATGCTACCAGCCAATAGTTGAGGAGATAGTGTCTCACTTCCCAACAGATATGTGGTAATGTTGAATCTTTCCGTCTGTTCCCTGGGCTCTGTTTGGAATTTACGTATTGCAGTTTGGTGTAATTGATACCATCTGTGACCCTTCAGAGGCCCAGATGCATTAGGCAAATAGCATATTTACAAAAATACCCATGTTACCTGTTTCTTTAATGGTGCAAAATTGAGGTGCATGTACAGACAAACCTAAAAACCAACAAATCCATTTTAAAGGTTTTCATAAGAATTCTGATGTGTTTTGTGGCTTTGGTTTTGCATTACAAACGGTAAGGATTCATATGTAATGAGGGAAGTAAAGGCCATTGCAAGATACATACATAAGTAATAAATTCATCCCAGTGAATGACAACAGACGTAGTGAGGATGATGATGATGATGAGGAGGAGGAGGAGGAGGAGGAGGAGGAGATTTGAAGGTGTTTCTGAGGACTCAAGACTTAAGGGTTATGATGTGCTGTGTTGTTGGGTGCATGGTTCCTGACGTTGCGAAGGAGTGTAATGCCTTCATCTTCAAGTGGCAAGCAGTCCAAGAATAATATTCTTCTTAGACTGCTTTGCCCTTGGTGGTGAAGGCACTACATTACATTGAAACACAAGGAACCATTTACCCACTGGCCCATTGTTGCATCCCAGAAGACATGGGTCCTCAACGATGGTTGTGGTGATTTTCATGTTTCTGCTCCAATATCAGTCTTTCTTTTGCAGCGTGCCTCAGGATATTCGAATACTGGTCCCCGGAGCAGGTCTTGGACGGCTGGCATTTGAAATCGCTCGCAGGGGTTACACTTGCCAGGGCAATGAGTTCAGCCTGTTTATGCTGTTTGCATCCAACTTTATGCTTAACAAGTGGGTGTGTTGGTTTGTTCACAGGAATGTGTAGTGTATTTTAAATGCTACTGATAATTAGTGATGTTTAGTGTGGCTGTCTCTCGACAGGCTTGGGGCTTAAGGAAAGTTGGTATTTATATAATTTCCTCAAAAATATGAATATGAAAATCCTAGTGAAGTCTGTACCTGCCTATTTGGTCATCATTTCTGACCCATCATTGTGGGTAACTGCTGCGAGGCAATGTGAAAAGAATGGCCACTTGTCTAGGATTTTAGATTTGTCTGAAAACTAACTGATGGCTGATTATATGTGTATTAGGTCCATATGATATTTCCTTAAGAGGGCTTCACAGACAGACATTAATGAATTGTTGTGAATAGATAGCTGCACAAATAGTCATGTAGGATGTGACAAATATTATTGTTTGTGATAAAATACGTAATGACCATAAAAATTGAGCTGCATTTTACACATTAGATATTAACCATTGTGGTTATTACCTATTTCAGCTGAACATCTAACACATGCATGCTTCTGCACACACAACAGTACGCAGATGCTCCCTGCTATCCACACATCACCCTCTAACCTGAGCATGATGTGATGTGTTATATGGCTGTAATATAGGGTGGCTAGCTCAGTTTATCTGGTTCTATGGTTGGTAGATGTGGCTCTCTATAAGGCTCACATTAAAAGGGTATTAAGTTTATTAAGGGAAGGGGCAAGTGCAGTAATGTAAGATTAAAATAAATTGTCAGAGTTTACGGATAATACAATTTGCTGGGATAGATTTATTGGGACATTAAAGTTACTGATTCAAATAAGATTTTGTACTGCTGTTTAAGTATCATGTTGTGCATATTTGCAGTGTGTTATACATTTTTATAGTTTGCTGCAGTGTCTACACGATTGGTTTATTGAGTCTGAAATTCCGGTAGGTGTGAATTAATTTGTTTACATTTAAAAAAATATGTTGCTTGGGCATGTTGAAGTAAATGGGTGATATGGCCGAATGGATGATATGGCTAAATGGGTGGTATGGCTGAATGGATGGTATGGCTAAATGGGTGGTATGGCTGAATGGATGGTATGGCTAAATGGGTGGTATGGCTGAATGAATGATATGACTAAATGGGTGGTATGGCTGAATGGATGGTATGGCTAAATGGGTGGTATGGCTGAATGGATGATATGGCTAAATGGATGATATGGCTAAATGGGTGGTATGGCTGAATGGATGGTATGGCTAAATGTGTGGTATGGCTGAATGGATGATATGGCTGAATGGATGATATGGCTAAATGGGTGATATGGCTAAATGGGTGGTATGGCTGAATGGATGATATGGCTAAATGTGTGGTATGGCTAAATGGATGGTATGGCTAAATGGGTGGTATGGCTGAATGGATGGTATGGCTAAATGGGTGATATGGCTAAATGGATGGTATGGCTGAATGGATGATATGGTTAAATGGGTGATATGGCTAAATGGGTGGTATGGCTGAATGGATGAAATGGCTAAGTGGATGGTATGGCTGAATAGATGATATGGCTAAATGGGTGGTATGGCTGAATGGATGATATGGCTAAATGGATGGTATGCCTAAATGGGTGGTATGGCTAAATGGATGGTATGGCTGAATGGATGATATGGCTAAATGGGTGGTATGGCTGAATGGATGATATGGCTAAATGGGTGGTATGGCTAAATGGGTGGTATGGCTGAATGGATGATATGGCTAAATGGGTGGTATGGCTGAATGGATAATATGGCTAAATGGGTGGTATGGCTGAATGGATGATATGGCTAAATGGGTGGTATGGCTAAATGGATGGTATGGCTAAATGGATGGTATGGCTAAATGGGTGGTATGGCTAAATGGGTGGTATGGCTGAATGGATGATATGGCTAAATGGGTGATATGGCTAAATGGGTGGTATGGCTGAATGGATGATATGGCTAAATGGGTGGTATGGCTAAATGGATGGTATTGCTAAAT
>Ga0268261_10002234_pt1 | contig 13813 bp, 13 predicted proteins | sample TergutNc150P1_FD_190353 | JGI IMG/M metagenome (GOLD analysis project Ga0268261, IMG submission 190353) | Nasutitermes corniger P1 segment gut microbial community from laboratory colony in Florida, USA - Nc150 P1 (SPAdes) (version 2) | ecosystem: Host-associated > Arthropoda: Insects >... | reverse complement strand
GAATGGGTGCTCCATATATATATGACATTAGTCGCCTAAAGGTTAATGATTTAACCCTTATCCTGCTAACGTGGAGAAAATGGTGAGCTCCTAATAATGCCAGAAAATAGCAGATGGGATTTAATTTGGGCTTTAAAGGGTTAAATAAATCACAGGCACAGGCAAATCTCTCATCATGTAATATTATATCAATCCTGTCCTCACCTGATGAATAATTAGTTACGGATAATATCACAGAGATTGTAGGAGAGAGAAATGCCATAAGTTAAGCAACTGGTCATCATCAAACAGATCACAGCTTCATTTCTTATCCAGCCAAGGCCTTTGGAATAAAGGATGGTGAAAACAAACCTTTTCAACGAATACAAATTACATATCTTGATGTATGTACCATGCATTGTGTATAACTTATTATTTCGACCAACAAATTCACAATATATTAACAATAATGCCTATTTCGTACAAATATATGATATGACATGATTTTACTTTTGATTCTCCATGCCCACTTTGCAAAAAAAAAAAAATCAATGAAAGCACTTATAAAGGTACATGAATATTTTAGTGAGAAATCTGGATTTTTTTTTTATTGTCTACAAATCTGTATTTACTCGTGTGAAGTACCGTTTCAATTTTACCGACTTTCATAAAGTTCGAGATAATGTGACAAACACAAGCATGAACCTATAAAATAAAAGTTATCAAAATTAGCCTAGTCTCAAGTCATGACTAGATTAAAATATCCGCAGTTCAATTATCTCTAAAACCAAAAGAGGCCTACTGGGCTTACACTAAGTTTCGTTTTTCTATACAGTGTTTTTTCAAAACCATTTTTCGTTCCGATAAATATTTGGCGAGCTCGCTACAGATACGCGCAGAAATGCATGAAGCATTCATGTAACTGTCCATATAGCTTTCCGATCTTAAAAAAAACTGCATGTGTCGACAAATATAAAATTGTACATTAAATTTCGTCACAATCTGTTCTGCGCTTACGAGTGTTTGTACATGGAGTGACGTACCAATGCAACGCGCCAAAATGTGACGTCAGATCATTGTAACGCTGTCTTCAATTGCTGCGTTAAAATCGCGATTGTACGTAAATTTACACGAAATGGTCTCTTTTAAGGATGTCAAATTCCCGGCTAAATTCTGGATTGCTTTGTCAGAATCGACTTGTTTTGCATGAGCAAAGATCAGTAAATTAACAATTTGAATACGTCTCCGAAACACATAGGCATACACTACTTTTATATAGTGACAATACATGAGATGTTCGCTCTTCCAGGAAAAATTGCTTTACCCTTGAAGATGGGACCGATACGTTGTCCCGAAATGTCGATAACCAATTACCACCTGCGCCGCACACGTAAGTTAAGATCCCAAACACACCGCGGCGGAAACCTGATATCTCCCATCGTTCACATTACCATATGGTGCAACTTTGGTTTCTAGTTATGGTACTACAAACCTCGACTTTTTCAATCGTGTGTACTTGTGTTTCCTTTAGCTTGTCCTCTTTCTGTTTAAATTTCTCAAGTTTTGCTAACTTTTTCGCTTCCTTTTCTAACTGCCTCGCTGTTTTTGGAGGTCCTTCTCCATGGCCCGATTCATTTTCCTGCCCTTCGACATTTCCGTTAACAATGCACACACTTTCAGACATCTTTCACCGATATGGTCTACTAACGAGCACAAGACAAATAGCAGAACCTCTCACATGCACTCCACCGTCCAACAAACGGTTAGTGACTTCACCACATGGACAATGACGCAAACAGCTGACTGCAGATGTAACGTGTACAGTCAATGATGAAACCCCGCATCACACGAATCTAGTTGTATGGTGACTCGATTCAGGCCGTGTTACACCGATTGCAGACGAAATGATATCGTATACCGAAATTACACGAAATATTATTGACCTTTGGAACCCAAAGATATTAACTAAATAATGATGGAGTGGTTATTATAGGCCGTGAATACAGAATGTAAAACCATTACGTTCCACCGAAACATTGATAGATTTCTCCCAGCCTAATCAGCGACGTATACCACAACATTTTGATTAAGTAATAATACATTCGGATTTTCTATATAAATAAAATCGTTCTCTACATACATGTGAATAATGCATGCAGTTATATGTTCACATGACAGGACGGATGAAATACCACAAAATCAAATGAATAATAGAAAATCTCTGTTTATATATGAACTAATTAATTTTGTTCGATGAGAAAGACAGAAAGAAAGGAAATCTTTCACATCAGTTGAAGGAGTCTAGTGTTACATCCGTTTATAAGGGCCATACAGCTGAATAGAGCAAGCATAGAGGCATATCACGGCTAAACACTGTGTAAATAGTTATATCCAACGTTCCTAAATCGAGGATATTCCCTAGTGCAGACGAATCTTTTAGCGGTCATCACTGTTGATTTTTACATCATAAAGTAGCTGCTGATCAGATGATCCCGCGCCACGCGGTGGTGAAAAATGGCAGGTATCTTGTCACTGATGATGGATACGTCATCATCATCATCATGTTCGAAAAGGGGGTTTAGGCGTGTTGCCTGTTCCTTAATCCTCCAGGTGAAGTTGGTCCGCCCATCTCTTCCTCGGTCGTCCTATGTTCCTTTGTCCGTTTGGTCTGTAATGCAGTGCTTGTCTTGGTAGTCTATTTTTGTCCATCCTCTGTACATGTTGTAGCCATTTTTGCTGGTACTGTTCTATCTCCTTTACTATGTTCTGTGCCCCAGTTTTTCTCCTAATACTTGTATTTTTTTCTTTATCTAATTTCGGATACGTAAATTTTAAAAAACGTAATGCCAATATTAATCGCATGCCTTTTGTACGTCCCAAGCGCTGGCTAGATTCATGTGCGAAATAGTGTCTTCCTCGGATGACTACGGAACCGCACGGCATGCTTCACCTGTCGAAACTCTACATTAACATCGACCACGTCCGGTAGTCCGCTGCATTACCAGTAGCCGATCCGTGGCTGTACTAGTTGATCCATGGTAGAACCGTGTCCAACAGTCGTGCTCACACAAGTACGTTGATAACGTAGATTGATATACTAGATTGGTCTGTGCTCTCAGTCATAGTTCTAACCCATGGCAAACAAACCGTAGTACATGAACTGTACAAACTGCCATGTGGTGGAAGGTTACGGTCATGTGGTGTATATGTACAATTCGGTGTTGACGGATGTGTGATTGTGATTTGCAGAAGGGATTAGTAGTATGCTCCTGAAGACATTATTTAATTTTATTTTACTATTATTATGGAACTAACGGTGTTTTCTGTTTGAACGGTACTCGAAAGATCATCTCCATTTGTGTAACCTTTAAATTAGGATGGCAACAGCTAAGGATATTTTAAACTTCGGTGTTATACAAAGGAAATCAAATAAAGATAGTGTCACTCCTCATAAAATTGCTGTTGTCTTGTTAATAAGAGAGTTCTGTCTACTTAAAGCTAAAGGTTCGTATTCAAAGATATACCGGTTGTAGTTTCATAGTAGGTTATTTTGTAAACTAGAACACTGTTTTGAAATTAACTGTAAGTATTAAATAAATGTCTTATTTTTGTAAAATAAAAGTCCAAAGAGAATATCATTCCTAACTTCTTAAGGTTGCTAATACATTGTACTGATGAAATAGTGAAGTGAAGATTTTGCTTTGTGTGTCTATATGTGTCAGTTGCTGAAGCTGTTCAAGCGATTCGGTTTACATGTGCAATTGAATGAAGTGGAATATATATTGGCCTGATTGTAAGTCTGATAGTGGCAATAAGGGAATCTTATGCTCAGTGTGAGACTGTTCAGTCTGCTTCCAATTTGTTCACCATGGGAATGGTGACTGCAGTGTATGAGAGAATTGAATGGGTTCAACGCAGTACAGCTAAACCACAAACGTCAAAGATGCTGCCAGATCTGGGGATGAGAGATAGTAAAGTGTTGCGTAATAAAGAGTGATGTAGTGCATGCATAGAAGGTAGTAACATTATGGGTAATTTGCATTACCTTGCTAATTAATAAAGTGTTTAGAGAGAGACTGTAATTGATTATATTGCTCAGTTTTATGCCCGTGAATAATGATACTGACCATATCAGTGAAGAAGTTCTTAATAGTCTTGATGGAAAGTTTAAAATTGGGGGGTTAACAATATCATGTTGTATTTATTAAATTGATGTTTGTTTATCAACTTTCTGATTAATACAACCCTATAAATGAATGTGTATTCATGTATCATCACATTCACTATGCCATGTAATGATTTGAATACATAACGACAAATAACCCTTCTAGCATACATGTCATTCTTTACATTTACATGTGTAAAATACTAACTCATTTCAAAAAGGAATGCTCCAGAAAATACAAAGAATAAAGCATGTTTCCTACATACTTCAATGATTAAGGAAGTCATTATCCTACTGTTGACAGCACAGGGAGTTCAAGAAAATTAAAACAGGTTATATTAAATAATAGGAGTATCAAACACAGGTATAATCATAACAGACAACAAGGATTTAAAAAATAATATACAAAATTTTTATGGCTGCGCTCGAAAGACCGTTAGGAAGAGTGTTTCCATTACTCATATTTAATATTACCAATACACTGCAGTATTTTAACTGTTTTATTGATATACATTTTATTACCCCATTATATGTTACAATAACAAAATTACAAGCTTGTATTTTAATTGTAAAGGAGTGGCCTCAACCTCACTTCTTCCCTTTTATATTATTGTCACACTACCTGATAATGACCGCAGTTACCAGCTGACATGTGGTCAACATGATTAATATTATTGTCACACTACCTGATAATGACCGCAGTTACCGGCTGACATGTGGTCAACATGATTAATATTATTGTCACACTACCTGATGATGACCGCAGTTACCGGCTGACATGTGGTCAACATGATTAATATTATTGTCACACTACCTGATGATGACCGCAGTTACCGGCTGACATGTGGTCAACATGATTAATATTATTGTCACACTACCTGATAATGACCGCAGTTACCAGCTGACATGTGGTCAACATGATTAATATTATTGTCACACTACCTGATAATGACCACAGTTACCGGCTGACATGTGGTCAACATGATTAATATTATTGTCACACTACCTGATAATGACCACAGTTACCGACTGACATGTGGTCAACATGATTAATATTATTGTCACACTACCTGATAATGACCGCAGTTACCGGCTGACATGTGGTCAACATGATTAATAAGTAAATATACAATTGTTTATATTATTGTCACACTACCTGATAATGACCGCAGTTACCGGCTGACATGTGGTCAACATGATTAATAAGTAAATATACAATTGTTTATATTATTGTCACACTACCTGATGATGACCGCAGTTACCGGCTGACATGTGGTCAACATGATTAATAAGTAAATATACAATTGTTTATAGTGTTGTGTTAAATCAGAAAGTTGATAAACAAACATTGGAAAGTTTTACTTTGGTGTAAATCTATAGAGTATGGAACTGAAGACGGAACACATAATTTTCCTTTAGTGATGTCAGATGTGTTTTATTTTATTTTTTATTGCTCTTAAGTAGCAAACACAGTTGCCAAAAGTACCGCAGTTGAATTTTGCTTTGTATCAGTACAGTCTAAAGTTAACAGGAGATTATTAGATACAAAAGTAATTCAAACATTTATTATTATTATTGCTATTATTATTATTATTATCATCATCATCATCATCATCATCATCATCATCACAGATATTTTGTGATTTCCTGGGTATCAGTTTTCAAGAACCTTCTCCAGGTCTTTGTAAATTAGTTTACATTCTGTGATGGATACCAACTGCATTCCACATATTATAAACAGCAACAGAGTAGCAACAATATCTGAAGAGAAAAATTAGCCTGATTTGTTACAGTGCATCAAAGCTATTGCAGGCATTTCATAGGCATTTCATAATTTATTCCTGCGCCTATTTTCATTCATTTCAGAATTTTTGTCTGCCAGTCAGTGTAAAGAATCTGAGGAAGTATAATCAGTATAGTGACTACCTTACAGGCTGTACAACCAAGGTATCATTCAGTGTGAAGAAAAGGCAAGAAGATTTTCTTTTCTCTGAAGTGTCCAGACTGGCTGTGTGGCTCAACAAGCGTTCTGCTCATTGGGTACTAGGGGCTGTCTTTTGGGGGGGGGGGGGGTGATGGGGTGTAAAGTAGCTGGGGCATGAAGCTGATCACTTACCTGCATCTAGTGTTCAAATTAAGAATGTTCAGCTATACCTTTAATCCCCCATATATCTTAACCTTTAGCATCTGGACTTTAAATCCCAGTGTAGGTGCTGATGGCAAGAGTTATGTTTGTTTTTAAATGTCCATGTGTGTGCCTGCAAGGGGCAGCATTTTCCTTTTTGTCTGTAATTGGAGATAAATTGAATGGGATATGCGTGTCCTGTTTGGCCAGTAAAGGTTAATGGTGTGTACTGGAATTGCAGTTCATAGTTTTGGTGGTGGTGGTGGTGGTGCTGGTATCCTTGAATGTATCACAGTATGTATAAAAATAATTATACTCTTGTGCTGTGTCTGCTTCTGTCCCACAGCTCGAACAGACCAACTTCTGAAGCATGATGATGGCAGTGTCTTCACTGTCGAGCCACAGCATAGGCGGGATCTTTGTATGCTGGTATTAAAGTTAATTCAGGTAAAGCTGTTTCTTTGATTCTGCTACACGTTTAGTCAAATTTAGAGATTACACTGGTCAACAAAATTTAGCTATTTTTTTTTTGTCCCACAAACTTCAATAGATGAACTTAGCAGTACATTTTATGCTGAATTCACATATATATATATACAGAATGTTTCTATCAGGCAGGGTTTCAATGATACAGAGGAATTTAAATGTGCAAAATAGCACTTTACATGCTCATGAAACAGGCAGAAACCTTCCTCTAAAATGTAGAGGCATATGACTTTCACCGGTATTTGGTGTCAGGTACGTCCCTCTTCAGTGTCGAGCAATAGTCTGCCAACATACTTGAGGTCCACTTGCCTTGGTACCGCTTTTCCATAGCCGTAATTTCTTGGTGAAATCTTTTACTGTGTTCGTCACTGACTTCGCCGAGATTTTCTGGGAAAAAATCTAAGTGTGACTTCAGAAAGTGGATTTTCAGACTCATATTGCATCCCATAGCTTTGTACGAAGTCAGCAGGTCCTGAGCAATATCCTGATAGTTCGCTGCTTTGTGATTTCCTAAGAAGTCCTTGCAAATCCACTTAATTTTCAACCACGCATTTCTTTCAGTCTCATTCAGGCCTTCATCGAACTGTTTGTCTTGCATCAGTTCCCTGATCTGGAGCCCTGTAAATATACCCTCTTTGATTTTTACTTCACTCACATTTGGGAACTTATTCCTCACATATTCAAATCCATGGCCGGTTTTATCCATGCCTTTCACAAAGTTTTTCATGAGGCCCAGCTTTATGTGCAAAGGGGGCAGATAAATTTTCTCCAGAAGAACAAGAGGAGGAGTGACGACATTTTTCTCCCCTGGCGTCAGTGATGTTCGTTTAGGCCACAGTTTATTTACATAGTGATTCTTCTTGTCCTGGCTGTCCCACTCCCACAGGAAATAGCAGTATTTTGTGTACCCCAGTTGCATTCCCAGTAACAGTGCCACAACCTTTAGATCACCACATAACTTCCACTTAAATTCATCACACTTAATCGTTACCAACAGTAGCTACATGCTTTCATAACCTTCCTTCATGTTGGCTGCATGAGCCAATGGAATGGAAAGGAATCTATCTCCATTGTGGAGTAGAACCAACTTCAAGCTCACTTTTGACGAATCAGTGAACAAGCGCCACTGATCTGGGTTGTATTCATGGCCAAGAACTTCCATAACGGAACACACATCATTGCAAAACACACCATCTTCCTGGGAGAAGAAATCATTGAATTCTTCATGGTGCCCACGGTAAAAATACACCTTAGTGTTCTGGCGCAGAAGATCCGTTTAACCTGGAGCCTAAAAGTTCAGCTTGCTTCTTTGACAGGTTCAAATCTTGGACGATATCATTCAGGTCCCCTTGAGTCAGCAGGTGTGATTCATTGGAAGAAAAGACTCCTGCAAATGTTGGATCACAATCCATATTGTTGTTAGCTTGCCCTGCATCTTCATCACTTGACTTACTGTCACTCAGCGAAAGGTGTGGGTGATAGAGAAATTATGGGAACATATTTTAATTCAATGTCCAAAAATACGTCAGTAATACATTTTTCCTCGTGGGACAAAATCTTTGTTGCCCAGTGTTATTTTTATAGTTTTGACGTATAATTAATGACATAGTTTGAAATGTATTCTTTGTGCAGGTACTTTAACGTGGTAAATTATTTTGTTATGTTTATGTCTAACCATGGTTTTGTAGATGTCATACTGTGGGCTTCTGTTTCATGAACTTTCATATGTTTCTGTGTTTAGGACCTGTAAGTGGTGTGCTGTGTGTTACATTAAATGAACCTTCTTATGTTTCTGTGCTACTTGTTGCATTATATAAACCCTTACGTGTCTTATGTTCAGTTACGGATAAGTGGCGCACAATGTGCTATGTGCATCATTAGATGAACATCTTACCAAGTGTTCATAAGAAGGTTTTTATCTGTTCTGGAATGTCTTAACAGGAGCAGTGGGGGCTGTCTTTAATTGTGCTGCCTAATATTGTTGTGCACTCACATGTCTGAAGTATTCAACTCTTGAGAGTTAATTGTGTACTAGATACATAGAATGGAAAGAAGAAACGACATAAGCATGCATAATTTTGTTGGAGAAACCTCCAAGGAAGTGGCCATGTGACTGAAAAAGTAGGATATAGAGGATAATATTGCAACTTTTCTCACAGAGACAGGTTTAAGTGTTTGATGTTGTTTGAAATGACAAGGATTTGTCCAATTTCTGGCTTCAGTATTAGCAGTCTTACTGGTTTGTTTATTTCTGTCAGGAATTTGTTGCCAGTGATCAGTATTACGTTTACAGGCAAAGTAAGTTTAGATGAAGGTTATGTTGTGTGGGGTATTGCACCATGTTGACTGGTAAATAGTTACCGACATTTTGTATGGGTATAGTGCCTTTGCAACATCAGTTCCTGTTGAACAGTAACATGGTGTAACATCCCAGAAGACTATGATCTTGATCAACACCGTGGTGAGAGCCTCAAATCTTGCAAAGTAATCTTAATATTTGCAGTGTCCAGATTTAGAACTGAATGAACTGCGAGCAATAATGTCATCAGGCAAATATGCTTTGCTAGCTGCTCATGTGCAGAACTTTGACAAGAAATTAGTGGAAATTCTACAGAAAGGTGTTAGCAGTATTCTTGACCTCATACAGAGTTTGAGGCGTTTAATGGTTGAACCTTCACATATGGTTCCACCAATTGTACACAAAAGCAGTGTCATTGGTAAGTATTTTGGGTACAGAATTGAAATTATTAAGACATTTTTTGCCTGTTACATTTTATAGCATGAAAGACTACATGCAAGTTTTTCTTTGGATTCATGTCTTTTGGCATATGATGCCATGTTTCTGGTTAAGTGGTTCCTGCAGTTTCAAAGCTGCTGTCCAGTCATCAGGAACCTAACCTTACCCTAAGACACATATCCCAGAAGACCTGAGTTATCAACAGTAAAACTCTGAGAACCTAAAATCTTGCAAATTTACCTTTCATTCTCCTGTTATTTAGATAGCCCATCCAATAAACACAAAATGTGGGTGTGGGTTGCTGTTGAACACCAGTAGTCACTGTGTATTATTGTGTGGCAGTGCTGATTATAGTAACAAACTCCATGGAACAGTGTCCTTCTTGAGAAACTAACAGGTCCTTAGCTAATTAAGAAATTCCCTGCATTTTATGGAACCAAGAGGGTCATTACATTGTCCATAACAGCCTGTCACATATCTACATCCTGAGTCAGATGATTCCAGTCTACATGTCTTCTGCACCTGCTCCTTTTAACACCAAGTTCAGTATCCTTGCATCTATGGCTGATGTCTTCCAAGTGTGGAATTTCAGGTTTCTGCTGCAGTGGAAATGAGATCTTCAGTCTTCTTGGATGTTACGTGGCACAGATTGGTAGTTGTGTATCGATGTTTGGGAGAACCTATCGGTCACAGCTTTAAGGGTCTGTTGAAGCTGTGACCGATAGGTTGTCCTGACACTGGTAAATAACTACCAGTTTGTTCCATGTAACATCCCAGTAGAGCGAGGATCTCATTTCCAAGTGGTATCTTTCCATCATGTTTCCTGCCAAAATCGTGTATACTTTTCTCCTTTGTACAAGACACATGCCCAACCCATTGTGTCCTCCCCAGTTTTATCCCCCCACAGTAATGTGTGCAGTACAGATCATGAAGCTCCTCGTTATGCAGTCTCCTCCAGTCTCTACCTCCTCCCTCTTAGTACCAAATAGCTTCCTCAGTGCCCTATTCTCAGACACTGTTAGCCATTGTTCTTTGCTTGATGTGAGAGGCCAAGTTTCACACCCATATAAAACAACAGACAAAGGTATATTTTAAGCTTTGTGATGTAAGTTCTACTATGCAAATGCAGTTGTTTAAATACAATAAGGCAGTGCTTTCAACTCAAGTAGAAGAAAAAAGTCTTAAATTTTTTCCAGGCTTGTACATACGGAGGATTATGGTGCTTTTTGACAAACTGTCATTTTCTCAAGTTGTTGGAATTTTTCAAACATTCAAGCTGTATTATGAAAGGAGTATTTCGAAGCCACGACTTGCAGCAGATACCTCCGAAGAGTCAGAAGAGGCCGGAAGTGACATGGAGTGTAGTTTGTGTGTAAATGAACCTTCAAAACAGATTCCTGAAAAAGAATTACCAAGGTAATACACAGTAAACAGCACAATGGATATTTGGTAATTAACATTTTTTTTTGTGCAGGTAATATATTTGGTATTCACTAAAATTGAATCTGTGCTTAAGAAGGTAATAATTTCATAACCTGTTTTAATTTCTGGCAAATGTGTGATTCTGTAATTGTTTGTTGTCACATTCTGACCTAATTAAGTCATTTTGTGTGAGTGAGCATGTATAGTAACTGACAGGCAAAAGTTGCAAGGGAAGTGCTGAATAAACAAGATATTTCATTTATAAAAATAATCAAGCAACTGTCTGGTCACACAGGAAACAGACAGCAGCAGAACACATGTGGCAAGTTTTATATGTGTTTGTGTGTACTGAGTATTTTCTATTGATTAGTCAGTCTTGTAACAAATAGGCCCTGTGTCTAACAAATAACAATGTTTATTGACACTACAGATACAATAATTAAAGCAGTAATGAATACAGAACACTGCAGCAGAATCACAAGTATTGCTCTCAACAGATAATTCTCTTCTCCTACGTCCAGTTCTCCGTGCTCCTGGCCCTGACACTGGTCTTGAACACAGTACTTCACTCACACTGCACTATGCAGTCCCATTGAACACTCACAATCCACCTTTGCTCTGCCGTGATCACTCGCGCAACACTATGCCACATGCTGTCTCGCTTGTGAGCAGTAGAATCCCTCGTTATCCACTGGACCCTTGCTATCTTGCCATGAGGAGACCCCTCATTATCCACTGGATGCTCGCTATCTTGTGAGAAGACTCCCTCACTATCCGCTGGACACTCGCTGTCTCGCCATGAGAAGACTCCCTCGCTACACGCTGTACTATCACTCTGTCTCTGTAAGGAGACTCCCTGTGAGGGGACTGCTGATCCTCCTCTGAACGCTGGTCTTATATAGCACTGTCTTGGTTTTTCGAGACTTCCACACTCTTCCAAAAGACACTATCTGTCTCTTTCTCTCGAAGGCACGAGAAGATTCTGGTGGTCTGTCCCTTTAACTCGAAGGCACTGGCATAGCGGAAGCTGTGACGTCAGACGCTTCGCAGGTTGTCTTACTGCTAGGTGCTGCTGCTGCTGCTGCTGCTGCCCATTACAATATTATTTCCATCAAAAAGACGCATTTTAATAATACAAATTTTGAAACAAAACCTCTCATGTTTTGGTGCTGTGAAGGTTACTTATTAACAAATTGGAACATGTTGGGTTTTGTGTACATGTTGTTACTGTTGTTAAAGATGTGTGCTTTTGTTCAAATAATATTGATTTACATATGTAAAGTATTTGCCAGCAGTCTACAGAAATTGACTGGTTAAGTTCTAAACTTGCCACATGCAGTTGTGCAGAACATTCTGTAGGGTGCTTTTGGTTACAATTAGACTTGACAGTATGATGATTATGATTAATGTCTGATTGCGTTCACTGATGAGACAATTTTTCTTACACAAATTGGAGTATTTTTAAGTTAGTTATGAGCACAGTGGGGATAGTCATTAGGTAGGTGTGCTTGGTGCTATGAGAGCTTGAATAGGCCTGTATTATTTCAAATGGTCACTGCATGCGTGAAGGATGTCTAAAAGTTGCTTCACCAAAATTATACTAATGTTCCAGGGGAAGTTCTCTGTTTACAACCAACCACCATCACAAAATGACAGTGTGGACATACAGAAATTTTTCACACTCTTGTCCACCATGTTCAATGCACATTTCACATCCCCTAAACATTGGTTCCTAGATAATTAATAGAAAACTGTTTTTAGTTCCATTTCTGCACACATAGCAGACAAAGCATGCACAGTAGCCATTGGTGTCCGTGCACATTGCGGTCCACGCACATTCGAACCATCTAATCATAACCACGTTGAAGCAGTAGTTGTTTTAAAACTGCACAATTTACTGATGTGTTTTGAACTCCATGAGCTGACTTGAAGATACCCCATAGAAACTGAAGTGTCTCCATTCGGTGCGTCACAGTGTTTTTTGTCTTCTCTTCCTCCTGCAGTTGATTGATTATTCCCATTCAGGGTGGACACACTGAATTTTAACTTGCTGCGGTATTACACATATATATGTGAGACTGAAGTGTTTTATTGTTAAAAGTAGAACAGAAAGGTCTGTTATATTCCAACATTATAAAATATTCATGCCGGTGTGTCATTACTCATCAAATCTTGCACCATTTTGTTGTTTTTTGCATGAGACTGAAGGGTTCTTTCTATGCTGAAATCTGTACAGAATTTTAAATTGTGTTCCAAGTTGTTGTGTCATGTCAATTGTGTGTGTGTGTGTGTGTGTGTGTGTGTGTGCATGCGCTACTGTATTCAGACTTATGTGTGTTCTGTTATTATACAAGATTAGCCCTGTTTGCGTCCTGCATTGGGAATAAGGGAGGGGAAGTAACAGATGGCTCAAGAAAAGTTCATAAAGTGGAGCTTAATGATATTTACTGCTCACCAGATGTCTGGTAGCATCAAGAGTGTGAGGTGGGCAGGGCAGGGCAGGGCATGTGGCTTATATGGGGAAAAGGGGAAATGCTTACAGGGTTTTGGTGGGGAAACCTGAAGGAAAGAGACCACTTTGAAGAACTAGGCGTAACCCAAAGGATCATATTAGAATGGATCTTAAAAAAAGTAGGTTGGGAGGACATGGACTGGATTAATCTGGCTCAGAATAGGAACAAATGGTTTGCTGTTTTGAACACAGTAGTGAAACTTTGGGTTTGATAAAGTGTGGTGAATTTCTGGACTAGCTGAGGAGTTGTCATCTCCTGAAAAAGGACTCGGCTGTGTGCAGTTCGTTAGATTGTAAATTTGTTTGTCTGTTTGCTTCTTCCTTCTGTGCCTGCTTGCTGATCAGTTTGCTCCTAAGCACACTGCAGAGCAGTCCCCCCCCCCCCCC
>Ga0268261_10002233_pt1 | contig 13817 bp, 8 predicted proteins | sample TergutNc150P1_FD_190353 | JGI IMG/M metagenome (GOLD analysis project Ga0268261, IMG submission 190353) | Nasutitermes corniger P1 segment gut microbial community from laboratory colony in Florida, USA - Nc150 P1 (SPAdes) (version 2) | ecosystem: Host-associated > Arthropoda: Insects > Digestive... | reverse complement strand
CCTGTTATCGTCATAACAGATGCTAATAAATATGCTATTTTTCTCTTCATTAGTTTTTGTTCCTCCTTTATTTCGTTATTGTAAAGCAGCTTGTACAAAACGCTGTTTCGTAGAAGTAATTATTTTTTACCTTGATAATACTTTGATAACTTATCCTTACTTCTTAGGGTTCATAACTTATGAGGCAGTGTAAAGTCTTTTTTATTCCTTTACTCGCTTATTATTTTCTTTATTCTTTTCTTTTATTCATTTACGTTTTTTCTTACTTTCTGTTTTTAAACATAAAAAAATATGTCAATTATATTTACATCAAGGCTAATAATATAGTATAATCTATAATATTTTTGTGAATTCTTGTAAATATCTATAGTATTTTGTTTTATACAAAAATTCGAGTTTAAACAAAAGAGGTGTACAAATGTACAAAAAAGTTAATACAAGCCTAGATTTTGCAAACCGTGAAATGGACATATTAGACTTCTGGGATAAAAATAAAATATTTAAAAAATCAATAGAAAATAGTAAAGGAAAAAAATCTTTTACTTTTTACGATGGTCCTCCTACAGCGAATGGAAAGCCACATATAGGTCATATACACACAAGAGCCATAAAAGACCTTATACCAAGATATAAAACAATGAAAGGTTACAACGTTTTAAGAAAAGCTGGTTGGGATACACATGGTTTGCCAGTAGAACTTGGTGTAGAAAAAGAATTAAAAATAAGTGGAAAACCAGAAATAGAAAAATACGGTGTAGAAAAATTTATAAAAAAATGTAAAGAATCTGTTTGGCAATATGAACAGGAATGGAAAGAAGTAAGTAAGCGAGTTGGATTTTGGCTAGATATGGAAAATCCATATATAACATACGACAATAGTTATATAGAATCTGTTTGGTGGGCATTAGAACAAATTTGGAACAAAGATTTAATATACAAAGGTCATAAAGTTTTACCGTATTGTCCAAGATGTGGTACTGGACTTAGTACACACGAGGTTGCACAAGGATATAAAGATATAGAAGAAGATTCTATTATTGTAAAATTCAAATTAAAAAATGAAAAAAACACATATCTTTTGGCATGGACAACTACTCCATGGACTTTACCGTCGAATGTTGCTGCTTGTGTTCATCCTACAGAAGATTATGCAAAAGTGAAAAAAGACGACAATATATATATATTAGCAAAAGCTCTAGTAGAAAAAATATTTGGTGAAAATACAAATATAATAGAAACTGTAAAAGGTATTGATTTAGAATACACAGAATATGAACCTCTTTTCAATTTTGTAAATGTAACTGAAAAATGTTTTTTTGTAACTTGTGATACGTATGTAAGCCTTAGCGATGGTACTGGTATCGTTCATACGGCACCTGCTTTTGGTGAAGACGATAGTAGAATAGCCAAAAAATACAATTTACCTTTCATACAGTTAGTAAACGAACAAGGTGGTTTTTTAGAAAATGTTACCCCATGGGTGGGTATATTTGTGAAAGATGCTGACCCAAGTATTATAAAACATTTACAAAGTGAAGATAAAATATTCGAAGTACAAAGAATAAAACATAGTTATCCGCATTGTTGGCGTTGTAACAGTCCGCTTTTATATTATGCAAGAGAAGCATGGTATATTTCCATGACAAAACTTAGAGATGAATTAGTAGCAAACAACAACACTGTAAATTGGATGCCAGATAATGTAAAAGAAGGTCGATTTGGTAATTTTCTTCAAAATGTACTCGATTGGGGACTTAGTCGTGAAAGATATTGGGGTACACCTCTTCCTATTTGGGAATGTGAATGTGGCTATAAAGATTTAGTAGGTAGTGTAGAAAAATTAGAAAAATTAAGTGGTAGAGACTTAAAAGAATTAGATTTGCACAAACCAAATATAGATAATGTTATTTTAAAATGTGAAAAATGTAATGGAAATATGAAACGTGTTCCAGATGTTATAGATTGCTGGTTTGATAGTGGTTCTATGCCATTTGCACAATTTCATTATCCTTTTGAAAACAAAGACTTGTTCGATGAAAATCATCCAGCAGATTTTATATCAGAAGGAATAGACCAAACACGTGGCTGGTTTTATTCGCTTATGGCAATATCTACAGCTGTTTTTGGTAAAAGTCCATATAAAAATGTAATAGTAATGGGTCATACATTAGACAAAAATGGCAAAAAAATGTCTAAATCTCTTGGAAATGTTGTAGACCCAAAAGATGCCCTACCTAAATACGGTGCAGACGCTGTTAGATGGTATTTTTATGCAGCTAGTTCCCCATGGCTTAGTAGCAGATTTTTTGAAGATGCTGTTTTAGAATACAAAAGTAAATATTTAGGTACACTTTGGAATACTTATGCTTTTTATGTTCTTTACGCAAATATAGATAATTTTAACCCTACAGAGCATAAATTAAAAGTAGATAAACTTAATATAATGGATAAATGGATACTTTCAAAACTTCATTCTCTAATAGAAAATTTAGATAATTTTATGGAAAATTATAAAGTGTATGAAAGTACAAATATTTTAATAGAGTTTGTAGATAATTTATCGAATTGGTATGTTCGTAGGTCTCGTGAACGTTTTTGGGGCAGTGAAATGTCAGAAGATAAAATAAACGCTTATATGACACTATACACTGTAATAAAAACATTAATTTTACTTACAGCACCTTTTACACCATTTATTTCTGAAGAAATATACCAAAACATAGTTGTAGGAATAGATAAAAATTCTCCTATAAGCGTTCATTTATGCGATTTTCCTATAGTACAGAAAGAATTAATAGATAAAGATTTAGAAAAAGATATGGATATTGTGTATAATATTGTTGTTCTTGGTAGAAGTGCAAGAAATTCAAGTGGAATGAAAAATAGACAACCATTACAAAATATTTATGTAAAATATGATAGTACTTTAGAAAATAATTTAATACACATAATAAAAGATGAGCTAAATATTAAAAAACTTCATTTTATAGATGATGTCAGTTCTTTTATTTCTTATAGATTTAAGCCTAATTTACCTATACTTGGTCCTAAACATGGCAATTTAATACCAAAAATATCTAAATTTTTAAATACTGCATCATCTTCTTTGTACAGTGAATTAAAAAATGGTATAGATATAAAAATAGAAGATAAAACAGTATTTTTAACAGAAGAAGATGTTTTAGTAGAAATAATAAATGTAGATGGTTATTCTACAGAATCAGGAAAGGGTATTTCTGTAGTACTAGATACGACACTTACAGCAGAACTTATAGAATCTGGATTTTTACGTGAAATAATATCTAAAATTCAAAATATGAGAAAAGAAGCAGACTTTGAAGTTACAGATAAAATAAATCTTTATTATTTTGGAAATGAAAAACTTGAAAATGTGATAGAAAAAAATAAGGGTCAAATATTAAAGGAGGTACTTGCAAATAATATTATTTTACCCGACGCAGAAAATTTACAAAATTTAAAAGAGTGGGATATAAACGGAGAAAAACTATATCTTGCTGTTGAAGTTTGTTAATCTAAAACTAAAAATCTCTATTTGCACATTGTAAATAGAGATTTTTAAAACATTAGCATAGAGGAGAGAAATTTATTTGAAAAAAACTATTTTAATTATAGATAATGATATTAGTAGTATACATACTTTAATAAACATTTTAAGGGATGACTATATAATGAGAGTTGCAAAGACAGGAATAGAAGGACTTGATATTGCTATGTGCTATCCTTTTCCAGATATTATAATATTGGATATAATACTTTCAGATATAGATGGATTTATAATTTTAAATAAACTAAAAAACAATCCAGAAACACAGCATATTCCAATTGTAATTATTTCATCTGTAAGAGAAAATTTAATTTTAAATATCCCTTACAATGAATTTATACAAAAACCAATTAAAAATAAAAGATTAGTAAAGATGAGGATTAAAAATGTTGAAAATAGATATACTGTAAAAAAAATTTACGATTTTTCTTTATACCACAATAAAAGCATATATATTTTGAATATATATGACCAAATAAAAATTTTCAAAAATAGTGGGATAGAAACAAGTATTATACTAGTAAAATCTGATACAGATATAAAAGAACAGATAATTCTAGACTTAAAAAATTTACTTTTTAGAGATTTTGACTCTGTTTTTGAAATTTCTAAAAATTCTTTTGGAATACTTTTGTTAAAAACGGATATAACAGGAGCAAATATTGTAAAAAATCGTATATTTAATGGTATCAAAGATTTACAAAATTTTAAAAGTATAGTGCTTGAAATAAATGACACAAACCTTGAAAATTTTGTAAACCAAGCTTTGAAAAAATTAGATTGAAATAATTTATTTTTGTAATTTTACCTATTGTTTTTTACCATCGACTATATAAACAAATACAAACAAAATTAAGGAAACAAAATTTATAATAGATAATGCTATAGCAACACTACTATTTGTAAAAAATTCTAAAAGTAAGTTTGTAAGCTGTACTAACACAAGAGATATTATATTAGAAAAAATAAAAAATTCCATAACAACTTTATTCGTTTCTTTTTGTTTTATGTATGCCAAAATACCAAGGTAAACGTATGCAAATGTAAAACCATGTGTTAAATATGTTGCAGTTAAAAATATATGATTTGGTGCAAAAAATGTAGCTATCCATCTTATAAGGGATATTACTATACCTATTAAGATGGTTTTTTTTGCATTAAATTTTTTTACAAGAATATCTACTGTTTTAAACCCTACTAGTTCAGAAACAAAAGAACCAAGTAAAACAGAAAGACTAGCAAAGAAAAGAGCATCATTTACATTTAGACCAAAATAATATCTATACGTATTATTTAAAATAATACCAAAAGCTCCTGGTAAAGTTGAAATAGTTGCACATAATATTATAAGTATCCTTGTTTTGGCACTTATAATAATAAGTTCTTCGCTTTGTATTTTTTCAGATTTTTTAAAAGGTATTTTAAATGAAAAAAAAGCATTTAAACCATTTAGAGTAGCTAGAAACAGTAGTATAAAATTAAGGCTACCAGTTAAATTATATAAAAAAGTTGCCAAAAAACCTGCAACAGCAAAACCAGTAGAACCAAACATTCTAAGTGTACTAAACCTAATAGAATTTTCTGAAGACCATTTTGCTACATTGCTTTCAAATAAAAAACCTGCCGAAGAGTTTATATTGTAAATTAAAAATAAGGATATAAATAAAATATGGTTTTGTGTAAAAAACATAATAAGCATTGTTAAAGTTCTTACACAAAGAGATATTTGAAATAATTTGCTTTGATTTATTATATCTATATATTTTCGTATTACAATACTTGTAAGAAGACCAGAAGTTTGACCTATTCCAAAAACAAGTAATGCCAAAGCAATGTGGACACCTCTATCTAACATGAAAAGTTCATATTGAAAAGATAAAATCGCAGCACTTGCAAGCAAAGTAAAAAACTGAATTTTATATATAAATGCCTGTATTTGTATTTTTTTATTCATTTAATTTTTTTAATTGCCTTCCTATATTGGTTTTTATATTTTTTTACTATTCAAATTTAAACCATTCAAAATCAAAGTCCGAGCCGGGTAAAAAAATAAAACTAACTTTTTGCTTACATATTCCTAAAACATTGAATTTTTGTATTTTACTTTTTCCATCTACCTCTAAAATTTGCGTATTACCATCATCATATTTCAAATGTATAGAATTTTTTTTATTACCACAAATTATTATTTTTTCTGCACTAAAATTCATATTGTCAAATTCAATTGTTACATTATTTCCTATATTTGTTATTTTATCTTTTCCTATTGTATAAGAATCACCATAAATTTTAGAAAAATCCACAGCAAAATTTTTTTGATAAGCTTTATTTATTTTTGTAAACCAAAAACCTTTTATATGAATTTTTTTGTTTACAACAAAACTTATATTTGAAATACCTTTTATTTTTTTTTGTAGTTTGTAAGTAGCTGTTCTGTAAGTGTTCCATTGACTACCTAAATTATAAAAAGCATCTAAAATTTTTTCATTATTTGACCAAATTTCAAATGTAAAAGGTTCCTCGGTCATTGCAAAAATAGGTATGTGTATTTCATCTGAACCTATTTCTCCAAAATCTATGTTTTCCCATGTTGGTTTGCTTATTCCATCTCGTAGCGTTGCTACACCTCGTTCATTTCCATTTGTTAAAGGTATATCACTTTTATATAAACCACCAGATATTAATTCGTATGGGTTTAAAAAAGCTTCTCCGTACCCATCAAATTTAAAATCTAAATAGCTTATTAATGATATTTTATCTCTTCCATTTTTTGTGTTTGCCCTTACAAATAAGTTACCGTCTCCTTTTGGTTTTAATTTTAGTTTATTACCTAAAATTTCAAAATCGGCTATATTTGTATCTATACCTGAAGCATCTGTAACTCTAAAAGTAATATCATTATATGTTGCATTTTTTGGATGAATTTCTGCTTCTACTTCATAATACTTTCCATCAAATTTTTTGTGCAATTCTATTTTTCTAATAGGAACATCTGTATTATCAAAATTGGCTTCTATTTTTGAACCAGCTGTTGCAATAGCCAACAATTTCCCAGAAAATAGTCTTTTACTATTTGTTTTATATTCATCAAAGTCCGTACTATCTCCATTGTCAATTCCTAATAACTTACCATTTGTAACATTTACATTTATTCTATTATTCGCATTTTCCACAAAATTACCATCTTCATCCACAGTATGAATTTCTGCAAAAACAAGACCATCTTCTATTATGTTTATTTTTATTTCTTTTGTATCTTTAAAACTTTTTCGTTCACATCTAGCTATTTCTAAACCATCTTTATCATAGCCTATAGCTTTTAAAATTCCAGTTTTATATTCTATTTGTCCTACGTTTATTTCTATATCATTCAAAAACAATTTATAGCTATAACAATTTGTAACAACTTGTACATCTATCATTTGACCTATACTAAAATCTAGGTATGGCCATACGTAAATCATTGGTTCATTACTCCATGCAGCCTTATAAATATAAAAAGAATCTTTTTTAAAACCTGCTGTATCTATCTGACCAAAATAAGAGTTTTTTGTGTGATATGGTGTAGGTTCGCCTATATAATCTGTTCCTGTCCATATAAACTGCCCTAAGCTAAAAGGAGTATTAAAATCTGTATCTATTGCAATTTGTGTAGATTTTGCTCCCCAACTAGTTGCAGAATTACCAAGGCTAGAACATTGTTCGTCATCATCTGAAAGAACTGATTGAGATAGTGGAAAATGGTATATCCCTCTACTCTGTACTACAGCTGCTGTTTCACTACCGTATATAATAAAATCTTTATATTTTTCATGATGATTTTTGTACAAATATTCACCATAATTATAACCGACTAGTTTTGGATATGGTAGATTATTTGCTACTTCCTGTGTGTTTTCCCAAGGTAGATAGTTAGAAGCAAAAGTAATAAATGCATTATTTTTATAATCATGCTTTAAAACTTCACTTATAAGCATATTTAATAGCTCAGTGCCTCGCCGTACATCTTCATGAGTATCATATATCTCATTTCCAATAGACCACATAATTAGAGATGGATGATTTCTATCTCTTTTTACCCAAGACTCTATATCTTTTTTATAACAATTAATAAAAAATCTAGAATAATCATTTTTTGTTTTTGGACGTTCCCAAACATCAAAAATTTCCGAAACTACTAAAATACCAAGTTCATCACAAAGTTCCATTAAATATGGGTCTGGTGGGTTATGTGCTGTTCTTATTGCATTTATTCCCATTTCTAAAAGTAAGTTTATTTTTCTTTTTAAAGCATATTTGTTAAAAGCAGAACCCAAAGCACCTAAATCATGATGTTCGCAAACACCTTTTATTTTTAAATACTCTCCATTTAGAAAAAATCCTTTTTCTCTATCGAAATTTATTTCTCTAAAACCAAATTTGTCTGTTCTTGTAAAAACAACTTTGTCATTTTTTATTAACTCTGTTGTAAGAGTATAAAGTTTTTTTGGCCATAAAATAGGTTTAGAATTTTCAAGATTTAGTTCGCATTTATAATTTACTGTTGCATTTCCTACTATTTCAGCTTCTAATTCTACTCTCCATGTTCCATCTTTATTTTTTCTTGGAGAAATATAAAGTCCGTATGAGGGAATATAATCTTCGTCTGTACTTATTAAAAAAACATCACGATATATACCAGCACCTGTATACCATCTTGAATTGTTTGGCTCATGTTTTACAAATATTTCTATTATGTTTTCACCATTATTCAAAAAATCTGTTATTTCAAATTCGAAACTTGTATAGCCATATTTCCATTCAAATATTAGGTTCCCATTTATTTTTATTTTACTATCCATATAAATGCCATTGAATAGTAAAAAATGTTTTTTAAAATTTTCATCAACATAAAACGTTTTCTTATAAGTACCTATACTGTCTTCATACAAATTTTTTACATTATAAATAAGCCAATCATGAGGAAGTGAGACATTTTCAAAATCTCCATTATTTTTAGAAAAAAGCCAATTATCGTTAAATAAAATTTTTTTGTTCATTGTAAGTCTCCGAATTAATTAACCAATATTTCTATAATTATAATTGTTTTTATTTAATATGTATACTGTTCGTTTGGTTATGTCTTTAAAATTAGTAATTTTTTATCATTTCACCATATAAGAGTATTACTCAATATTTTTAGCATTTTTTGAGATTTTTTGATTTTTATTTTTTGAAAAATTAAAAAATAAAAATTAATTACACATTTTTATATACAAAACCTAATAAAATTATATTATTCAACGAAAAATTAATAAAAATTAAAATTTGTTTTTAAAGACAGATTTAATGCCTTTTATGACAGAAGTTACACAAATGTATTTTGCTCTGATATAATATCTAAGAGTTAAGGAAAAACAAATTAAACCTTGGCTTCAGGAATTAGTAAATATGATAAAGATTTTACGGTGTTTTGAAAATTATACAGAAAATTTAAAAAGTAGAATCCAAGAGATGTCTAAATACCGTTTAGACAATAGAAATCAAGACATCTCTCAAAAACTTAATACATATTACAATATATATTAAGTTTTTGCAACACAAGTGCAAAACCTGTGTTTACTAATTTACAGGTAGTAAACTACTGAAAAAAATAAATTTTGAAAGGAAGTAAGAAATATGAAGAACGTAGTTAAAAAAGCTACAAGTTTTATGTTGTTAGGTGCTTTAATTATAGGAAGTACAGCTATGTCATATGCTAATGAAGAAATAAATAATGAGGAAATAGTGATAGCACATGATGGTATACCTGTTATAGTATCTACAGAGCATACTATAGACCCGATGGTTGATAATGCTCATATTAATCTTACTAGAAGTGGAATTATCATTAACTCTAGCCATGTGGAAAGACAAACTGTTAGTGGTCAATTTAGAGCACATGGTTCTGCGAACGCACATTCTCATAGTGGTTCATTTCTTATAAGTGCACAAATATGGAGCGGAGGTGTTAGACACGCTAGAGGAGAGGGTGGAGCTCGTAGCGGACAAACTGCTGTTGCTACTTCTACCTTAACATCTATAGCAGGTACAGCTAGACTACTATTTGAGACTCATCCTGATTTTGGTTGGTAATATTTTAGTTTATTAATATTTTTTGAATTATCTACACTAATTCTTTTAAAGAAGATTAGTGTAGATAGTTTTTAGTAAAGGAGCTTTATGTTCATTAAGAAATTGATTTTGTTATTCTCTACACTGTTTTTATATGCTTGTAATACTTATGAAAATGTTTTTGAGTATCCAATACAAGAAACCTTGGAATATACTATTATGTCCAATGATTACTCATCCAATGATTACTCATCCAATGATTACTCATCCAATGATTACTCATCCAATGATTACTCATCCAATGATTACTCATCCAATGATTACTCAGAAATTCCATCTAATAGTGATATAGAACATTTAGAAATAGATGAAAATTCTTTGTTAAACATAAATTGGTTTTTTGACGAAATAAGAGATTATAATAGTGAAAACCTAAAATTATTTTTCAATGTATTTCATGATGGTGGAGTTAATTCGGATACGTCTATATACGCTCTAAAAAATATGTATCAAGCACTTAATTATTATTTTGACTATATAGCTGTTAATGATAGCTTTTCATTGTATTATTTGTCATATTTTACTGGTGATGATATGTTTTTAAATGTTCCAGAGGGCTTTGAACATACCGTTCGCAATATTTGGGATGAAAATATGAGAGGATTTTATGAATATTTTACTTCTTTAAAATCAGTTTTTATAAGTAGAACAGCTATACCTTATTTTGAAGATATGATATATATCGGTCGTAATTTTAGCCATGAAGATTTTTATAAAAATACATATGATGACGTTATGCCTGCTATTTTAGGTTACGAGTATATAGGTATATATGAGATTGGAGATATACTTGTTCTTGGTATATTTAATGGTTTTCCTGTCAATTTTGAAGTAATAGGTTTTTTTGAAGAAGGAGCAACTTTTCAACAAATGAATAGTCCCATTTTTTACAACATATATTTGGACACATATATAGCAGTCCCATTTTTTTATATAATGTATGAACCTTTTAGCCACGAAAACCTTAGTTTTCAAATTGTATACCATCACATAAAAGCATCTGGTAACATATTTATAAGAGAAAGTGTAGATACTGTAACATCTTCCCCAGAAAGTTTAATGAGCATATTTTATAGATACCGAGCATTTGTGCAAGAGCTAGGTGAACTGCATGGGCTTTTATATGATATAACTTTACTACCTATACCGTTATATATTGAAAATAATTCTAACTAAAATAAAGCCTAAACTGTAATTTTTCATACATATTAGTCTTTATTAAATTTATAAAAAAAGTTAATATGGATATAATTTTTTAGTTTCTTTAAACAAACGAAAGGATTATTTTATGTTGAAATTATTTATATGTGAAAAAAAGAAGGATTATCAAAAATACATATACGATATTGTCAAATCTCATGTTTGGACTTGTGATTATAGTATTAATATTGAAATTGTTACAAACAATGAAAACGATATTTTTGATTATTTAGAAAAAAATCAGACAACAGGAATATATTTTTTGAGTATTTGCAGAAAATCAAAAAATATTTGTATTGAAAATGCAAGAAGAATAAGGGATTTAGATATAGATGGCTACATAATTTTTGTATCGTCTGAAAAATGTTATCTTAAATACGTAATTAAAAACAAAATTGAACCTTTAGAATATATTTTTAATAGTTCTATTGATTTTAAAAAAGAGATAATTGCTTGTATAGATTATGCTTATAAAAAATACATAAGTAATTCTAGTTCTATACGAAAAATATTTAGTTTTAAGTCTAATGATGAGAGAATCATTAACTTAAAGTTGGAAGATATATTTTATTTTGCAAAAATAAAAAATTCTCCTCATATGATAAAGGTTATATCTGAAAAAAGTAAATTTGAATTTAGAGGTAATTTGAAAGAAACGTTACTTTGTTTAAATAATGATTTTTATAGATGTCATAAATCTTACATTGTAAATTTAAAAAAAATCAAGGAAATAAATAAAGGTCTATATTGTGTTGTTATGGATAACGATAAACATATATGTGTATCAAAAAGGAGATTTTCCGAATTTCTTAGAGTTTTTAAAAGCAGTAATTAGATATGATTTTTTGCTTTTTATGTGTCATTTATTAAAAAATCAATTAAAAAGCATCAAATCTTTCAAAGATTTGATGCTTTTTTAGTTTTAGTGGGTACAATAATTATTTTAGATAGACCACTCGCCATCTTTAAAAACTTGAATTTCTTTTCCGTCTTCAGTTTTACCTATTATGTTCATACAGGCAGAGCCAATCATGAAGTCATTGTGGCTTAGACTTTGATTTAAGCCTTTTGCCATTCGCTCCTCTTCTGATAGGTTTTCTGACCCTGCTAATGTAGACGGGTATGCTTTACCTAATGCTATATGACAACTAGCATTTTCGTCATATAGCGTATTATACCACAACAAACCAGATTGTGATATTGGACTTGAATGAGGTACAAGTGCTACTTCTCCTAAGAAATCTGCATTTGGATGAATAGTTATCATTTTTTCTAAGAATTCATTGCCTACTTCGGCTTTGTATTCTACTGCTTTTCCATTCTGGAATTTAATCCAGAACTTATCGATAACATTGCCCATATAAATTAGAGGTTTTGTTGAATACACTATTCCGTTTACTTCATCTCTATGAGGTGCGGTAAAAACTTCGTATGTAGGAATATTAGCTATAAAGCTATTCCCTTTTTTAGATTTTTTCTCACCACTAACCCAAATATGTCCTTTTGGTAAACCTATTTCTAAATCTGTACCTAGACTATTTTTAAAAATTAATGATTTAAAATTATAGTCTTGAATTTTTTTAGTTTGTACAGATAAATTTTTGATATGATTGTCCCAATTTTCAATAGGGTCATTGTCATCTATGAGGGTTACTTTAAAGATAGCTTCCCACATTAGATTAACTGCTTCTTCTGGGGTTTTAGCATTTGGAAACACTTTTACAGCCCATTCTTTACATGGAAGAGCAATTATACTCCATTGAATTGTATAATCCATCATTCTTTCTCCGAGTGGCTTGAGCATTTTTGAAATAACCTTAGATTCTTTAGTTATTTTTTCTGGGTCAATATCTTTGAGATTTTCGGGATTACTAGAAATGACTGTTATTATTTGATAATCTTCTTCAATAATCTTATTGATATACTCAATATACCATTTACTTTCTATACCAAAAATATCACTATCTCCATACAAATAACGCTTTCTATTAATTTTATCATCAAACCACTGAACCATAACATCTTTAGCTCCTCTTTTCCAAGCTAATTCGGTAAGTGTTCTAACAAAATCAGCATTATCAACACTTGAACGTATTAATAATTTTTGACTTTTTTTAATATTAACGCCTTTCTCTAGAGCTAGAATTGAATATTTATTAAGCTTGTCCATCTATACTCTCCTATCTAATTTATAATTTACATTCCCGGAAAGCCAACTTCTTCTGGCAATTTATCTCCCGATGGTACTATTTGCATAAACATTAATATTGCTAACATTTTTTATTCCTCCTAAAAATTTTTTATTATTCAACACGGATTTTGAACATATGTAGTTTGAATTATCAAAATCTAAGTTATTATATCATATTTTGGGGTCATATACAATCATTTTATCTAATCTACTATGTATTAAATTTGTAATTTTGTAAAAGCTACATCTCTTATAATATCTTACTTTCATGGTGTTTTCTATGTAATTTTAAAATTTTTACTTGTAATTTTCATTTTATAAAATTTGTTGTAATAAATACATAAATTGTATAATATATAGCGAATTATGAACTAACATTCTCATTAAATTTCAAATAGTTAATACTACAAAGTTAAAAATTGCTTTAATTCTTAAAAAAAATTTCTCCAAATATAATTATTTTTGGAGAAATTTTTTTTAAGAATTATTTTTCAACTGTATACTAAGCATACCATTGTGCCTGTGTTTGCCACATTTGTGCGTACTTGCCTTTATTTTTTAATAACTCTTCATGCTTACCCATTTCTACTATTTGCCCTTTATCCATAACTATTATACGGTCTACCAACTTTGCCGAACCTAGGCGATGTGTTACAACTACTATACTACGCTCTTTAGCTATGTTTGTAAATTGTTCGTAAACTTCTA
>Ga0268261_10002232_pt1 | contig 13818 bp, 11 predicted proteins | sample TergutNc150P1_FD_190353 | JGI IMG/M metagenome (GOLD analysis project Ga0268261, IMG submission 190353) | Nasutitermes corniger P1 segment gut microbial community from laboratory colony in Florida, USA - Nc150 P1 (SPAdes) (version 2) | ecosystem: Host-associated > Arthropoda: Insects >... | reverse complement strand
GCATCCAGAACGAATTAAACGATTTTCTATAGAAACCTACGGGAAATCACGTTTCAGCTAACGAAGATTTCGGCTAACGAATGTGATTCCGGAACGAATTATCTTCGTTAGCCGAGGTATCACTGTACTAGTTCGCGACGAGGCTAAATAAATTGATGGCGTTTTATAAATTGCACGACGGGGTAATAGGTCCTTGCATAGCCAATTTCTTCTTACGATCTTCACCAAAAAGGGGCAAAGTGAAGATTTCGTTACATGTTGACTGTCATGAGGTAAATATGTACGCTGTCACTGACACTGTTGCGGAATTCGGGGCTGCTGTCATCGGGTGGGTAACAAATTGGGGAACCTAGATGCTGCTATTTAGGTTTTTCCTCTATGCTATTTTCTTTCTCGTCTTCTGTTTCCATCATTCACCCAAATTTGTTTTCTGTGTTATTTCCTCGTTCTCTTTACTAATAATAGAAGAAAAAGAAGAAGAAGGAAGAGGAAGGAAGGAAGAAAGAAAGACTGAGAAAGGAAGAAGGGTAGCAAACGTATCAAGAAATGTAACAATGTACACATTGCTGTCCGATATTACTTACGTAACAATGTTTTCCCATCACATGACTGTTGGTAGTAAGCGAGGCTCGTCGCTAGGCAACAACACAGCAGCAGCGAAGTTAGCTGGTGCCTTCTGTTGTAGTTCGCCATCCTGCAAGCATTCATTAAATATTTCGATCGATGTCTGAAGGTAAAATATTTATCTCCCTGCGAAAAGCTTCCCCATTGTGTCGTCAGTGGATATTAGAACGACAGAAACTGCTTTCATCATCTGCCACAACCTTTTTTCTTTCCGAAATACATTATACAATCTAAACTTAAGTGCTGCTTTCTCGCGAGAAAGCACATTAGGCCTAGGTGTGTAGGGATTGGAGTATTCGGGCAAGAAGGCTTGTAACCGGAATAGAACAAAAGTGAATTGGAAAAAAAGATTCTGGTTGTAAAGACGAGCAGTCGGAAATAAGAGAAATCGGTTCTTACGGAGATGATTGTACGGACATTAAATAGATTCATGTGGCTTGTGGACGGCTTTGATTTTAACGGTTCTTAACTCCTTGGACCCTACGGCGTGAGAGCGAGTTAATGATGCAACAACTAGCCTACGTATATATATGAGGGATTTTGCGCGATTGTGTGCATGGGTGTGGGAGTGTTGAATGCGAGGTTGTGCGTTCCGCTGTGATAGTGTGGAATGCGCGATTGTGTGAGTGGCTGTGGGAGTATGGAATGCGCGATTGTGTGCGTGGCTGTGGGAGTGTGGAGTGCGCGATTGTGTGTACCGCTGTTGAAGTGTAGAATGCGTGATTGTGTGCGTGGCTGTGGGAGTGCGAAGTGCACGTATGCGTACACTGATGACGGAGTACTCTTTCATGCGGATGCGTGAGTGGAAGTTTTTTAGTGTGAGAGTGCCGAAGTGTTTACGTGTGTGTGTGTGTGTGTGTGTGTGTGTGTGTGTGTTGACTGTCTATTTTTTGCATATAGTGTTTTTAATTCTTTTTGTATTTTGTGGGCGGATTAAAACGGAATGTGAGTCCTTGAGCGGAAGTGTGTGCCTGAGTTAGTAGGACTCAGTAAGGACACTTGTCACCGAACGCTAATGAAATCTGACACAATTGTTTGATGGCTGTGTGAAATACTGTAACTTGCAGTGGACTGACGGACTGAAAAATGCAATGCATATGTTCGGCAGTTTTCGCAACAGGTATTGCCCGAAATCCTCGCTATGAGAAAATTTGTTCTGCAGGTGGCTGCTTTGAACTACTTGCCTGTTCACCAATCGACATTCTATAGAACTGGAAATAGAGTAAATTAATGGAAGAGGTGTAACATTATATTCACTTGTCATCACCAACACATTGTTTAAAAAACCAAACAGAAGACTGTATACCTGGAAAACATCAGGGATCGAAGTCGACACCATTTGGATTACATACTTGTGAAACAGCGACTGGAGCGGATATTGGCTTTGGCCACTACGTACTGGTTGCGAAGATCTGCACGAGATTGAAGAAAATCATAAGGTTTCAAGAGGTAAAACCAAGATAGAATCAGGAGTATGCTCAAAGACAGGATTGATCACTCGGTGCAGTGGAATGTGAAAGTGAGAATATGGAAGTCCAGTGGAACAATGTCAAGAAATTTATGGTAGATACTATGAGTGATTTGATTGGGAAAGTCGAGAAGAGAGGAAGAAAGCCATGCATAACAGGAGAAATTATAGGTAAAACGGATGAACGAGAAAAGTGGAAAAATGTAAACAACGAAGAAGGAAGGGAGAACTAGAGAAGACTGAAGAACGGATTGAAAAGGACTCAGACAAGGCCAAGAAGGAATACTCTGAGAAGGTACTTCAAGAGATCATGGAATTAAAAAGAGCAGGACGTCATGAAGACAAAGCAAATAGGTGGTAAAGAACACCATGGAATTCACAACATTGGCACTGAAAAATCTAAAGGGAATACAATAGTAGATAAGACAAAAGTACTGAGAATTTGGGAGAGATATATTGCAGAATTTTAGATCGACCTAATCAACTAGAAAACCTAGAAGTCGAAACCGAAAAGGAAGTAGATACGGGACGAGGAAAGCCCTTACATTTTGCCAATTGAAGTGGAAAAAGCTATCAAGGGGATGAGGGATAAGAAGCCTACAAGAGATGAGGATATACCTGGGGATGGACTGTTGGGAGAAGATTGTCTCAGAGTAAAGACACAATTGATCAACAGAACATATGAAATTGGAGAGTGACCCACGGATTTCACTGAAGATACCATACTTACTCCATGGAGCAGAGGCCTTCTTGAAAAAGTAACTGATTTTCAGTTAGCCAAGAAATTCATCGCATTTTATGGAACCCGAAAGTTCATTACCGCATTCACAAGTTACCATAATTCCCTTAAAGAAGAAGCCAACTGTTGCAAAATGCAACTACTACTACGTAATCAGCCTCATCGCACATACAGCAAAGATAGGAGCGAGGATACTTAGAAGAAGGACTGAAAGGAAAATTGAGGACGTACTTGGAGGAGATCAGTTTGGAATTATAAGAAGGAAAGGAAACAGGGATGCCACTCAATGCTGAGAATAACAGAAGGGCGATCTTTGGAGGTAGATGAGAAAATGTATACTTGCATCATAGACTGGCAGAAGGCATCTGACCGTGTAAAATGGCCCAAATTAATGCAGATTCTAGTGGGAACTGGTATAAATTGGCGCGAAGGAAGATTAATCCGCAAACTGTACATGGGTCAGAGGGTTAAACTCAGACTGGACGGGGCGGAGGCAAGAGTTGCGGAGACTTGTCACCGATTGTATTCAAGTTGAACAGCGAGCACTTTACACAGGAAATTCTTGAAGGATTTGAACTGGAAAATATGCAGGTGACAGTGTGATACTGGCTAAGGAAGAAACGGCACTGCAGGGCACGCTTGATATATTGACAATGGATTATGCTATGGGACGGAGGTGAACGTGAAAAGATTAAGGTAATGAAAATCTCGAGGAAACCATCCACATTACAGATTATGATAGATCAGAAACGACCGGAGAATGTGGAATATTTTAAATGTTTGGGTAGCCCAATAACGAATGATACAAGAAGTAGATATGAAGGAAGGCAGGCTAACTGGATTGGTCACATCTTGCGTAGGAACTGCCTTACAAAACGCATTATAAAAGGACAGATAGAAAGAAGTGTAGGAGTAATAGGAAGACGAGGAAGAAGATGTAAGCATCCATTTGATGACCTTAGGGAAAGGAGAGAATATTGGAAACTGAAAGAGGACACACTAGGTCGCACTATGTGGAGAAATCGCTTTGGAAGAGGCTATGGACCTGTCGTAAGACAGACTGCGTAATCAATGAATGTGTGATAAAACAGTGTAATGTCCGAGACTGCTGAGTAGCTGACAGATAAATAAGTTCTACGAAATCCGAAATTTCATTATCTTATTTAAAAAAAGAGCCCCAACTGGTCGTATTTCAATCATTTGCTAGTAACATCTCAAGTGAAAATTACTAATCCGTCTGGATTTTTACTACGTTTTAATGTTCCTCATCTTTTTCCGAAAAGGTGTCACACTTAAGTATTGTTGAGTGTTCAGTTTTTTTCTGTACAACATCTTGAAACTAGCAGAAGCGCACTGCCACGTGCAAAGTTAGAATATGAGGGAGATTACAAATATCAATACTGTAATAACATGACACGTGACATCACTACCAAAACAGGTACGTCAATACGCGCCTCAACAGCCAAATACGTGTAGGAGAGACAAGACTGGGTGAGATACTTGAACACTTTGTGTATCCAACTGGAGACAGAGAAGGTTCTGGAGGTGATGGATAGTCAATGTTGTGGCGAAGTCGAGCATATTCAGTGCCTGAAGGTGTATTGATGGCTCTTGATATGAAAAATTTACTAATTAGTTAAGGAACTAAGCCTCTGTGTTTACCTCGTACACAAACAACTTTATGTATAGGTTGCTTATTTCTGCGCCGGTTGTGTAGACGGATGGAGATGCATGCTATAGTTTATCACAGATAGCAAACACGATACAAAACTAGATTGTTCGGCAGCTAGCTGACTGATTTATGGGATTACATGCTACACAGCTGTTAATAAAAATGTTTATCTATTTACTTACCCGTTCACTTTGTTGCTAACTCATCTAGTACTTAATAATGTCACTACCAAATCTAATAACTGCTTTCCCCAATTAATTTAATAAATCACTCAATCTTTAACTCACTTTCACGCAGCCATTAACACATATGCTAAAGAGTGGTCGATTTTTGTTTTTTTATTACGCTGTCTTAAGCTTAGATTTTAAAGATTAGTGTGGTGGAATGTTTGGAAAATAAAAAATCTAAAAGTGTGGAAGGAAGCAGTTGTCGCCAGATTCGAGGCACTAACCTGACATTCGTCTGGAGAAACTGAGGAAGCCCATGATAGACCTCGGCTACGATATCTGGTATCAGAGTCAAGATCTGACACCAGGCTTTCTATAATCCGAAAAAGGATTAGCCGAGAATTTGCAACATTCTGTTTCAGGGACATTGATATGCATGTGTTATAGTCTGATGTGTGGATTAAAATGCCACTTTTAACTTTGAATAATATAAACAATAAGCACATAGCTTTAGAGCTTACAATCATTTCATGACATTTCTTTAAATTTTTATCCGCTAAATTTTCTGCACATTTTCTAGCGGCCTTTCGCTTTATGGCTACGTCCGACTTCATAGAGAAAATAGTCCAGCTATTCTGTCTGAGTGGGCTGTCGCAAGATAAGGCTCACTGCCACATATAGCCTACATATAAAAGCTGGATACAGAAGTCGTTTTGGAGCTTAGTTTATTATGAATTCAGAACACATTCTAAACTGTGGAAACATTTGTCTTATTTCCCTTTAGTATTTTCAAATCCATTAAGAGTCTATTATTTCATTCCTCTGCCGTGTCTTGTACATAACTTCTGTTTCTAATTCACAACAACTTTTCCCGCCTAGGTCATATAGCGTAATCCCGAGCATGTGGAGTCAGCCGGTTGCATGTTGAGGTGTTCGCTCTTCTGGGACGTTACGCAGCGTTGATTGGTAGTTAATTATGGACGTTTCGATAACTGATTACCAATCAACCTGCGTAAAATGTCAGAAGAGCGAAAATCTCATTTACACTGCACGGTTGAATGCTGTCCGTCAGCAGAATAATTGCTGTTTATGCACTGAAATACTGATTAATGGTAAAAGTAAGGGTAAAATTCACCCTACAGTAGAAGAGGCCGCGAAGGCCCAGAGGGGGAGTAGAGGTATAGCTCTACACTTTCCTTAAGCTCGGCGTTAGATGGGTTTGGGTGTTCAAAGCCACGACCCGGCCGCTTTACCCCCGGGAAATACCCGGTAACAATTGTAGAGATGCTGATTAACAAATTTAATAAATATATATTTTTTAATTGAACGAAAGCTTCAACTGTCTTTAACCAAATTCTTAATTAATTAATTAATTAACAATTACTTGTGCCTCTGCGACATTAGATAAATTTATTTCACACTCGCACAGTAGCAACCTCGCACATCCTACATCTGTAAGATCCATGCAGACATCAGTCTGTCATCTGCCATGAAACACGACAGCAAAATACCGAAAATAGGGCACGCGTGACTGCTTCAGGAGTCAAAATAATTACAGAATTATTGACAATCTTTATCGAAAATCGGTGGTTATTTCCGCTACTTATTAAACTCGAAAAACCGTGACATGATGAGTGACTTATTCCTTAATACCAGTAATTTTGTTCCGAATAAGAACAAGCACAAAATTTTGTGCTTTCAGAAGCTGACATAATTGACTCACGTAACCGGCCAGAAAACCTCCGCTCATCCAGTTCTGAAACTTACCTCAGCTTAGGCCTGTGTGTAAATGTTATATTGAAGTCCGAACTTCTTTGAACGTTTGTAACTGTTCAAGGATTATTTGGGTTTGTGTAAATTATATAATTTTGTTTGCCTTCTTTTTTAGCAAATTTTCACAACATGGAGCCTAACTGGTTGATGTAATCTTAAAATTAGAACCTTATTAACGTTACATGAAATGAAAGAGTATTGACATACAAAGAGCTTCTGCTAGAACCGCAAAGTGTTTTGTATCAATTAAACTTTTAAACATTGTGCACATAAGAAAGCAGTCAGGGCACACAGCAAATGTGAAATGTTTAAGCTTCTATCTGTTACAAAATAAGCAGTCTTTTCACACTTCATACTTATTTTGTACACCAGGCTACATCGTCCCTAAATCCGAAATGGCACTTACGCAAGCACACACGGAATATTCCTGTCGATGTTCACACACCGCTTTCAAATTTCAAACTGATACCACCAAGTTCCCTACCAAGTCCTTTTATACCTTAACCTGTTCCAAAACAAATGAAGACGATAATGCTCCCTGCTCTCTACCTGTGGCTCGAAACATAAGCGGAATATGTCCACTCGACTGGGCGGTCACACGCTTTGTCGCACCGACTGTCCATCCGTTTGTTACGAAACGAGCTGCCATGGCCGAGGCTTTGATTAATAACTTTCGGCACGAAGGCGTAACGGGTGTAAAGCGGTAAAGTATTTACTGCATATTCTGAACAGTTGTTTCTGCGTACATATGTATATGATAGACATTAATTATTGCACTGTGCGAAGTATTATAATAGCATTCATTCAATAGAACGTGTGAAGATAAATATGTTATATTTTCATAGACCATATTTCCCCTGCCTAAGCTGATATTGCTAAGGTGGTAAAGAAGTTTCCAGCCTGTTGATGGACCTCGATGATTCAGTGATCCCTGCAGGATACCTGGACGGGATTTGAGATGTGTGAGCTAGCATTTCGTCTTCGAAACACTGACATAGCGTCATGTTCAACAGTACAGCTGTGGAAAACTCATGTCTCATATAGTTGCGCTGCTTGTTGGGAAGGAAGTTGCTCAACTACCAAATGTGGTAGAGTTCCAGGGGTATAAAAACTTTACCTGAGAAATGCTGCTGTAAAAAAGATTAATGCAGTCAAGTATGAGAAGTAACTGGGGACAGATATCACAGCTACAAATGTGCAGGCTTAGAGGCTTTGTTTAACACACTGCTAGCCTCACGAGACATGTTCACAAAGGAATTACCAAGCAAGTTGCCCGAAGCGGTATGATAATTATGTTCATCACTCAAACTGTCTTACGGCAGGGCCGTAGATACTTCCAAATCGAGTTCCCCACAGAGTGCCATCTAGTGCTTCCTCTTTCTATTTGCAGTATCCTTTCCTTTCCTTAAGGTCATCCAGTAGCTGCTTACGTATTCCTTCTCGCCTTCCCATCACCTATACCTTTCCTTCTATCCTTCCTCCAATGACGTGTTTCAGAAAGCAGTTCCCGCGAAAGATGTGACCAATCCAGTTAGCCTTTTTTCGTTTTACTAAATGTAGAATATGCCTCTTCTGTTTGTCTCTGTGAAATACTTATTATTTCACACACGATCGGTCCAACAGATCTTCTCCATCCTTCGCCAGCACAACATTTACAAACTTACCGCGAATTCCTGATCCACATTCTGAACTGTCCCAATTTCAGCGCCGCACAAAGCTATGCTTAAAATGTAGCCTTTTACTGCTTTTTTCCTTAAAATTAATTCGAATTTGCTGGTAAAAGAGCCTTCTTCTTGTTGAATGTAGCATTTCTCATGGCAATGTTGGATTTAATCTCACCTTATCCTGATTGGTATTTATCACCTTTATCCAGGCAAATAAAAGGAAAGGTCCTTAAATAAAGCCACGGAGGTTTCCTGCAACCTCATGGTTATTCTTTAAAATCTTAGCTTCACTGATCTCAACTCATGACACCTCGCACATGCTGGGATAATGAGAGTGTCATTAAATTAGACACAGAAAATTTAAATAAATATATGGGAGGAAGAAGAAGGAAAAAAGCTAAGAAATTATTAGACTTTCACCGAAACCACAGAATTTATACTTTCAGGCTCCAGTATCATTCGTGTGAGGAACGCTGGAGAGAAAGCTAGTACACATCTGAAAAATTTTGAAGATACGAGATGCAGCAGATAAAAGTGTCATTACACAAGAAAAGGATGTTCGTCTTGTATGTCGTGGCGATGCGTCGCTAGGTAAGGGGTTCCCGCAGTTTCGAAAGGAAGCGTTGAATTCATCTTCAAGTGTAAAGTGGAACCCATCAACGTCAGAAGAGGCAGACAACTCTTTCCTTCGAAGCGTCCCAGCTTTACACCCAGAACATCGGAATCACTAGTTACACCTCTGTGAAAACTGCGAATCTCTCTCGTTAAATAAAGGTAGATACTCGTATTGGGGCTTAGAAGCAAAAAAGTGTTTATCGAATTTTAGGAGAGCATCATTAAAACATTAAATGGGAAAAGTGGAGATAATGGAGAGAGTGTATATACATTCGTGAAAATTTATACAAAATTTTAAAGTTGTGTTCCCAAGACTGGTGTATCTGGCAAATATTCATACTGGGTTACACGTGACAAACTCTCCTGGGCAGTGTGTTCGCCGTCCCGTACCTCGTGTGCCTTTTCCACTGGACGTATGGGAAGATACTATCCTTGCTTAAGTCGTTTGTCTCCTGGTCAAGTGCAAAAGAACTGTGGGAACGCAACGGAAATTCTCAGCTTGGACAGTAAACAAATGTTGGTGATATTATTGACTTGCTACCCTTTATGAAGGAATAATACACAGTTGGTTGCTCACAGTTCCTTGGTACGTATTCCAATATCTACTCTTAATACATGTTTCGGCCACAGTTCCAGCCATCAACAGGTAAGTGCACTTAAGAATATCTTGAATAAATACTCTAAAATGTACAATGAACTTATTTCTTGAAGATACTAAGGGTTCTTAATAACTCTTTCCTCAGAATCTCTGGTACAAATATTTTAGGGATGTTAAGTTTTAATTCATAGTGGTTCATTTATATATATATATATATATATATATATATATATATATATATATATATATATATATATATATATACTGCCGGGTTTAACACCATAAACTCTTTCCACACCAATTTTCCACACAAAAATAATCACCATTTCCTTATACAATATCGATTGTCTTTGTTTAATGCAAGAAAACATGTTCACTTTGATTTTATAACCGAATCTCGACCTATAATGCGGTTTAACTTTAGTGTTAAAGGTTATGTGATCCTAGATGAGAGTAACGTGTGAAGGGGTGAAGTCTAGATAAACTGCTGGCAGAGAGTGAATTAATGTGAGAAGCTGTAAGAAATTATTGAGCGAACTCAGATTTGCAGGGGAAGGTGGGGCTGAACTCCAGTTGTCAGGAGATAATAGGAAGATCAGTTTGTTGTGCGAGGTATGGTGAGGAGTCGTAGGGAGAGAAATTCAATGCATGGTAAGAAATGTTGTTTTGTTAACTTTTAGTTTGTACTTGGTGCATGTGCAACACTGTAACAACAATTGTGGTTTGGTGTTTGGGGAACCATTGACCCACATAATATGAAAGTATAAAGATCGTATATTTCATGGATGTAACGTGTTAATAATACGAAGAGAATATGTAAAGTAATTGGAGATTATAACAATATATAATTGTATTATCTTATTGTGAATACAAACAGCACAGCTGCATTGATAATTTATCGATTGTTGGAACATAATTTGTGTGAAAATTGCTGTAAAAGAAGTTGTGAATATTATTGGAAGACTGTGAATTGAAAGAGATTAGGGTAGTATCTGGAGAAGTTATTTCGACAGGGTTTATGCGAAACGTAAGAACGAATCTTTACTAATAAAACATCTGGAAATGGATAGGTGGAAGAAGGAGTTTAAGTGTAACAAATAATTAAATATGAAATAGGATTAGGCATATAAAAATGTAAATTGTACGCATGAAAATTACTTTAAAAAAATTGGAAATTATTTGTTCAAAATTCGATACCCAGCAAGAGAAAACGTTTGTATAGGAGACAATATTATTTGCGACTGTGGAATTACGATTTTAAAAATAGAGTAGAATATACTACTGCTAGCAGCAGGATTGTGCAAAGGGCTACTTGCGAATACAATCTTGCGAACATAAGCGAAAAACTCAATAAAGTACTGTATTATCTTAAATTTATAACAGAAACCACTCATTTTTAACTGAAATGCCGGAATAAAAGGTGGCGTTGAAATACCGGTGGGAATCATCTGGAGATTGCTGCATCCAATCCAAACTCTAATACCATGATTCTTTAATTTAATTACGCTCCCTTGCTGACGATTTGTCGAATAACCAGGTTCCTTTCAACTCAAAACCCTCTTCCTCCCAGGGGCTATAATTATGGCAGGCTCGAAATAAGCTTGTCTTTAAACGCATCTATTTCTATCAATAGACCCAAACAAGTGACGTAGCCTTCGTATGAACTGTCGTATTCTTCGAAATATTTTGCCAAAAAATAAAGCCACTACTGTCAAATCATATTAGTCAAGTTTTTGAGCAGGTTCGAAGCAAAATAAACTGTCTTCGGTTGCGCAAGGATCTCGAACATTGAGTCTACACAAATTCTTAGCCGTGAGCTGCCCATGATCTGACCGTGAGCTGACAGTGAGCTGACAGTGGGCTGACAGTGAGCTGGCCTTGAGCTGACCTTGAGCTGACCGTGAGTTGCTCGTGAGTTGTCCGTGAACTTCCCTATAGGGAAGACACACATAAATTAATTCTTTTGCTGCGACAGAAGGCTTCGGATACGGATGTGAGAGTTTGTAAGGTTGTTCTGCCTCAGACATTCTGCTCACCCAGAATACAAGAGTGAAAATTCATACCCCAACGGAACACATGTATATTGCCCAGACACTTTCTTTGTACCATTTTATGCCTTAATAGCAAAGCCTTCTTTTTTCCGTATTACATACGCAAATGCATTTAACAATGGTACCTGCACTGATGTGTGTTTAGTTTTCTCTTTCAATCAAAAACATTTAAATATGATGTTATTGGGTCATGTATATAGTCTGTGTCCTTTACACATTGTCATACTATTGTTTAATTTTCTGATAAGCTCCGGCTTGTGGTTCTTTAAAATAAAAGTTTGCAGCGGGCCGATACAAGCCAAGTCAAACTCATCGCACTATATTTACTGCATAGTTTCAGTATTCTCTTATAATCAGACGACGAGTAACTACTGGCTTCTAAGTTTAATAACAAAGGACAAACGGACAGACATTTCTCCATTAACGTGTTCATTATGTACAAAGGAAACCTAATACACTGTGCTGAGAATTTTACTTTCTTAATGGTACTAGAGCCAGAGGATAACTACAGACATTAGATTTTCACGGCATCTTTATTTCATAGAAAACGTCTAGTGTAGTGAAGTGGAGTGAAGTGTAGTTGGGTGAAGCGTAGTGAAGGTCTTAATAACAGGGTGTCTGTCATTATTAGAAGATATATAGATCTTACGAAATTTGCTGCTTATATGACTGTTTCCTTTATCATGTTCTTTCATATTATTTTGGTTTTATTTTGTATCATTTGTGTATTTGCATGCGTCTGTTTAATTTGGTAAATTATGTATTCCTATTATTATGTTTATGTATTTTTATTTTATGTATGTTCTGTGTATTTTTTGTGTGTAAATGTATACTGTACTACTGCCACCGGGTGTCAATCCAATTGCATTTAACAAATACTTGTATATCTTATCCTATCATATCATATTTCTCCGCCGGCGCATCCAGCGACGGTTGCTGTGATCGGAGAAGCGATAAAATGGATATCCTTTTTTTTCAATAAGACGAAGTTTCGAAAAAGTTGCCATGTTCTGAATCCGTTTATCCCGTATACTCCGATGGTAACATTAAAAGTACTTCTATTGTGGCGTGTTTATGAATTACCGCGGTAGATTGTTGTTCCAATGGAAGACACAGTGACAGCAACCGTGTTGTTTTACAAATTCTCCATCCGGCGGCACCAGCGCTTGTTTATTATTATTATTATTATTATTATTATTATTATTATTATTATTATTATTATTATTATTATTATTATTATTATTTGGCGCAACAGTCCACGGCGGACCATGGCCTCCTCATTCACGAGGTTTTTAGATCACACTCAACGACGCACCACAGTCGGAAGGACTCTTTTGGACCAATGTATTGTACCGCTACTTCTGACAATGTCTCTCTTCGCTCCACAACCCAACCGCAACAGTAAAATAATCGAATTTCGATGTTTGTAGTTAACTGAGACCGACACAGCCATCAATAACATCTGGGTCAGTTGTCAGTTTGGTTCCAAAAACTTATAAAATACCAGTACTGAACATATGAAATCAGCTGAAAGTGCATAGAGAGCGTAAAATGTGTATGTAATGAAATACATTTTTTTTTTTGGAAGCATAAGGTGTACCTCAAGCACGAAGCAATCAGCCTCACTTAACCATCTGACGCCAAACGATGCACACGCTGCGTCTTATGGTGCTGACTTCAATTCCCGTACGAGGCAGCACCTGCGTCGGCCATTCTTGTAATATCATTTTAGGCACTTTCCTTATGCTTTTGCCTCTTTGTGTGTGTAAGAGCTTGCACGAATAAATCAAGTGCTGTAATTTATACCCCGGCACTCCTGGGACTGCACCCAAAATATTTGTCGGCGGCTTAGGGTTAAATATAATGAAAGAAAAAAACTTGGCTCTGCTGAGAGTAATCTGCAGAGAAGTGGTGCGATTCGACTCCCCAGCCACGTGATCTTATGCCGTTTGGTCTAAACCAGCCACGAGAGACTGTTGATCACGTAGGTCGAAATCCAGAAAGTCGAAGTTCACGAATATCGAGCATCAATTTGATTACAGTCATGAGCAACTGCAATGGTGTATTGGAATATTAATGCAGGCCACAGAAGACGTGACAGTGATTATGAGACAATTGCAGTACACGTAGGCAGCATGTCCACTACAAAAATTGTGCTTAACACTTCTTGTGCCTTTTAGGACACAAGGTTTGGAACTTTCATGCTAGACCGAGTCGAGCCATTCAGGGAAAGGAGACTTACGGCTTGGTGTCGCTTGTTCCTTGCATTGTCGATATCCGATTTACAACAATAGTATTAACCCTTAGGAGCCTAACGTTGTATATATATGGAGCACCTATTCTTGATGTTTCTAGATCACACACAACGACGCAGCACAGTCGGTAGGACTCCTCTGGACGAGCTGATCACTCGTCCAGAGGAGTCCTACCGACTGTGCTGCGTCGTT
>Ga0268261_10002231_pt1 | contig 13819 bp, 11 predicted proteins | sample TergutNc150P1_FD_190353 | JGI IMG/M metagenome (GOLD analysis project Ga0268261, IMG submission 190353) | Nasutitermes corniger P1 segment gut microbial community from laboratory colony in Florida, USA - Nc150 P1 (SPAdes) (version 2) | ecosystem: Host-associated > Arthropoda: Insects >... | reverse complement strand
CCCCCCCACTCCCTGGGCAGGGGTACTTGTGATGAACTGCAGACATATCGTTTTTCACCTGACTTCCTGCATCTGAAATAATATTAGCACTTCCCATTACTGTCAGCACCTACAATCTTATACCTAATACAAACAGTAACTGCTGCAGTGTGTGTGTGTGGCTGGAGACTTCATACAGGGAACACTGTATTACAAATAAGGCAGTGTGTTCTTTACATACATATTATTTAATAGCACATTCTATTTTCACCACTTGAGTGTTACGGTTTGTTTCATATTTTATGTTTCTCAGAAGGGCAAGAAAACAGAGATCTGAAATGCTTAAAGGTTACAGACATTATCACTACCACATTAATAAGGAGTGAACAGTATACAAAGGGCACAAAAAGGAGGGGGGGGGGGTTTGTAGAGGGAAAGTGGGGTTGAAGGAATAGAAATAAAATATAAAAATAACAATATAAAATACGTAAGAATAATATGACACCCATGAAACAACAATTTGTCATAACCCAACACCACCCCATTTTACAGGAGAGAGAAAAAGTCGACATCCTTAACGGACTAATACTAAGCACGTCGTTTTTTTACAAAAATATTCAGAGAAGCAATTGTTTGTGGACACAACATTTTGACAGAAGGTGCGTTTGTAACCCAACTATTTGGTAAAATGGGAATCTCTGTTCGACAAATTGTGTGGGTTACGGCAAACTGTTGTTTCTTGAGTGATAAAATAAATTCAGAGGTCAGACTAAATAAGAGTAAAGATAGAAACAAAATAATGAGTTAAATGGTGAATGAGAAACAGACTAGAAATTAGTGTAGTTCTAAAATAGGCTGTGGGAACCTGAAAACTGTTACAGCTTGCAGCAATATGCTCAGTGATGCTAGATGTAAGCATGGTATCAGTGCATCATAAGAATAAACATGATGAGGATGACGAAGAAGAAGAAGATACCTGGGATGAGTTGTGACAGTGTACTGATCACATTTCATGTGAGGTAAAGCACAAAGGAGCACTGTCGACATGGCAGTTTAGCTCCACACATTTTAAACACTGAGAATAAGTGAGCATGAAACCAGGTATCAAATGTTACTTAAGCTATGAAGTTACAAATCACCAAAATTTTCTGAATTTTTAAGGTGTATCAACCAGGAATATTCACAAATCCGACAAACTCAGTTTTACACAGAGCAGACAGCAGATGCTAAACTTAATGTTACAGAATTTTGGTGCTGAAACTTTTTGGAAAATGGCCATTTAAAAGACAAGATGTGAGGACAACATTACAACAACTCTTAACAAAATGGCAGTAAGGGCAAGATATCGACGTAACTGCATCGGAATTGTGTTCAGTGACAGAACCTCACATGATCAGTCAAATTAGCTTAACAAAATGGCAGTATGGGCAAGATATCGACGTAACTGCATCGGAATTGTGTTCAGTGACAGAACCTCACATGATCAGTCAAATTAGCTTAACAAAATGGCAGTAAGGGCAAGATATCGACGTAACTGCATCGGAATTGTGTTCAGTGACAGAACCTCACATGATCAGTCAAATTAGCTTAACAAAATGGCAGTAAGGGCAAGATATCGACGTAACTGCATCGGAATTGTGTTCAGTGACAGAACCTCACATGATCAGTCAAATTAGCTTAACCATAACTCCGGTAGGTAACCAACTTGATGCACAGTTTCTTCTATGATATGTTTATTTGAATCCTCGACATGTTTTGAGCAACTGTGTGCTCATCCTCAGGAGGACAATTGTATTAATACAACATCTGGAATAATCACTCTGAAAATAAGTGAGTAATCTAAAATTACTAAAATAACTAGAATACATCGTGGCTGCAGCCATGATGTATTCTAGTTATTTTAGACTACTCACTTATTTTCAGAGTGATTATTCCAGATGTTGTATTAATACAACTGTGCTCCTGAGGATGAGCACATAGTTGCTTGAAACATGTAGAGGATTCAAATAAACATATCATAGATGAAAAGGTGTGTCAAGTTGGTTATCTACCAGAGTTACACGAAGATGCACGGTCCGAATAATATAAAACTTACCTTAACCATTTCTGATCACAGTGTCAGTACATGTATTGCCATCTCATTCACAAGCAAACACATAAAATGAGTCTAATATAGCTACTTCACACCATACAAATGCTGCTTCACCCTGTCCACAGTAAAGCCAATGAAGCAGTAGAATTGGTCTGAGAGGATGTGACACTATGCTGTGTGATGGAGAGGTATTCATGCTGCAGAGGAACTTGCTACCACCATCCGCTACCCTGATGAAGGCAGCTGGTCCCTCAAAAATGTTGGTCCTTCTCTACGAGACAACATGATGTCACATCCCACCACTGTGATAGCTGCTAGTGGATTCTGCTATACTGTACATCGTGCTGTTTGACACCTAGGTTAAGCTTTATATTGCACACAGTTAATACAATGCAGAATGAAACAGTGTGTTTCATTTTAAACATTCATTTTCTCATGTTGCTATTTAATCTTTACAAAATGGGCTGAAAACTGATGCACAGCCTGTAGAACTTCTCTTATATAGGGGAGGCACAGAAGCAGTGGTACAATTTTGTGTCGGGTCATGAGCTGCAAAGGGGAGTGCTTATTTCTGGGTTTGTGAGGCTCTTGCTGAATGTCTTGTGACCTGCATGTTAGTGTGTCTGTGGACCCACACCAAACAGTCACCAATCTGAACAACTTTTAATACAGAATACAATAACCCTGAGGTAGTCTTATACTATAGTGCTAGTTTTGTACCAGCCTGTATATGAGATCAGAAGTTTACAATAACAATTCAGATTCATACTGTCATGTTATGGGTTGACCCCAAATAGTCTGGAATGGCAAAAAGTTCCTCCCTAACACTGACACAAACATGGCATCAAACTCACATAACCACAAAAATGGTTTCATCATAATATCAATTAAGTACTGCACAGATGACAAATCACAAACACACAAAGACGATGCCCATACAACCGCCACTATTTATCTTGCTTAAAATCTTCAATATGCTGACGCATGTGTCTGTTCAGATCATACTTTTTAGTGAATGTTTTATGGCACTGTTTACATTCATGCAGATGCTTCCCAGAGTGCAGCTCTGAGTGTTTCCTCAGATTATCCAGCAATGCAAATGTCTTGTTACAAACTTGGCACACATGTGGTCGCTCCCCGGTATGCATAACGCAATGATTCTGCAGGTCCCGGCGCCGATGGAAACCTTTGCCACACAGTTTACAAACATATGGCCGTATACCGGAGTGTAACACAGAATGAGTTTGAAGATTTGCACGCTGGGAGAAACACTTCCCACATACAGGACAAACATGAGGTCTTTCTCCAGTGTGTGTCAGTTGATGTGTCTGCAGATTACTGGCCTGGCTGAAGCTTTTTGAACATATCTTACACACATGGGGTCGTTCACCAGTGTGGGTCAGTGTATGGTCCCTCAAATGAGTGATTCTACTGAAACTCTTAGAGCAAACATCACATGAATATGGTTGTTCTCCTGTGTGAATCAGTGCATGTCGTTTGAGGTCTATCAGATGCCTGTAACTCTTATCACAGTCCTTACAATCGTAGCGTTCGTATTCTGTGTGTACACGGTAATGTCTTCTGAGATTCACTCGATTTCCAAATCCTTTATTACAGACGTAACAAATGTGCGAAAAATCACGAAAACGTCTAACAAGATCTCGTTCATCAGTAGAAATAAAGGACAATGTCACAGAACCAGTACAGTTACCTCCAGTAACACAATTTGACTCACCATGCATTTCAGTATGGTCAGTTTTTACTCTCTCACCAGTCTGCTTGACACCATTGTTCATGATGTTTCCTGAAGATAATGCTTTATCATCTGATATGTGATTAGCAAAGTATGCTGAACTGAAATACCAAAATAAGTTATTACAAAAGGGTGCTAGGCTTTCATGGCAGGATCTACACTTCTTTAAAGGTTTTCATTTGACTCAACCTCATAATTCACATTTTAAGAGGTAAACCCATTCCCCATAATAAAAGTTTCAAAGCTGCTAATTTGTTCAGGTGAACTTAAGATGATATAAAACATTACACACCTGCATCCTCTCACATCCTCTGACAGAGTCCCATGTCCCACCATAGTAATCTTGCCATCAGGGTCCTGTTTTACATAAAGGGTTTCCATTTCACGATGGTCCTTGTGTTGCACGTCTGTTCTTCCATGCCTTCCTTGTCCTCTCATTCCATTCACATGTTGTGCTTTAAAGTCCTGAAAATGGTGACAATAGTGCCAACTTCTATGACTTCGTGCCTTAAAACTGTGTTCTGCAGAACCGTGAGTACAGAAGAGGGATTCGGCCAGGATTGCTGACTTCATCGCAACCACAAGTTTAGAACTAATCAAACTGCAATTATTTAAAATGCAAGTGCTATTTCTACCTCAATCATCTGCAACGTGCTTCAGACACAAGGAGCCTGGGTAGCCTAGTTGACAGAGTGACTAAATTATGGAGCAGGCAATTGAGGGGCTTAAGTTCAATTCCCAGCAGTGGCAAGATATTTCTGTCGTCTCTGTAAAGCATCCAGACTGACTCCGATTCCTACCCAACCTCCTATTCACTGGGAACTGCATGTTCTTGTCCTGGGATCAAGCAGTCAGCACATGAAGCTCACATCTCTCTAGTACCAACGTTAAGAATTAGTGCAGCGCTACCTCTGCTTCTACGCGACCTTTATGGTGTGCAGCGGGACACCTAACTAACTTCACTTCAAACACAATCTACCATGCACTGTTAATAAGACAACATATAGTAACCCTTCTGCCTCACTGTTTTAACTTGATTCCTACAAGTTACTGACATCCAAAGTGTAACATGCCATTTAAAAACAAGAGGGCAGAAAAAAAAAACCATCTGCCACCTTCCATTCCTCTATGCGAAGTACTAGAAACGTCACACGACACAAACAGCAGAAAACACAACACTGTGCATGAGATCATAAGTTGAAGACATTCAGAGGTGCAATGTGTCAGACAGTGGCTAGGAAAGGAACACGATGCTACAGTACACATTAAATTATGAGAGATATGTCTACAGTTTCATAAATTACAGGTACCTCTAAACTTGTATGCAGCAAAACAGGCAGACCTGACACAATGCTGACTTAGTGCAAGATCATTAAGCATGTCTTATGTACAGTGCTGAGGGACTACAGCACTGTTTGTTGATGACAATGTTCTGAGGTCCAAAATATTTTGTGTAAATTGTTACACCACCTCCGAGTTTTTTCTTGCAATAAATGTTCAGGTGTAGATTATAAATTTCAATTATATAATGTATTACAAATATTTGTGATGAAGAATATAAAAAAATAAATTTTTCAAGTAAGATATCATCATCATCATCATCATCATCATCATCATCATCATTATAGTTCATTCAGGTGGTTCAGTCAGGGAAGTTACAATGGACCAAAAACAGCATATATTAAAATGCAGATATACAAATACACAGCAGTGATACAAAAAAATGGTGTAATCTCAAGCTGGAGCAAATGATGAATCTTAGTTTCCACTACACAATGCTCTGTAAAAAAGCACAAAACCTGTAAAAAGTCCTGTCATCTGTTAACAGCACAGTGCGTCCGTTAACAGCACAGTGCATCCGTTAACAGCACAGTGCGTCCGTTAACAGCACAGTGCGTCCGTTAACAGCACAGTGCGTCTGTTAACAGCACAGTGCATCCGTTAACAGCACAGTGCGTCCGTTAACAGCACAGTGCGTCTGTTAACAGCACAGTGTGTCCGTTAACAGCACAGTGCATCTGTTAACAGCACAGTGTGTCTGTTAACAGCACAGCGCATCTGCAACATTCATATATCACATGCAGGAATACTTTTATCTAATTTTTAGTGCAACATTTTCATTGACCATTCTGCGTGACATGAGGAATTATGGGTAACACAATTATATTTTCAAAAAGTGTATTATTTTCAGACACCATCTAAAACTTAACAAAATGTTCAACTTTTTGGGCAGGCCTTCATCCCTTTCAGACCCCAAATACAAACCACATGAACATTAACATCATTCACTCGTCACATCACTCACCATTTCCCCTTTAACATATATTTGTAGTAAGTCTCTCTCCTTGGGAGTTTTCCCCGATAGATTAAAATTTTCTATCCACAAACCAGTATTTAGAAATGGAGATAAACTTATCACCTCCAATCACAGACCCATATCTGTGTTAACTTCTTTCTCCAAGGTCTTTGAAAAGATCCACAATTCATAATTCGTACGACAAGGATTAGGAAAAGTAATTCTTGGCTGATGATGTACCATTCTTTGATGTATCTGGATAAATAATGACTATGGCTGAATTTGCATTACTTGGTACTTAAATTTTACTACGCTGTGTTTAATTTTAATTACAGAATGCTTGCTACATGACCATTTCCACATCCTCATGATATGTATCTATGATTGGATTTATGGAAAAGAATAAAGATGATGATGATGATGATGATGATGACGATGACAACAATGATGATACATGAACACCAGTTCCACACTGTACCAATGTATGGGCTTTTACATATGCTGGTAGCATTTTGACATCCATTTTTGCTCCCAAAATATATGAGGTGCCAAATAATATTTGTTTCTTCATTTAACAATGCTGCCAGCAGTTTAGACTACAAAACATCAAGTCAGATGCAAAGGGAGGTAACAACAATACTTTTAATGTGTATATATGCCATCTCCATATTCCTACTGCTATACAGATTGTTACAATACTGTACCTCAGCTGTGATGCTAGTTAAACCATTGGCACTGACAGAATCTTCTTTTACATCCATTAACTCAGTTTCACAGAGAGCTGACACTGGCTCTATATCACTGTCAGAATCAGGTTCAGTCTTGATTCCATCCATTCTTACATGCCAAGTCAGTGTACCTGAAAACACATTACAAGCATTAAAACACATAACAAGCATTAAAACACATTACAAGCATTCCCTCACCTGATCTCCTGTGTTTCAAAGACTGCATTACTATGAAGGTAAAAAAATGTTCACAACAGCAAACAGTGTTTAAAATAAAATATGGCAAATCAAATACATCCCAGAATATCACATCCCAAATGTCAGGCAATGATCATTCACAAACCTCCAGTACCACACCAAAATAATTTAATAAGCCCATGATAGTGCTATATTTACAATTAACCATCTACATGCTTCACACAACGTACCTCATTTACAAGAACTGGCTTTTCTGGTTTGAATTTATTTGGTGTTACATTTCACATTGCCATAGAAATACCCAAACACAACGCCACTTTCAGTATTGACCAACACAAACACAAGAACTCATAATTAAAGTATAAACAGGCTGTACTCTTCCCAACACAATGGGCATTTGCCAGTGAATATTATACATGAACAACAGATTAGAAGAGGTTACTTTGCTGATATGAAGTTCATAAGACTGGCCTGAGAATGGAGAAGGGCATTATGCTCAAATACAAAGGAGTTATTAAACCATTTGGCGGACGGACACTGGGAAAAGCACAAGCAAATGTAAGTCTACAAGAAATGACGTTACGTCAATTATCACCCTTCAATACACAACTGACATAACCTCAATTTATAGTCCACGCTTCCATACGTATTTATCGCGATGATTACTGGTATCCCCATATTATGTTAATCAACAACATTCATGCTTTGCGAGTTACGTGGACAAGTAACATATTTGATAATTATCAGGGAATGACGGCGTCTTTATTATCTAGTATGTACTGTAAAAGTCTCTGTTCCATTCTTACCTAAGATTTTAAAATTTACTACACCCTCACCTGCAGCTCTCCTGGAACTGTTATGAGTTATACGGTTGCTGGTAATTATACTTTAATATTAAGTAAAGCATTTTTAATCCATTATTTTTAAAACATGCCCACTGCTTGGGTTTATAGAACTCGGATATCTCACCAACGATCGACATTACGCATACGTTTCGTCAAAAGCTTGTACAAACTCACTCCTGAAAACTCCCTAAAATCGTCGAAAAATATAATTTAGAGTTCCAGATGTTCCAATATATACTTTCAACGAGGTCACTCCAACTTCTGTCCGCTGAAGTTTGTGTCGAAATACTTCTGTTTACTATCTTTTGTTACATCTTGTTGTACAGCCTGCATGGGAAGCCTGCGGCAACGGCACATTTTGCGTTCGTATGATATGCGGACAAACAGCATAAAGTTCTCAGACCATTCAGTTCGAATGAGAATGGAGCACGACAACACTAAACTGAAACTAATTAGCGGTGGCCTGCTGCAGTAAAACATTTTGCCGTTCAACAGAAGAACCTGCAACTGATTACAATAGGTCATGGAGGTAAATATCCCCGTCAGTTCTTGACAGGCCATGTGCAAGAAACGTATTTCATTAGCGTCAGATGGGAGCCTATAGGTGTTGCAGAGATGAAGCTCTATACAAAGATCATGTAGAATAGTCCCCTATGGATGATCAACATTGGACGTAGGTGACATACGCGTCATCTTTATTGTCGGCAAAAGTGGGCCAACATTCGGTACCTCATGGGAATATGTCTTCGTAAATCACGGTGCCGCATTCTCCTTCTGCTGTTTTGTGTCTGTCATTGTTTTGAATAAATTATGATGAGAAACGACAACAGTGGTTGCTCCATAAACACATGAATACATAGTGGCATTTGAATCTGTTTCAACTTCCATGGTTTCTATCAATTGTCCACTGAGCCAGAGACCGATTACTCTGAGCTATTTTGAGCTTTTCCCAAAGTTATGTAACAGACTTCTGCCTGTTCATTTAATATCCTTTCCAATTCATCATTCATCCTTTTATGTAACATAATTTGTGCAATATACAAAGCAGAGTTAAATAACTTAAAAGTTCATTAGTCTTTGTCAACAGTGTTCCTTCAATCTCACCACACACCATGGTCAATTTTTAGCACACCAACTATGTACCCTCAGTTCTTCCAAGCATCTGGCAGGATAGGGCCCCAATTAGGTTATCACAATATTCTCCCACATACATTCCAATTAATTATTCATTGAATTATCATACCTTTTGGTGGTGTATAGCCTGAACTACTGGCAGTGTCATTAAATAACTGCATAAAGAAAAAAATTCCTTCAGTCAAGTTTTACAGAAGAGTGTCCACTTACTTATTCGTGGTTGATTTAACACTTCAGTGACAACTTCCCAGGACGAAGGAGTTTTAAATTTATAATTCCCTTACGTACATTCAAGGCCACATGGCCAGCAATGTGTGAAGAATTAAAGGTTCATACACTATACCAAGGCTGGCAGTGACTAGTTAATTTTTTTTTTAAGTCTGACCTCTTCTACCTACTCATTGCAGGTGTGAAGTGTGATTGTTGTACCAGAACACATTCAGTGACAAACACACTCAGTAGGACTGCTCTGGATGATGGATCGACCTGTCTCAAAGGCCTCTACCTGCACGACACACCACGTTCACAAGAGACAAACGTCCATACACCCAGTGGGATTTGAACCCACAATCCGAGCAGGCGGGTGGCTTCAGACCCACACCTTACGCCACACGGCCACTGGGATCGGCTTGAATGGTTAATTACAGTTTCAATAACTGAGGCTAGAGAATGTTCAGTGATAGGAAGGTGAGTGACTATGTGATACAGTGAATTGGAAAGGATGTGAAAGAAGGCAATTTTGATCCACTATGAGGCACTCTACTGCAGTTACCTGGAAATACTGAGAAAAACCAATGAAAACCAATAAGGATATCCATTCTCTGAGCTGGGAATTGTACCTGGGACATCCCAAGCACAAAGGACTCAGCTGCAATATTTAGTGGCTTGATGATGATAATGAGGAGGAGAAGGAGGAGGAGGAGGATGGAGGTTGTGATGAAAAGAAAATTAGGTTTGAGTGGACAATCATAATGAAGCTGTTGACAACAAAAAGGCAGGCTTGATGACTGCAGCAACAAAGAAGATTATGATGATTATGTGAAGGATGGTAGTAGTGACAGTGAGGGAGATCATTGTGATACTAATGAGGAAAACATAATGGCTGTTGTCATGACATAAACAAATCACTTTCTTACTTGTCTATTGTCATATGTATGATAAATTGGACTGAAAATAAACTTAACTAACTTAATACACTTACAGTTCTGCAGGCAAAAATTGTTGAGTGTAATTCTGGTGCATATAAACTGACTAAATCAGTTTATGTATATTACAGAACATCAGGATCACATGCAGTAAAACATAGTAACGCTTGCAAAGTATTTATTATTCTAGGGATTTGAATTCTGAATAGACATTTGAAATGTTAACAAAGCTGTTTGGAGGAAAGGAGAAAGGCTGCAGCATTGATGAAGCCATAATACTCTGCCATAGTACCAACTGTATGGAGGTGAGCACAGCTGTGCCACAGCACATTGTGTTCATAACACACGTTTACAAATCAATTTGCATGCAAGTGTCGGGCCCACACACAGGAAAGTCAGGTTGCCCTGTCTGCACCTTGGAGGCATATGGCAGTCACACATTCTTAGCCTCAGCCCTAGATGATGCTAAATGGTAAGCTTCATGTTCCAGCTGCTGGGTCCCTTCCCTCAGGGATATGTTGGCATCTTTCTTTGAATTATAATACAAATTATTGCTGCTGTGGAAAAACAGACTTAGTTCCAGTTTAATAAACATTGGAAATGAAACTGAAAATGGAATAGGCTATGGGCCAGACAATCCAGAGTACAAGGCCTGGCAGGAAAATGAGATATGTCTCTTCCCCACAACGACCTTCGCCCAGGGGTAAACGGACGTGCATTTGACCACTCACCTCCATCTAGTGCCAAGGTTAAGAATGAGTGGAGTTGTAACTACATTCTGCTATATTCTTTCATATCATGGACCAAAACTTTACCCATTTTTAACTGGAAATTATTTACTATTTCTTGTTTGATATGTATTGAGATTTCATGCCTGTAGCCCTCTTCTAATCATGTAAAGTCCGTAACTTAGCCAGAATTCTAAGATCTACCAATGGTATTACACATATGATGGAAATAGCACTCTATACGTTGTAAATAAGCCTTTGAAAGAAATTAAAAAATACATTCATATAAAAAATCCAAGAAGATGCAATGGTGTATAAAAATTTATTTCATATTTACGTGAAGCTCAACATGGTTCGGGCAACAGACCGCCCATCATCAGGAGCCTAAAACTGCACTAGCAGCCTCTGGTTTTGCATGTGTGGAAGGTTGTCGGAGGTGTGGTTGCTGGACGCTGTCAGCGTTTAGCAACTACACGTCCAACAACCTTCCACGCATGCAAAACCAGAGGCTGCTAGTGCAGTTTTAGGCTCCTGATGATGGGCGGTGTGTTGCCCGAAACATGTTGAGCTTCATGTAAATATGAAATAAATTCTGATACACAGTTTTATCTTCTTGGATTTTTTATATGAATTATACTATGATGCACGGATCCACAAGCATCAAAATTAAAAATACATATCCATGATAATCTATATATGTTTAGTGAAAAAACTGACTACATTATGCTGTTACTGAATGGTCAGTCTATAATTTAATAACTTCTCAGAAATCTTTCAGTGATGTCTTGACCACTCTATGTGGGGTCTGTTGTTTCTACAGCACTCAGCTAATACACTGAACACTCAGTATTTAAATGAATAAAAAAGGAGGCTTGCGGCAGAATGTGAGGCACGGGTCATATATGTCCCTCGTGCTCTGGCAGTAGTGTCATGTTCAGTTTATATCTGCCTGCTGTATCAACTGTATCTGCCAGTTGATATAAACAGACACTCTCTCTAGTCACAAAGGATTGTAGTTCACATAATATCTTTATGGCTTCACAAAGACTCCTTCTTCATGGTATGCGCTCTCCCAACCATGCAGTAAGGTCAACACGGGGGATGGATTCACTGGCACAAGTCACTCTTTGGTTCCTGAAATAAAAACACAAATCAGATATAAGAAGGTCTTTGTTATAGTGATGTGTGGGAGTCATGGCACTGAGTGATTGACATCGGACATTTTGAGACAGCACAGTGATCTCATCTTCAAGGGTAAATGTCCAGTGAAGAAAAGTCGCAGTATACAAGGAAACTGCACCAATTAAAGAATAGGATAACTGAGGTTTTTATTCTTGTAACTCTGTTCTTTTCATTATTGAAACCTACAGGAACTACAGAGTTTCATTTTTACTTACATAATTTTATCTGTCACTTTACAAACCAGTCAATTCAGGAATTCAGAGAAAGGATCAGATTGGAGTAGAAACTAGCAGTTTATTCTTGCTCTACAATTAATCTGGTTCTATGTCATCAAAACCCACACATTCAACACAACCAGATGTATGATCCATGACGATTCACTTCAGTCCACTCAGTATATCCTCACAAAGCTTACCATTGATATCCATTTTAATGTTATCCCCCATGTTCATTTAAAGTCTTTCAATTTGGTGTCTAAATGATACATATTATTTTGTTCTCCCTATATTGAACTTTCTCAGTGAGACACGCTTTCACACTTTACTGAGCTTATTTCACATTACCTTCATCAAAATAATTTCCTACACACAAAACACAACTTCTAACAACCATTTCACATTTATGAGTCTATTTTCCAAGAAAAATCAACTTTAATTTCCATTATAAAACCAATAAACCTGTCACAGACAGGACTGATTTATGCATCCTGTTTATTAGACTGCAGGATCCTCCAATCGTTCTGCAGCAGAGTGATGTACTTACACGAAGGAAGCCTGAAAGAATGCCAGTGGCTGCATCAGAGCAATGTCGTCAGAATTGTCACACAGGATCCGGGCCAGACTGGCCTTCCGCAGCTGCTGCAGTTGTTCTGTAATGATAAACGTGCATTATTACTGAAGTGGAAGTATAGACATCTCATGTACTCTGACATCAAATATCTCTGCATTAAACACCATCATATATGTGAGATTTGAAGTTCTCATAGTGGTGTTGCTGAAGATTTGTTTCTTCTGAGATGTGGCTCTGTGTCACTGTGTGAGTAGTACTGAAAGTTTAGAGGGATTACAGTGCTTTCAACTTAAAGTTTAAGCAGTACAAGAAGAATGCCTGACCCAGAATATGATGCCACTACAAACCTTTAAAACAATGGAACTACTCAACCAGTGCCACAGTGCCATATGTCACATCGCAGACATCATTTATGGGTTCCGTGTCTTTTCCATAGTTAACAGTGTTTATTCCCTCAACATCTAATGCCTTGCATTTGTTTTGTACATGCAATGTGTGTCTGTGGAAGCGTGTATGTAAATGCACCATACTTGCTTCTGGCTTTGAAGAGTCAAAAGGCTAACACTTGCAACAATGTTCCTGTACCTTTTACAGACTTCACAGATAAAAATATTAAATAAAGCAATGTCGAGCTGTTCAGTGCTTCTTAACTTTTAATTCATTTTTTTTACTTCATATAAATATTCTGATCACCATCAAACATACCCCATGGTTTGCCGTTGGCAAATCCGTGCATCATCATACAATTCAAATAAATTAACCAACTAGATGCAACAATTTCACAAGTTTATTACTTAATGTTTATGTGTCGCTCACCATGTTTCGGGCGCCTCTACGCCCATCATCTGGAGCTTACAACTGCATTAACAGCCTCTGGTTTTACCGTTGGAGCATTGGTGGTAGCAGCGTTGTTGGTCATGGTCTGGCCGGTTAATCAGCCAGACCATGAC
>Ga0268261_10002230_pt1 | contig 13824 bp, 13 predicted proteins | sample TergutNc150P1_FD_190353 | JGI IMG/M metagenome (GOLD analysis project Ga0268261, IMG submission 190353) | Nasutitermes corniger P1 segment gut microbial community from laboratory colony in Florida, USA - Nc150 P1 (SPAdes) (version 2) | ecosystem: Host-associated > Arthropoda: Insects >... | reverse complement strand
GTTGTCAGGTAGAGGTCTCTGCGACGAGCTGATCACTCGTCTAGAGGAGTCCTACCGACTGTGCTGCGTCGTTGTGTGTGATCTAGAAACATCAAGAATAGGTGCTCCATATATATATGACATTAGCAGGATAAGGGTTAAAGGGTTAATGATGTAATGTGACAGTAGCACTGTGTGCATAGACTGTGTGTTGGTGTGTCGGTTCTGATAGCGCGTTTGCAAAATTTCGAAAAGTGACTTATCTTCCTCATGTCTGTGTGTCTGTCTTTCGAAATGTAACACCACCACGGCTTCCACTGGACGGATTTTCATGAAATTTTATATTTGAGGATTTCTTTCCGACACTTATCCGACACAATTTTATATTTGAGGATTTCTTTCCGACACTTATCCGAATCCACACAACAACACATTAGTAAGAACTTAGTTCTACATACGTAACTTAAATCTTTTCTGCAACACTGGCCTAGCAACATAAAAGTGGATCATCCACGCAAATTTAATTCTCTCGCCTTACATTTGGAAAATACAAAACAAACAAAACTCTTCTAAATCATTTACCTTTTAGTCTGGAGTTATGGATGTACCACACACCACTCACCTGGTATGAACAGGTAAATTTGGGGCACAAGACTCATTTTGAGGCCTTTCCCAGAGCACTGCGGTTTTTGCGTCTTGTTTTGTAAGATGGATCACAAAGACACTGCGCATCGGTCCTACAGGCCGGTACACGCCTTCACAAAAACCAAAACTCAACGCTTTTAATTTCGTTTTGCAACAGCATATGTGAGCGTAAAGAAATGTACTGTTACTAAGGAATGTTCAGTGGTACAGTCTTCCTGTTGCTAGCGCGTGTAACTTGATCAACCGAACTTATATCTTAACTGCAAATTTAAAATTTTCCACCAGGGCAACATACAAAATACAAGTTACACGACTAAAATCACCATTATTCAATTCAAATTCCCAAATTCCAAAATCAAACCAAATGTCAACTAATTTCTATCTTTCCAAGCATTACATCTCTGTAACCGAAACTGTTCATTCACAACTCCGACCTGCTGTGTGAAATCTGTGTCTTTTGTGTGAACAGCTGTACACGATATGCAGTGTTGTAAATAATTAATGAGATGGAAAATTGTAATTTATGAACTTATGCCCTTTGGCACATTTCGTCAGGTCAGGTATTGCTACCACAGTTTCAAAGAACCTTTAATAAATTGACCTTGTAAAGCCTAGCGGTTTCTTTAAGTACCGCCAGGTTTAACATTCAGAAATTCTACATGGTGCTCGCTTTGCCTTGAGTGTTTTGTACGGATCTCAGAACAGACAGCGACTTTTGCTTTATACGTCATTAACTGACTGGTTTTTTTAACCGTGGTGGAAAGTGTTTACAGCGCGGTACGGACTGATTACTTATATAAAGCGAATTACGTTTAGTCTTAAAAGGTTAATATGGCAGTGGCACCTGTGCATAGTGGCGATGTTTGTGTGTTTGTGTGTCAGATTCTTATTAGCTCGTTTTGAAAAATGCCAAAAGCGACCCTCATGGTCGTTATGCCTGTCGGTCACTCTTTTCGGTACAACGCAGGTCCCACTGGATGGACTTTCATGAAAATGTGTATTTAAGGATTTTTTTGAAAACCTGTTGGGAGAATTCAAGGTTTATTAAAATGTGACAAGAACAATGAGTACTGTGCTTGAAGACCGATATACATTTTTGATCGTATCTCGCTGAATACTTCTTAGAATGAGAAATGTTTCACACAAATGTTGTGGAGGAAATCAAAACACACATTTCACCCTTAATAAATTTTTTCACAAAATTGTGCTTTTTGTGTGACAATGAAGAAAGGTACTGTACAGCCAGACAGGCGACAGTGCGCTTTGCGTGGTGGGTAATTGAGGTGACTCACGCACTCACAATATGTAATATTTATTGCTTTTCCACGGCAACAATGGTTAAGCGAACGCACCACCATGTTACGTTATACGTACGGTGCCTCTTCTGTTCCATGTTACGTTATACGTACGGTGCCTCTTCTGTTCCATGTTACGTTATACGTACGGTGCCTCTTCTGTTCCATGTTACGTCCGATTGCTGTGCACATCCACAGTGTGTTCTGTGTACCATGTACCGCCTGTGATAATGTGCAGCAGTGCGCTGATAGCTACTGCCATCCTCTCGCGGTAGCGGCAGTGCGGTTGGAGATGCGGTGTTCCTTCAGTACACGTGCACTGAGGGCTCAGTGTCAGTCATGTGCACCACCAGACACGGCACACGCGTGCGCGTGACAACATATTCCTAGGAAATATTATACGTAGTTTTAGCGAAAAGGCGGGAAAATGTCTGGCTTAAGACTGTGAAACGAAAAATGACTGGAAGAAAGAATAAACGTAATGCAACACCATGAATAAGAGAACTGGACTGACGTTCTTTCTTTGGATGGGGGTTTGGAAATGGAAGGGGTAAGACAAAAGTGAGTCTGTGTACATGCAGGGAGACGGGGATGTGGAGATAAAATGTCGAAAGATTTGTGTGTGTGTGTGTGTGTGTGTGTGTTGTGGACAGACAGACAGACACCGCTCTATATTCGAGTCCCTAAGAACAGACACTTTTTACACGAAAATTGAAAGAAATAAATTAACAGGCGAATTTTCGCTCACAAACACTTCAGTTAGCAACTGAACTAAATTCTTGTTATTTGTCTTGCTGCACAAAACAGTATTTAAAAAAATAAAAGTTTCTTGAAATTCATTATTGGTCCAATTTAAGCATCATCGTCATCATTATCATCATCATCATCATCACATAGCCATCGCGCTGTGTTTGTCACTAAATGAACACAACTGGATGGCACCCATAATTATTGCTATTACCAGTCAACATTATTCCATCAGTTGGTATAATAAACTAAAAAGAAAGATCCTAAAAGGCAATTCCAACATATATTCAGCAAACAGTTTGTTATTAGAGGAATGATTCCTATGTTTACGAGAATTAACGTTCCCAATACTTCACCTGGTCAAATTTAAAATTCCTGAAAGACCACTTAAATTCCGCCGCAGCCCATAGCCCAGTCACTATACTAACTGGGCTACTCCTCCATCTCGAGTGCCACTTGCTAGTTAGTTATTGCCGAAGATTTTGCGCCAAATAGAGCCTAATTTTCACGAAGGTTAGACATACTTGCATACAGTCCAGGGGCTGTGCAAAGCTAATACGGCAGCACTGCATATAAACAGTTGTAACCTGTATGTGGTGTGAGGTTTTGTGTGCTGTGTCACCTGTTCTGAAAACATCAGTTTCATCAGCCTTCTCCCATTCAGACGTTACAGTCTCTATTTTAATGCACATTAGCTCTCTGAATGTGATGTTCTGTGTTAAAGTGTCTTACGCAGTCTGTCTCATTAGTAATGAAAATAATTTTTTTGCGCAGCGCAGAAGGGCCAGGAAAGGAAATTGGTGGTCGAGGCAGGTGGAGGGGGAACCCAGGTATACTGTTTGACCCTCCTTAGTTGAGTCCGCGCCTTTGTAGCAGTCGATAGGTTAGCAAAGTGTGTAGTAGTTTTTGTGTCTTGTCACGGGCGAAAATGCAGGGGAGTCTGGAGCAGCGTTACGCGATCACGTTCTGCGCGAAACTCGGAAAATCTGGTTCCGAAACATTGCAGTTATTGAGGACAGCTTATGGGGATGCTGTTTTGTCTTCAGCCCAAGTCCTCAGGTGGCACATGGCTTTCAAGGACGGAAGGAAGAGCGTTGAGGACGAAGAGCGTGCAGGGCGTCCTTCAACTTCAAGAACTGAGAACATTGTGGCTCGTGTGAAGGCTGTTCTAGATAGAGACCGACGTTTGAATGTGCAGTTAATGGCGGAGGAAGTAGGACTACCGAAAACGGACGTCCACCGTATCATTACGGAAGATTTGCACATGAGAAAAATTGCAAACACTTGGTTCCTTTATCACGAAAATGCGCCAAGTCACACATCATTCGCTGTGAGGGAATTTTTTGCTCAACATAATATCACAACGCTTTCCCTCCCACCGTACAGCCCTGACTTGGCTCCGTGCGATTTCTTTTTATTCCCCAAGCTCAAAACCCACCTCAAATGACATTAATTTGGGACAGTTGAAAACGTCCAGGCAGCTGCGACGAGGTCTTTGAACAACATCTCAAGTGAAGACTTCCTCCACTGCTATGAAGAGTGGCAGCAACGCTGGATTCGCTGTATTCGATCACAAGGAGCCTATTTTGAAGGGGATAAACTGTAATTGCATGTATGTTCAACAAAAAAATTATTTTAAATCATTCTCATTACTTTTGGGACAGATCTCTTATGCCTCCCACTGGCCTAATATCTTCCTGTCATAGACAACTGATTCCCACTTTACAGTCTGTGTTCTGTACACGTATATTCTATTGCTCAGTGCTGCTTTCACAGTGTTAGTGTTATTAGAGTCTAATGCGGTGCGCTTCTTAGCGCCTGCAGACGCACAGCATCTAAATACCAGCTAAGTAGGTCGTTATGTTCTGACGTGCAATCGTAAGATGACGTCATAGGAAAGTTTATTCACAGCGGTGTTGATGAATAAATCGTGTGGAATATGACGCCGTGTCGGTTGTTTGAATCTTCAGGTTTTGACGTCTTCTATCAATAAGTGTGAGGGAGTAAACACATCCAACATATTGTAATTTTTACCAATCTACATGGAGTCATATCCCACAAGAATTAAGCATCAACAATAGTCTTCCGAACAGACCCGAAGTTCAACAAATTGTATTAATATTGGTGATAATGGAATGAAGTGTCTTCCCTCTGGAATTTATAAGAGTTGATGACCATTAATGTATTTTTATAATAAAAACTAAACATCGTGCTACAAACATTGCTGTATTTAAACACATCAGATTTACAGTACAGTTTATGCAAAGCGCTGCTAACAGTAAGACTGGCTGCACTGAAGGCGAAGCTTCTAACGGAACTGGTAGCAGTCCCTGACCTTTCACTTACAAATCACACAGAATTCAAGGAATTATACTGTTGATGACGTGTCTTGAGCCGTCTGCTGATAGCATACTGTGCTGCTTTGTAATTACGTATAGCAGTGCAGAATGGAACAGAAAGTTGTGAGCAAACTATCAGTTACTGTCTGATCAGTTGACATTGCTGTAGAACGTTAGAACACTGCAGCAGCTGCTGCAATATGAAACAGTTGAAGCCCAGTTAGTGACACTGTGCAGTTCAGTGATGGAACTACAGAAATATTTGTGAAGGAAATACGGCATATTTGTAGTTATACTGCAGAACTGGTGCATACATACATACACACACACACACACACTGTAGACCAGAACACGTGCAATATGACTGCTAATATAACATTAATCTATATCTGTAATGTAGGCGATGATAGGAACGCAACACTCTCACTCTTCTAATGCGTGGATTCTTTTCTTTTTTCCTACGTTCGTACAGACAGTTCACAATTAACTCAGCAATAAACACCACTGAACTCAAGACAGTTCCTACAAGCAGCACCACAAATGCCGGCATTAAGTGAGAAACAGAGAAGGCGAAAAAGATGTCACCAGCTGCTTCTCTAAGTCTGCCCCCACCCCTCAAAGAAGCTCGATGCTGCAGTTCGGTCCAGAGCCTTTCCAGCAAACCAGCTTCCAAATAACGTCTCATTAGGATGTTGAATCTGTCAAGAAGTGGATTTCCCTTCTTAAAAAGGATTGTTGCACCTGCTGACATAAATGATTCATCAAGTGAGCAGACTACTTTACCGACATCCACAGTCCCCATTTCCCTAGCAACATAAGTAGAAAATAATGGAGCAATAACAGAAGCAATGTCTCCTTTTGTTATCATTCTTTCAACACATTTCCGGACATCACTGCAGTCTTCCTGAAGTTTCTTCTGTTCAAGGAACTTCACAAATTCGGGAAATGATACACTGTCTTGGTAAACGCCGATAACTTGATGGGAGCCATAAACTACGTCTGAATCCAGCAGCTCGTCTAATGTTTCCAACTTTCTTTCATACTTCGGTTCCACCAGATAAGAAACAAAGAATGCTTGGAATACAGTGCTAATTGCGAAACAAAAACAGACGTACAGAAAGAAGAAAACTCTGAGATTAGAAGTTCTGGGCTGCTGTGGAACAGACACTCCCACACAAACAGCCCAAGCATAGTTGAAACAGTTGGACAGTGAATGATATGTGTGTGTCTCATCACACACAGACTGGTAGGGACTATTACCGGCACACCAGAACACAGCTGTGCTTAACAGCAGCACAAGGCCCATTGTCAACCAAACAGACAGTGAGAACGTTTTCAGTATCTTCTCCGTTCCAGGAATAGCTTTTGGACAAGGTACAGCCATCTTTACATTCACATATGTGTGGGGTATTGTGGCATCAAATGAAGACGTCACAATGAGGGGCATCAGAAAAACCATCCCGGTTAGAACGTCAGATAAACCCTCATCTAAATCACCAATCCCCTTCACAACCGAACTTATTTCCTTATTTAGGGATGGTGCAAGGAAAACTGTTGTCAAATTCATTTTCTCACATACCGATTTAAGTATCTCAACCGATAAGCCTGTTAATTTATACGCAGTACTGCCATCATTCTGTGTGTAATTTTCTGTCATAATCACATAGGGGTCAATTCCTCCGGTACCCACTTTAATGGGACAACCCATGAAATTTTTTGGAACTTTTTCAGGGTAAAGATGTGCATTTTCCTTAAATCCGCCATTATTTTCAAAGACCCATTCATCTAACAGAATGACGTCTTGTACCTCTCCACACCTTCCCAATTTAAACGGGAACCAAGTGTACAAATTGAGCCTGTCAGCTGCTGTTGTCTTTGTGGTGCTCATAGCATTAAGTAGACGATATGCAAACTGGTTTGGAATCAAGACCACCACATTGACAATTTTGCCCAACTGCCACATTGTGGAACATATATGAGCAGCCAGAAAGTGTGCTGGTTCATTGCCGCTGTCAGTTGCCACCACAAGAAACCTTCCTCGAGGGTTCCACGATGTGGTGTATTTCAGATTCTCCAGCTGATTTTCAAGCGTCTCGTTTAAGCTGCCCGCCGCTTCGTTCCACACAAACAGAATGTAACTGTGGTGTAAAACTGATGTGTCTGCAGTGTCATCTCCACTTGGTCGGAACAGTTCAATCGGCCATCTTGTTTCCTCTTGTAACTTTCCGAGTATGAAGTTTACCGTCTGCAGATGGTCGCTCTGTGGCAGATGATCACTGAAAGCGATGCTGTTTGCGTCCGGATTTGTGCGTGGCAGCGAGACAACGAGAGGTCTTCCTGGTGCAAAGTGTCTGTGTGCGACGGTCCACACACACAGGACTGTGTGCAACTGGTCTGTGGTCAGCGTTCTGTCTGTCAGCGCTACGGCAACTTGAGTGACCGCAGTCAGCAGCAGCATGCGCATGCTGACAGCCATTTCAGCTCCTGGCATCTGCAAAGAAAAGTGGATTGGCACGTAAAAGATTCGTCGATTTATCTGAATTCCTAACTTTATAATGACCTCCCAAGATATCCAAACCAACTTCCGTACCTCGGGGTAACATAGATTCGTACTCTACACTAACCTGTGTCAGGTGGGAGGCGGGAACAAGTGTGTAGGTTATGGTCTGTTGGGGTTTATTACGACACACGCTGGCTAATGGGGCTCCAGTCTACACAAGCCAAAGTGGAAGGTATCGTGCCGTAGGTTGCTTGGCATTTGAATAGAAATAGCAGTGTCGTTAACCATTCCCTTGTGGAACCAGGCCGAACCCCATTGTATGTAAGCATTCCGTCTGCGTGGGGATCCGTGGACGATGAACTTACCTTTCTCCCCATTTTATAGGAGGGGTCTTTTATGTGGGCAATCTGGCAGACATAGATCAATAGATAGACCAGTGGCTCTGGTGACGAAGTATCTCTCTCTGTCGGGACCCTGATGGGGAACATGAAAGGGACTCCCTTAGCGGGGACTCTGAGAGATAGTTGGATTTTCAGGGGATGGGATGTAGAAGGTTCTGTAGATGGGTGTCTCTCTTCGTGGGATCCCGTAGGGGAACCTGGGGAGGGGTCCTTTTAAAAGGAACTGTGAGAATATTAGGAGGGCTGTTGAACGGGAGCATCTCTCTTTAGGGTGGTCTGTTAGGGGAACCTGGAGGCATACAAGAAGACTCTGGAAATGGGTACCTCTTTCCATGGGGGCTTCGCTGGGAGACCTGGGAGAGGGCTCATGCCGGGAGCTTATATGTGGAAGAAAATTCTGTGGCGGGTGTCTCTCCATATAGGGGTTCAGTTGGGAAACTTGGAGAGGGGTTCCGTCTACCGGGAACATTGAAAATTAGCTGGAGGATGGCTCTAAATATGGAACACCTCACCCTATGGGAGCTCTGTTAGGGGTATCTGGAAGGGACTCTTCGCTGGGGACCCTGTAGGTTATGAAAGAAGGCACTGGAGACGGGCATCTCTCTTCATTGGTGCTCATTTGGGCAACCTGGAGTGGGCGTATCTACGGGGACTTTGAGACATGGTTGAAAGGCGCTCTGGAGGTGGAGCTTCTCTCTGTATCGGAGCTGTATGAAGGTAACCTGTAGGGAGGTCTCCCTTGTTCAGGACCCTGGAGGATAAGTAGAAAAAGGACTGGAGACGAGCGTATGTTTCCATATGGGCCCCGCTGGGGAACATGGAAGGAGCTTGTCTGCAGGGGTCTTTAAAAAAATGGATAAAGGGGCTCTAACAATGGGGCGCCTCTCTCTGAAGAGTTTCACTGCGGAGGTCCTGGAAGGAGAGTTCCTTTACTGGGAACACTGGGTTAGGAAAGGAAGGCTCGGAGGACGGGCATCTCTCTTCATGGGGACTCAGTTGGGCAAACTGGAGTGGTCGCGTCTACTGGGGACTTTGAAAGATTCCTGAAAGTGGCTCTGGAGGTGGAGCGTCTTTCTCTGTGCGAGCACTGTGAAGGGAACCTGGAGGGAGGGCTCCCTTGCTGGATAACCTGAAGGATAGGCAAAAACGCTCTGGATATGGGCATCTCTTTCCATAGGTGCTCCGCTGGTTAACCTGGATGGGGGCTCATCTACCAAGGACGTTGAGAGATGGATAAAGGGGTTCTAGTAATGGAGCGTTTCTCTCCGAAGAGGCTCAGTGCGGAGGGCCTCTGTGGATGACTCATACTGGGGACCCTGGAAGATATGTTAAGAAATGCTCTGTATACAGGCATCTCTCTCCATAGCGACCCCGATGGGAAACCTGGAGGGGATTTGCTTGCCGGGATTTTTTGAGCAAAAAGAATAGTATATCTGGGTTCTTCTTGGACCCCGAGGACTTTAAGATTTTACATGGCAGCCATCTGGAACATTGGTAAAGGGACAGGAGCTGATATTACATTATGGGGCACAAAGAGTCCGTCTATAAGGCCTAGGTGCATCGGCACCGTAAGGGCTCGAACCCAATTTAAATTAATCACTGAATAACTTAATAATGCTTTTACTGTTAAACTGAAGTTACAGTTGATTGGAACGTGACGCCGTGTATCATGGTGGAACAATCGGAAAACATTCTTTTTCCAAATTAATTTTTATGCCGACGGTGGACGCAGAAGTGTTGCCGCCAGTGACGTAAATGTCTGCAAGTATGCAGGCCTCACACTCAGCAGACGATAGCCATCACTGTGAATGGCAGGACAGCCACAAAGTCAACGCTCTTGTTATTTGCCGAATTTAAGGGTCTGTGTATTACGAAGTCAGTTTTATTTCGGTTTAAGTATTTTTACTAGTAACCATTCGAAATTTAAATGTTAGCAGGAATTGTGCCTTAGCAGTGTGCGAATTGAGGTAATTTTTGGTACCACTTCGCCAAATTAGTGGCAGTCTGTAAGCAGTTCGCAGTACCACTCTTCTGCAGCAAGCTACGTAATTGCATTGCTACAGCAGCTAGCTGTTCTGTCTTGTGTATCGCATTTTGCTGCTGTCTGTACTGCATTCACACTGCGTTGTGCACTTGCGCTGCTTATTGGAAACGTTTATCTGATTGGTCTGTGTAAGACACAAGACCACATGGTCTCTTGGTCCTTCTGCAAATTTCAAAACATTATTATTATTATTATTATTATTATTATTATTATTATTATTATTATTATTATTATTATTGAATTTCTCACTTCTCAGCCTCAGCTGGGAAACATTCACAATTCCTGGGATGTGTAATCAACAGGATTAAGCTTGATGGTCTTAATTATAATTTAAAAAGTTTCTTACAATGGAACATGTTCCAAGAATTACAGATTTTTGCATTTGTATATACGTACTCGGATGCAGGTTACGTTTTTTTAGACTTTGCGTTAGTGACTTTGGGATTACTCCCGTAGATGATATTACTAACGAGATCACAAGAGCTGTGTTTTGCTTCCACATATCACAAATTTCATTCGCCCGTTCTTGGTATTTGTTTCGTTTATCGGTTAATATTTTGGCGATATTATGTGTATTTGGGACAGTTATGTCTATCAAAAAAGTGTTCTTTGTTTTCTTATACATGTATCAGGTCGATTAAAAGGTATTGTTTTGTCCGTAAGTATGCTGCCGTTCCAGTACCGCTTGGAATTGTCATTCTCCAGTATTTTGGCTGCTGTGTTCTTATAATACGGGCTTCTTTCTTCGATCGTTTCAGCTGCTTTTGCTAGTTTTTATGGATAAATTTGGCTAGTCCATCATGCCTCTTTAGATAATCGGTACGTGCTAGTTGCTCACATGCCGCAGTAATGTGTTGGATCGTCTCCGATTCTTTTCCAAATCTTCTGCACAGCATATCGACGTTTGGCTGCTTCAAAACATATTTCTTGTAGTTCCTATTAAGTATGACTTGGTCTTGTACTGCCGTTAAAATGCCCTCTGTTTCGGCGAAGAAATCCTCCCTTGTCAGCCATCTGTTCGACGCTTCTATGTCTACATGTTGTTGGCTGAAGTCATACGGATGTCGTCCGTGTAAGGCTTTTTGGGACCACTGTCTTTTGACCATATTAGTACATTCTTCGTCTGTGGCTATTTTATTTTCATTTGCATGAAATAAGTCCAATGGCATACACCTATCATCTGCTTGTACTACTGCAGCATGAAGAGGCAATGTAATCTCTTTGTTTACGAAGTATGTCTGAAGGAGCCGCACCTGTTTATCATGCAGCCGAGTTACATCAGTCAAACCTCTGCCACCCATTTGCCCCGGTAGAGTAATTCTTTCCTTTGCAGCGGGAGGGTTGTGAAATCTATATCTTGTGAGTAACGTCCTCGTTTTGGTTTGGAGTTTCTCTGTCTGTAGGCGTCCATTTCACCATTCCGAAACTAAAAGTTAGTACTGGGGTCGCGTAAGTATTGATAGCTTTTATCGTATTTTTTTCATTCAGCTTTGTCTTTAATATGCTTTTTGTGAGGTTTATATATTCTTCGCCTAACTTTTGTTTTATTTGTGTGTGATTGATTTGTTTAGATTGCATGTGACCAAAGTATCTATATATGTCATCCTGGTTCATGGCTTCCATAGTGTCAGCGTCCTCTGTTTTGAAATTCCTCATTTCTAGTTTCCCTTTTGCAATAATTAATGTTTTGCACTTTTCATTCCCAAATACCATTTTAAGTGTCCCGTGAAAAAGTCTGAGTGAGCCGTACAAGTCCGTGTAATTGATTACACTAATAAGCAGTATTTCACTTTTTGCTACTAGCATAAAAGAAATGTGCCTTTTCTTATGTATATTGAGGTGCTGAACACGAAAATCGCAATAAAAATGCTTCATTAGCTATGGTTTTCGGGCTATCGTCTCTTACCTGTACTACGTCATAAGTCGTATAGCTCTAGTGCAATCGGGCCTTCTTCACCAGCCAATTGAACGTCGAATTTGGAGAATCACGCATCAAGGTCCAGCAATAATCAGCAAGCATTGATGGGCTCCATTTCCCTTTTTATCTGCCCTCCATTGCTGCTATGCCCTAGTGAACACGTTCTCCATGCTCGTTACTCACAGAACCACAGTTTCCGGAAAGTAGTGCAGATGAGAGCTCAAAAAGTGGATTTTCACGGACATATTGCACCCCAATTTCTGATATGAGGATAGACGTTCTTCCACGAGATCCTTGTAGTTATCTGCTTTTCTATTTCCTAGGAAGCCTGTGACCACCTCTCGGAAGGCATGCCATGATCTCTGTTCATCACCCGTAATGATGCGTTCATATACCTCATCACGAAGAAGTGAACGAATGTCTGGACGGTGAAAACACTCTCTTGTATCTGGGCATCACTAAGCAGGGAGAATGTTTGTCGCAGGTACAGAAATGCTGTACCATTACGATCCATAGCTTTGACAAAATTCTTCATGAGGCCTAATTTGATATGAAGAGGTGGCAAAAAAAATCTTCCATGAATCAACCAGTAAATGATGCTTTACATTTTTGTGTCCTGGCTCCAAAATATTTCTGCCAGGCCGTATCCTTTTGACACAGTGATGTGCCTTGTCTCTGCTGTCCCATTCACACAGTAAAGAAGAAAATTTAGTGTACCCGAGCTGCAGTCCAAGAAAACGTGCAATGACTTTCAGGTCCGCACAAATGTTTCACTTGTATGTGTGATATTTTATATACTGCAGTAACTGTTTCATGCTAATATCACTTTCCTTAATTCCAAATGCATGCGCAACAGGAATGGAAGGTAACACATTCTCATTTGCAGAAGAACAGCTTTAAGACTGACTTTGGAGGAATCTATGAATAGCCCCATTTATCTGAGCAGTGGCTCATGTTTAATGCTTTCAGCAAGCCATCCACATCTTTACATGCAACTAGAGTGCCCTCCATGGTGAAGAATTCTTCTAGATTTTTTGGCGATAACGATACAAAGTTATTTTCAAGCCTTCATCCAAATATTTCCATTGTCTCATTCTGGATGCTGGCAGTTCGGCCTTTACCTTTGGCAGCTCCAAATCGTGTACTAGATCATTCAGTTCGTTTTGTGTAAGTTCATGAGGTGTCTCAGATGCTGAACTTTGGAAGTCTGGATCTGTAAGTCCTTCTTCGTGTCTTCCTCTTCCATCTCCGAATTCAAACTTTATTCTTTTGGTGGCTCCGGCACGGGCAGATCTTCCCCATGAGGCACAGGTCTGATGGCAGAGGGTATATTTGTATAGTCAATTTCTGCTCCTTTCTGATTATACCACTTGCCACAGGAGGTGTCAAGCAAAAGTACCAGTCACTGCTGTGGTTTGAGGTTTCCCTCCACACCATTGGAACAGCAAAAGGCATTGACATTCCCTTACAATTTATCAGTTTCCAAGACTATTGCACACGAATTGCACGCAGTGTGTGGGCGCCCACTTCTTGTCTTGGTCACCCAATTTACACCCAAAGTACAGATGGTAGGCTTTCTTGATCAGAGGCGTTATAGAACGCCTCTGTGACGCCAACGTCACTTCCCCACACACACATAACACAATAGGTCCGCACTGTTCACACAAGAGCGAGACATCCTGTCCTACAGCTGCGCTTCTACAGACTGAAACTGAGGCACTGTCTGGCGGCTGATGCAATTACCTTATCATGTGACCTTACTGTAGTCACAGCGTTAGTCACCCGTGACTGATGACCTTATCATGTACACTAGTCACAGCGTTAGTCACCCGTGATTGATGACCTTATCATGTACACTAGTCACAGCGTTAGTCACCCGTGATTGATGACCTTATCATGTACACTAGTCACAGCGTTAGTCACCCGTGATTGATGACCTTATCATGTACACTAGTC